>X363_Desmarests_Spiny_Pocket_Mouse__coassemble_638_pt1 | contig 18931 bp, 12 predicted proteins | sample X363_Desmarests_Spiny_Pocket_Mouse__metabat2_low_PE_006 | metagenome-assembled genome bin X363_Desmarests_Spiny_Pocket_Mouse
GGATATAATATATTAATAATCAGTATATTACTGAAATACTCAGAATTTTCAAAAAAATGCGTCCGGCGCGATTTTTTGAGCGTTTTTGAAAATTTTATATTCAATTGATTATCAGATATTTATCTTAACTGCAAAAATTTCACCTCTTCGTTGTCGGCAAGAAATCGTTCCAAGTGTTAAATTTTCATTTTGAGCGAAAATATCATTTTGTCATTTTGAAAAGTGGAATTTTTGTATGATTTTGCCCTGTTTTAAGCGGATGTACTCGACAAGCTCCTCCTGTCTGTGAATACACCCACTTAAACAAACATGAGGAATCTGTCGAAAAAAGGCGCAAATGTCTGCGCCAAAGAGAAAAAGAAGAAAAAAAATGCAGCGTCTCCGCTGCATTTCCTAATCCTTAGTTAGCCGATTCAAACTCTCTCAAGAAGCGCAAATCGTTCTCGGAGAACATTCTGAGATCCTTTACGCTGTATTTAAGATTCGTGATACGCTCAATACCAAGTCCGAAGGCATATCCTTTATAAACGCTGCTGTCTATTCCGTTCAACTCAAGCACAGCCGGGTCAACCATTCCGCATCCGAGAATTTCCACCCAACCGGTGTTCTTGCAGAACGAACATCCTTTACCTCCACAGATATTACAACTTATATCCATTTCAGCAGAAGGTTCTGTAAACGGGAAATATGACGGTCTCAAACGAATCTTCGTGTCATTGCCGAACATTTCCTTGGCAAACAAAAGAAGAACCTGCTTAAGGTCTGTGAACGACACATCCTTATCCACATAAAGTCCTTCAAGCTGATGGAAGAAGCAGTGTGCTCGTGCGGAAATAGCCTCATTGCGATATACTCTTCCCGGACAAATGACACGGATAGGCGGCTGCTGCTTTTCCATCACACGGCTCTGCACAGAACTTGTATGAGTACGGAGTATCACATCAGGATGCGCCTCCACGAAGAAAGTGTCCTGCATGTCTCTTGCCGGATGATCGTCAGCAAAATTCATAGATGAGAACACATGCCAGTCGTCCTCCACTTCCGGCCCTTCGGCGAGCGAGAAACCAAGACGCGAAAATATATCAATAATCTCATTCTTCACGATTGTGAGAGGATGGCGCGTGCCAAGCTGCACCGGATAGGCAGTACGTGTGATGTCGATGTCGTCTGAAGCCGCATCGTCTGTTTCAAATGCCGCCTTCAGTTCGTTTATCTTTTCCTGAGCCTTCGTTTTCAGCTCATTAATTCTCATGCCCACTTCCTTTTTCTGTTCCGCCGGAACACTTCGGAAATCATTCATAAGGGCAGTGACCGCACCTTTCTTACTGAGATACTTGATGCGAAGCTCCTCTATCTCCTGCGCATTGGCAGCCTTCAGACTTTCAATCTCCGCAAGTAAATCTTTTATCTTGTCTAACATTTTTTTATTGAAAAATTATGTGTTCGGTTTATTTTTCGGCAAAGGTAAGAAAATAAGTTAAGAATGTAGTGCTCCATAAAAAAAGAAACAGCTAAATTTGCACGATTTTGAGAGAAATATTCATGCCTGCATGAAATTCTGATACAGGTTACATTCTAAAGAAAATGGTAAAGTTTTATTTGTGTACGGTTTTTGTCGGCATACTACTTTGGGCATGTTCCGAAAGCGAGAAGCATCCGACCACCCCAATCATGGAAGAGACTGATTCACTTGAACAGACGACAGACACCCTCAATCTTTTGGAAGAAGAAATCTTGCCGGAATCAGTTGACGAGCTATTTGACGATTTCTTTTTCAATTTTACGTCAGACCGCAAGATGCAGAATGCACGAATTGTGTTCCCTTTAAAACTGCATAACGGCAATGAAGTAATCACTCTGTCGCGTGACGACTGGAACAGATACAACCGATTTACCACCCAAGAATACTACACTGTCATCTACGAGCGTGAACAGGAAATGGAACTGCAAAAGGACACAAGCGTAAATGCCGTAAGCATAGAGTGGATATATCTGAAAGACGACTATATAGAAAAGTTCAAATTCAGGCGCATCGAAGGGAAGTGGATGCTTACAGACATAGAGAACGAGATTATGACACAAACCCCTAACGGCAATTTCCTTTCGTTCTATACCCTGTTTGCAAACGACTCTATCGACTTCCACAAAGTGGTGAATCAGCCGTTGAAGTTCATCACTCCTTCCGAAGATGAGTCGGACGAAATAACAGAAGAGTACTTGTCATTCAGCGAATGGCTTGAGATGAAAGAGGAACTTCCCCTTCCGAAAGACATACTCGTCAATATCGACTACGGTCAAAGCGCTATCAGCCAAAACCGCAAAGTGCTTCTCATGGAAGAACTGAGCAGCGGTATCTACATCAAATTCAAATTTGACAAAAAAGGAGGACAGTGGCGACTCATAGAAATAGAGAACTGACCTCTATCCTTCTCAAAAAACAAACCCAACATGCTTGATTTCACAGATTATCCTTTGTTGTCACACAACACTTTCGGCATTGATGTTTCGGCATCACGCTTCATTGAGTATGAATCGGAAGCAGAATTGCAATCCGTCATTCATCACATTGGGTGCAAGAACATCCTGCACATCGGAGGAGGAAGCAACCTCCTGTTTACCGGAGACTTCAAAGGAACCATCCTGCATAGTGCCATACACGGCATAGAAAAGGTGGATGAAACGAAAGAAGAAATCGTACTTCGAGTCGGCGCAGGCGAAAAGTGGGACGACTTCGTTGCATACACGGTGGAACAAGGATGGAGCGGAATAGAAAATCTGTCGCTGATTCCCGGAGAAGTGGGCGCATCAGCCGTACAAAATATCGGAGCATACGGAGTGGAAGCGAAGGACGTGATTGCTGTGGTAGAGGCTATTGAACTTTCGAGCGGCGAGAAGCGTATTTTCGGAAACCTTGAATGCAACTACGGCTACCGCCAAAGTATTTTCAAGAATCAACTGAAAGGCAAATATGCCATCACCCATGTCACCTTCAGGCTATCCAAGATTTTCACCCCGAAGATTGACTACGGAAATATTCGTTCCACACTCGACAGCGAAGCCAAGCTCACGGCTGCCCTTGTGCGCCAAACCATCATATCCATGCGTATGCACAAGCTTCCCGACCCGAAGGTTCTCGGAAATGCCGGAAGCTTCTTCATGAATCCAGTCGTAAGCCGTGAGAAATTTGAAAGCATACGCACGGAATATCCCGACATGCCTTTTTATCAGACAGACGGAGGGGTGAAAATTCCAGCCGGATGGATGATTGAGCAATGCGGATGGAAAGGTAAAAGCCTTGGCCGTGCCGGTGTCCATGCTTTTCAGGCACTCGTGCTTGTAAATCTTGGCGGAGCTACCGGAAAGGAAATCCTTGCACTCAGTGATGCCGTATGCCGCAGTGTCAAGGAAAGATTCGGCATAGACATACATCCGGAAGTCAATATCTTATAAGATATAGGATTCCGGAAGACAAAAAACAGGACTCTGTGCTCCAAAGTCCACCGAGGTTCCGGAATACCGTTAAGCACAAAAGGTATTCCGTACTCACTCATTTTCTATTCAAAGAGTTGTAATATATCAAACTCAATATATTATCCACACTTCACATTCGACATAAACAGATGGAAAACAGCATAAGAATTAAAGGTGCCCGTGTCAACAATTTGAAGAACATTGACATAGAAGTGCCAAGAGACAAGTTTGTCGTGATAACAGGAGTCAGCGGAAGCGGCAAGTCATCACTTGCGTTCGACACTCTTTATGCCGAAGGACAGCGAAGATATGTTGAAAGTCTTTCAACATACGCAAGACAGTTCCTCGGACGCATGGGCAAGCCTGAATGCGACTTCATTCAGGGCATACCGCCTGCCATAGCCATAGAACAGAAGGTTATCAGCAGGAATCCACGCTCCACAGTCGGTACATCGACTGAAATCTATGACTACCTGCGCATGTTGTTTGCACGGGCGGGACACACATTTTCCCCCGTCAGCGGTAAAGAAGTAAAGAAACACACGGCTGAAGATGTGGTGGAATGCATGAAACAGAAAGAAGAAGGAACGAGATTCATGGTGCTCACTCCGCTTGTTCCTCATGCAGGGCGGACTCAGGAAGAGCAGCTCGAAATGGATTTGAAACAAGGCTTCAGCAGAATTGAAGTAGGAGGTGAAGTAAGGCTCATCGAAGACTATCTGAACGAAAGACGGACAAAGAAGACCCGGAAGACGGACAATGTACCGATAAATGTAGTGGTTGACCGACTGACTGTGCGCAACGACAAAACCACCATCAGCCGTCTGACAGACTCCACACAGACCGCTCTTTATGAGGGCGACGGACAATGCATCCTGAAATTCATGCCTGACGGAGAAGAACATTTCTTTTCTATGAAATTCGAAGCCGACGGCATCGAATTTGAGGAGCCTAACGACCAGATGTTCTCTTTCAACTCTCCTGCCGGCGCATGTCCCGAATGTGAAGGCTTCGGCAAAATCGTAGGTATAGACGAGAATCTTGTCATACCCAATATGGAACTTAGTGTATATGACGGTGCTGTGGTGTGCTGGCGAGGAGAAAAGATGGGAGAATGGAAAAAAGAATTCATACGCAGATCCGAGAAGAACGGATTTCCGATATTCACCCCATACTATCAGCTGACACAGGCACAAAAAGATTTGCTGTGGCACGGCTGTAAAGAAAAGGAGAAGCGTGAACAGGTGTGCATAGACCGCTTCTTCGACATGCTGCGTGAAAACCAGTACAAGATTCAATACAGAGTAATGTTGGCAAGATACAGAGGCAAGACACTGTGTCCAACGTGCCGGGGAACCCGACTTAAGAAAGAAGCAAACTATGTGAAGGTCGGCGGAAAAACCATAACGGAACTTGTGGAAATGCCAATCTCCGAACTTTACGACTTCTTCTGCCATATCAGCCTGAACGAGCACGACATGCTGATAGCCAAACGTCTGCTCATGGAAATAAAGAACCGCCTGAAATTTCTTACAGACGTAGGTCTGAGCTATCTCACTCTTAACCGTCTGAGCAACACGCTCTCTGGAGGAGAAAGCCAAAGAATCAATCTGGCAACAAGTCTGGGCAGCAGTCTTGTCGGTTCTCTTTATATTCTTGACGAACCGAGCATCGGGCTTCACAGCCGGGATACTCAGAAGCTGATACACGTACTGCATGAACTTAAAAACTTAGGAAACACCGTTGTCGTGGTTGAGCATGACGAAGAAATCATACGTGCAGCGGATTATATCATAGATGTGGGTCCCAATGCCGGCAGACTCGGAGGCGAAATCATATACAAGGGTGATATGAAGGACTTACAGCACGGCAGCAACAGCCATACAGTCAGATACTTATTGCATGAGGACAACATTGAACTACCCGAAAGCCATCGCTGCTGGAACAATTATATAGAAGTGAAAGGGGCAAGAGAAAACAATCTCAAAGGCATCAATGTGAAGTTTCCTCTCAATGTGATGACTGTGGTCACAGGAGTCAGTGGAAGTGGAAAATCCACACTGGTACGCGATATACTCTATAGAGCAATGAAGCGCAATCTGGACGAGGTGTGCGACCGTCCGGGACAGCACACCTGCATCACCGGATGTACCGACATGATAAAGAAGATTGACTTTGTAGATCAAAACCCGATAGGCACATCAAGCAGGAGCAATCCTGTCACCTACATCGGTGCATACGATGAGATACGAAAGCTCATGGCTTCGCAGCAGTTGTCCAAACAATTAGGATATACCCCTGCTTACTTCTCATTCAATGCCGACGGCGGACGCTGTGAAGAATGCAAAGGCGAAGGCACCGTAACGGTGGAAATGCAATTCATGAACGACCTTGTGCTGGAATGTGAGTCATGTCATGGCAAACGATTCAAGAACGACATTCTTGAAGTGAAGTATGAAGGATATAACATCTACGACATTCTCAACATGACCATAAATCAGGCGGTAGAATTCTTCACGGAGCACAACCAGAAAAAAATTGTCGCCAAAATGAAATCTTTGCAGGATGTCGGACTGGGCTATCTGAAACTTGGGCAGAGTTCATCCACACTTTCCGGCGGAGAGAACCAGCGTGTCAAACTGGCTTACTATCTCAGCCAAGAGAAATCGGTTCCTACGCTCTTCATTTTCGACGAACCTACTACAGGACTGCATTTCCACGACATCAAAAAACTGCTCCAGTCTTTTGATTCTCTGATAAGTCGCGGACATACCATCATCATCATCGAGCACAATATGGATGTAATCAAATGTGCAGACCATATTATCGACCTTGGTCCCGAGGGTGGAAAAGACGGAGGTAGCATTGTGGTGTGCGGCACTCCCGAAGAAGTTGCCAACTGCGCAGACAGTTATACAGGCAAATTCTTGCTGGAGAAACTGCAAATGGACAAAGGCAGAGCATAATTTGAAAAACTTTAAGAATATGTCTGAAAGAATTTAGGAGTACATATTCAATATGTTTTAGTGGATACATTCAATGTGGCAAGCAGAGAAGTCTGTGAATATAACCACAAATGTATCCACTAAAACACGCTGAAATGCAAATTTTCAAAGTGACAAAATGATATTTTCGCCCCAAATAAAAATTTAACACTTGGTGCGTTTTTTGGACGAGAACGAAAAGATAAAAATTTTCATTTAAGGATAAGTTATTGAAAACCAACACAATACAAAAACTTTCAAAACGCTCAAAAAAACGTGTCGGACGCAATTTTTCAATTGTTTTGTATATTCTAGTAATTTATTGATTATTAATATATTACAGCAACAGTTGCTATTTTAGTTCTCAAATACTCTCAAAAATCCATTCACTTTTAAGTTCTTGTTCAGACACTCTTCTGAAACAGAGGATTATACACTTCTTAACATTTCGTCCGAAGCTCGCGGTCTTTTTTTCCGCTTCCCACTGTTTTTATTTTTTCAGCGCGCTGCCGTCAAATTTTCAGCGCACAGCGAGAAAAATTCTACTGCGCTGCAAATAAAATTGCAGTGCACTGTGGAGAAAAAAACTGTGCGCTGGAAATTTGAAAACTTAGTACTTTTTTTTCAAGGACTCTTCGCCGGGAGTAAATTAATGTAAAAGAACTGTTCCAAAATGAAACACTATTTCACAATTCACAAAGACATTTGAAAATGTACGTAGAATCCTCGTTCTTCGAGAAAAGTTCGATGCGCTTCATTTTGCAGCGTTCCAGAGGACTTGGAATTTTAACATTTGGAAAAATCAGAAAGATATGATTTTAACGGAAAACGGGCAAAACAGGAACAAAAGCACTCGAAATACTTTCATTATGTCAAAACAGAGCATACCTCAAAAAAGCGATGTCAAAAATTTTTTTTATGGGGCTTCAATTCTATGGCAAACAAGGCTTTCTGTACCTATGCTTGTTCTGAAATCACCCCGACAAAAACTGGACAAAAAAATAGCGGTTGATACAATATAACAATAGTCCGTTGAACTTTTTCGTTTATTAAAAGTTCAACGGACTATTGTTAATAAAATACAGGATAATTCCCTATTGACCTACATGCCATTATATCCATCATTCCAAACTTTGAACAACCCCTATTTTTCCATAAAGGAATCTGATTCTTGTGATAGCTCACTTTCACAGGCTGTCTCAGCAAGCTTATGCCAATAAACGATTTGTTTCCGGCAATATTGACATTCCCAATCATCTTCCGGTTTATTGGAAAGAAGAGATTCCAATCGTTCCTCAAAGAGAGTGGCAATGGCATCTGCAGCTCTCATATCGCCATATTTATAAGCATCCTCCCAATATTTCGTCGCAAGATGGAAGCAGTCTTTTGCATCACACCCTATGCCGTCAGCATAGCACCAGCCCATTCTATAAGCATAATCGTGGGGATTAAGCCGAACAGCCTCATGAGTCCATTCAAAAATCTTATTTTCCAACTCTTTTATACGATATTCCTCCGGAATTACAGCATTAACAACAAGTTGGTCCCAATAGTAGTCACTTAATATCCCTGCAACCTCCGCATTGTCCTTGCCTACAACTTCATAATGTTCAACCGCAATCTCAGGGTCTCCGCCTCGTGCAGAGTCCATAAAGAAGTCGCCAAGCCATAAATGTGCCGGTTTAGACCATCTGCTATCGATCTCCGCACACTTCTCATAAAACCGCTCCGCATCATAATGGTCGTAGCGTTGTCTTGGACCTCCTTGTGCTTGGTCTGGAGTTTCAATATTATCGCACATATAGCCAAGCAGAAAATATCCCAGTCCGTCAGCCCCTTCAAATGCTGCCCTCTCCGCCAGTTCGCAACATTTGTCCAAATCGACAGCAACTCCGATACCTTCATGATACATCAATGCCAGCAAAGCATTGCTCTCTGGTGTTTCAGGAGCACTCAATACCATTTCAGCAACTGCTTTGTGTATCTCCGGATCATCTTCGTGACCGCTCAACATGCGATGAAAATCATCAGATAGACTCATGTTCAATAAAATTTTACGTAAAGATTCATTTATAATGCGGTTATTTCAAGTTGAATGACTGTTATGTTATCTCTTCCTCCCGCCTTCTTTGCAAGTTCAACTAATCGTGCCACAGAATCAATGTTTCCCTCTATCACCTCCTCAGAAATCATGTCGCTGAGACCATCGGAACACAACAGGTAAATATCCCCAAAGAGGGGGTGATATTCTGTGACATCAGACACAAAATATTCTGGAGAGATTCCCATGAAATTATATATGAGATTTCCCGGTACACTCAAATCTCCAGTCCTTTCACGCTCGGAATGATCAACAGAAAGCTGTTTCAATATACCTCCTCGAATACGATAGCAACGGCTGTCACCCACATTAATTAACAAAAGTTTCTCACCTGCAAAAACCAATCCAACAAAAGTGGTTCCCATTTCCGCCAATTCTGGACGCAATGCAGATGAATCTATAACAAGTTCATTAGTTTCCTCAGCCCATGTTTTAACATCTTCTATCAATTTAATATCACTTTGATATTCAATTTTATTGACGAATGTATCGAATGCACGGCAAACGATGTCAGATGCGACCTCACCACCTTCATAGCCTCCCATACCATCGGCAACAGCAAAGCCCAATATACGGGAAGACAATGTAAATTCTCCCTGCATCTGACCATCTCTCACCATGCGTCCCGCCACATAAGCCATATCTTCGTTATTCTCCCGAACACAGCCCACATCGCTGATTACTGTATATTTCAAAGTGTCAATCATTGTTCAATCACATCAAAAATATATGTACCAATGTCTATCACATCTCCTTTTACAAACTTCATTGGAGTATTTGATTCTAATTCCACATCATTAACAAGAGTTCCATTCGTACTACCAAAATCAACGATATACCACTCGCAACCACGTTTAACAAATTTTCCATGACGGCGCGATATCAGATTCAAGTCACGTAAATATTCTACATACGGACTCTTTTCCCGACCAATAACAGCTTCATTCTCAGGACGGAGTATAAAACCGCCTTTACGGGATTTGAGAACAAGATTCTTGTTCCGACCGCCGACAGTTTTGTCTCCCACCGTTTCTTCATCTTTATCAAAATTTTCTTTTGACGATTTAGAAATATTTCTGGAGACCATTGGTTTTCCACATTCAGCACAAAATTGCTCTGTTCCAAGTGCACCACATTTAATACATTGGAGCAACTGAACACCGCACATATCGCAATATAAACTGTCATCGGGAATCAGTTCCCCACAGCTTGGACATTCTATTTTCTTCATATTCTTATTTCTTATGGAATATCAACAGACTCGATAATAGTCAAAGCTTCAGGATTGGAATCAATAATTCTTGTATTAGCAGCAATACGGTTGCCCTGCATTTCCACAACTTCATTAAGAAGATTTACAGCTTCGCGGGCATTACCAAAATGCAGCCCCTTACAAGCCACCATATCCCTCATTCGCATAGCCAATACCTCTTCTGCTTCTTTGGTAAGAGTGAATTTTCGCTTAGCAGCATTCATCATAAAGATACGTGTTAACGCATCTGCATCATAATCGTCAATATGAAAGCGTTTGTTAAAACGGCTCATCAGTCCCGGGTTTCCACAACGTACAAGTTCTTCCATCCGGTCCTTATATCCGGCTATAACCACAACGAACTTCCCTTTGTCGTTTTCCATTCGGGTCATCAGAGCATCAAGAGCTTCATTGCCTGTATTATTCTGACTACCTGGATGCGGTAACAAATTATAAGCTTCGTCAATGAAAAGTACTCCTCCCATAGCCTCATCAACGGCTTTGTCCATATTCTGACCCGATTCATTGACATATTTGGAAAGTATTGTCTTGGCCTCGCGTTCCACCACCTTATCCAAAGGAAGTACTCCCGCAGCATGAAGAACTTGTCCTAAACGCTTTGCTATTGTAGTTTTACCAGTACCGGGATTGCCTGTCAGAATAATATTAATCGGTTGTAATGCTGCCGCTCCAAGACCACGCTCCATACGCATACGATTGACCATAGCCACATTGGCAAGTTTGCGGATTTCCTGCTTGATATCCTCCATTCCGATAAGGTCATCGAGAGTAGCTATCACCTCATCAACAGTGAGAGCATTCTTATTGTCCTCACCAATAAAATCAACTTTTGTCAAGATAAACTCAGAAGAAGCATCAAAATCTGGAGCTAACGAAGCATTCCTGATACGAGTATTCTGATTCTTTATGGCCTTGTCAACAGCATTACGCACTTCACGTGCATTTGCAAAATCTTTTTTGCGAGAAACATACATTTTCTCAAAAAATTTGTCAATCAACTTGTCGGCATCTTCATCGAGTGAATACCCTTGAGCCTTAATCATACGACGAGCAATCTCTGTCAGTTCCGCCCCATTGTAGTCACGAAAATTAATCGTTGTGTTAAAACGTGACGGAATACCCGGATTAGCAGTAGCAAATATGCCCATCTCACGTGGATAACCTGCAAGAATTACGATCAGTTTGCCACGGCGGTCTTCTACATTCTTTATTAAAGCCGTTACAGCCTCATTGCCAAAAGTGTCATTTTCCCCACCCCATATATTATAGGCTTCGTCAATAAAAAGAACACCTCCCATAGCGCGGTCAAAAATAGCATCTACTTTAGGCGCAGTATGCCCCATATATTGACCTTTCAAATCACCGGGAGCAACCTCCACCAACTGTCCGGATGGTAATATTCCCATTGCACTGAGGGCATCTGCAAATACTCGTGCAATGGTAGTCTTACCTGTTCCGGGATTACCGAGAAAAAGGTAATGGTCTTTAAGTTCGTATGTCTCGCCCGGATGACGTTTCTGAAACGAGGTAATAGAATTGACAATACCCTTCATGGTCTCTTTAATCTCATCTACACCTACATACTTGTCAAAATCCAACATAACCTCTTCAAGAGTTTTAGGAACATACTCTCGTCCGGTAACATCTTCCGGCTTAACAGTTTTTGCCGCTTTACCTTTCATTCGTTTAGTTGCAGCCAGCATCAGCTCATTAGCCTTCGAAGCCGCCAGATGAGCATTACCAAAACTTTCTGAGTTGCGTCGTTCCCAGTTGAACACACGGCATAACTTTGCGTGAGCTTCTGCACTTATATTCAGTGAGTATTTTTCTTTTAGTATAGACTCACAGATAGCAGCCACCTCTGACGGTGAATACTCAGGCAATCGTATATTCAAGGCAAAAAGATTCTTGAGTTCAGGACGTTTGTCTATATATTCCTGTAAATCCTTATTTCCACTGAAAATCAGCACAAGCCTTTGGTCATTGAATTCCAAACGATTCTTGGAGTTTTCAACCAAATATTCTAAAGCTGTTCCTACCAAATCATCATTCTTGTCCTGTGGAAGCAGCTTATGAGCATCATCAAGCGCCACAGCCTCTAATGGAGTTTCCGCCAAGTTAAGCTGGTCGATAGACAGGGCACTGAATGTATCACACTCTTCGTCTTTGAATATGCCACACTCTATCATATAATTAGTAATAGCACACATCACGGTCGTTTTTCCGCTACCTGCCGGTCCTGTAACGAGTACATTTGTGTTTACTGAATTGAGCATTGCTTTACCACGCAGTTTCGCTATAGTTCTAAGCGTTGACACAAATTCTCGAATCTGAACCTTTTGTGTTTCAAGACCAATTATACAATCAAGACTGTCTCCATGTTTATCACCTGCCAATGAAATCTCATCATCCTCTTCCTGCGACAGGATGTTAGAATATTCTACGGCAAGCTTTTCACCGCAAAAGCGGCAAAAACGCGCTTGTTCGCGATTATCTTTATGACAATTATCACATTGTTTCATTGCTACAATCTTTACATAGTGTCTTCCCAAAGTCCGGAAACCGGAGAAGTTTCATTTTCAAGAAGATTTTCCGATTCTTGTTCATGAGATTCAACATCCTCCTGTTCATGAGAATTAACTTCATCTACAACAACCTCATCTTCTACAATCTGCTCAGTATTTTTAGACTTCGACTTAGCTTTAGAGGGAGCAGCACCTTTTGCTCCCATGTTTTTTACATCAGATTCTGCAGGAGGTGTAATGACAACTTCATGCATTATACCCTTACGATCATAATAATAGCCACGGAAAGATTTTGTACTCTTATCATATTCCACATCGACGGTCTTTGTGTTAAATGCAACATCTACCGGCTTAAAGGCAAATGAAGATGGTATAGTATCGTTAGTGCTATCCACTTTACCCTCTGCCTTCACAGGAGGCTGTCCAGCAATTATCATTGTACCAAGGATGCGTTTTGTCTCTGTCACCGAATCTATATTGCACACAATGCGAGTACTTCCACTTGCATATTTCACCGTCCATTTGCCGAGTACCCACTTATCTGCTTTGAGCTTAATTTCTGTCAAATCTTTCGCCCAAGTGTTCTCACCGCTAATTTGCGGAGTTGCAAAAAACCAAATGGAAAAAATCGTCCAAGCAACAGAAGCCCACATCCAACCAACAGTATTTAAGTCTTCACGGGTCACGTCATCGCAATTCTGCTGCATTTCAGAATATTTCTTAATCACATTGTCAAGCGTATCCGTATCTTGATGGTAAGCATAATAAAGAGCATCAAGTTGACGATACTCAAATTCATCGCCACGAATGGTCACACCGCCCGTATCTACTTTCTGCCGTTTCATCAATTGTACAATGAAATAACATGCGCTGATTAGCAAAACAATGCCTCCTGTCAGATACAATATCGATGGAAACCACGCGAATCCGGCATAGATAATTGCGGCAGCGACAAGTCCACCGATCAATCCGAACATAAAACCAGAACCAAATCCCATCAGTGCCCATGAGAAGACGAATATTCCCGCAAAACATATAAGAGAAGTGACCATAAAGTGCCCACTTATAGGATTTGATTCCGGGAAATCACAGAACCAAGAACCAATCAACGTGACAAGAGTCGGTATCAAGCCCAATACAAGGAAAAAAGTTCGCTTTCCTTGTATATTGCCACGGCTACGCTTCAAGTCATTTGCTGCATCATCAATCTCTTTAATAGCCTGTTTATAGCGAGCCACAAAGTAGTTGGTCGGGGCTATCTGACCTATGAACTCCACATATTTTGCCGTTTCTTTCTCATAGGTAAACTTCGTCGAAAGGTCAAGTTTAGGGTTCTCTTGGAAGAACAAAGCCACCCATGCGTCAAGCCATGCCGCCACACCGCCTTCTTTGTTCATTTCACGAACCTTACCGCCCAACAATGGAGCTAAAGCGGACTTAGGGAACTGTTTGAGTTCATCAAGTGATGTAACCTTACAATCTCCGATAGTAAAATAAGGCGCACGTCCAAGAAATCCAGCCACTGATTTGTAAGCTCCGATAATAATATCATAATCGCCGGCTTTCTGTTTGTTTTCTTCATCATCAGTATCCATACAGTAGCGATTCCAATTCAAGAAATTGAAATAGTTTTCACCGCGTGCCCTAAGATAATGACCAACACGATCACTATCCATATATTCAAAGAGATTAAAAAAGTCTTGAGGTGTACTTCCGCCCTGCTGCATTTGGTCAAGCCTATCGTTAAGCATCCGTCCCACCTGTTCAATACTATAAACTCTGTCAGGGTCTTTAGAATCCGTACCAAACCAATAGTCCATAGCCGGGTCAAGTTCATAGACAATACGATAAGCCCAATTAGAATGATAATATATAGACTCCTTGTCATCATTAGATTTGTCATAGAGCATACGAATCTTTCCTGCAAGAGCCGGATTCCGAGCTGCAAGCCAAACCACAAAAGCAGGACTTCCTATGATACTCATGTTGATACTTCCCGGATTTCCTAAGTCATGAAGAACATCAATAAGCTGGTTTACTGTATAAACATCCGTCCATTCCTCATTCGCAAAAAGAGACAGCGGCATCTGCGGATCAAGCATGACAGCAAAATAAAGACATGCCAACATACTGTTGAAGTCTTCATTATCAGTAATCTGATATTGCTCTGAGTTGACATAACTCTGCAAAGAAGCCACAGTCTTGTCCATCTTAATGGCACGAAGATAAATCATCAAATCCGAATCAGAACGAATCACCTCGTTACGCATATCCCCGTTATTGTACAAAGCCATCTTGCTGATTTCAGCAGGGTCTGTATGGTGGCTGCCGTCAGGAGCTACATAATCCAGTGACGGGTCGAGCAAATAGGCAACAGCCATAAGACCAGCATTCTGATTAGCTGGATATATGTCTTCCACTATTTCTTCTACATTCACAGCACTTTCATTACGACCAGTCTCTTCCAACCAACGCGTCACTCTGCCAGAATAGAGATACTTCTTGCCAAGAGTCTTATCCTCAACAAGAAATTGAGCCAATTGAGCCGGTGATGTGGCAATCTGATTCTTGTAAGAATTGAATACCACATGGAAATCCGATTGCGCCCCACTTGTATCAAGGTCTTCGCCCTTGCACCAACGCTTGATATCCTCGAATGTGGCACGGTCGCTCATCTTCAAGCGTGTAAGTGCTTTGATAAGTGAACTCGTATGTACTGACATATCTTTAGGTACCGGAAGTGTTTCGTTCAGCTTCGAGCGCAAAAGCTGGCTCTCATTTGCCGTAAGCTTGGTTTTGCCTATCCACAGACAAAGCAAAGAAACTCCCAGAGAGAAGAAATCGCTCTCCACACCCACTTCTGCAGGTTCACCCGGGACATTCGTGTAAAATTCGGGTGACGCATAGACCGGTGAACGCATCTCGTCAATTTTGCAGGTTTCTCCCACAGGGCACTCGGCTGAGATGCCAAAATCGGCAAGCACAATCTGTGTCTTCTCCTTGTCGGCATAGAAGAAATTGCCAGGCTTGATGTCACGGTGAAGAATGCCGTGCTTCGACAGAAAATCAATAGCAGCACCCATTCGCACCGCCACCTCTGTAAGAGCTTTTTCGTCTCCTTCCAGAACAACCCCGTCAAGCGAGCCGCCTTCGCAAAATTCCATCAATTCATAGTCATTCTGTTCGTTGTTAGAATTAGGATTCTGCCACACTCCATGACTGACAATCTTCACCAGCAACCCACTGTCACCCAACTGTTTAATTTTTTCAAGTATAGAGTGATTAGGACGATGGTCCGGATTATAATAGTACATTTTAAGGGCATATTTTTTGCCACTGCGAGTAACAGTGAACACGACAGCTTCTCCGGAAGAGTCGGAAAGCACCCCTTCGTTTTTATATTTCTTACCTTCAAGTTCAAACTCAGACGGCCATTCGGTTGCAGCAGAAGCCTTTGCATCAGCTGAAGCTCCGGGACGTTTACCTCCATTCCGCTGTTCAAACGGGCGGAGATTGTCCGCGTCTCTTCTTACGGCTCTACCGGTAGTATGAGCATCATCATTGCCACGCACGGCTTTGCCGGTAGCATGAACATCATCACTACCACGCACGGCTTTGCCGGTAGCATGAACATCATCGTTGCCACGCACGGCTCTGCCGGTGGCATGAACATCATCGTTGCCACGCACGGCTCTGCCGGTGGCATGAACATCTTCGTTGTCGGTTCCTCGACGTCGGCGATTCCCAACAGTTTTGTGATCGTCTGACATATTCTTACTATTGTATTTTTAAAGTATGGGACACTGGCGGCAAACCCGATTTAATGGCTTCCGCCTCATATTCTTCAGGAGTAACATATATCCAAACACCTCCGAGCTGAGGTTCGGCGCAATCGGAAGGAGAGTCATGCAACGCTCCACAAAAATTACATTTCCATTGCTGAGGATTATAATGCTGCCAATTTATATCATAATGAGTCTCAATGATGCCGACTTTACGTGCGGAATAATAATCGCGCTGTTGCTCAGGAGTAAAATCAGGCGGAGGTACCATTGCCGCCATTGCAGCATTCATTTCCTCAGCCTTTTCTCGGTAAGCCGCCATCATTTCGTCAAGACTCATGAACTTCTCCTCGTAGTGCGGACGACACGAACTCTCAGAAATGTTTTCAGATGTTGTCTGAGGTTTCGGCACATAAGAACCTATGGAACTAAGAATGCCGGCATATTCCTCAAGAAGTGCTTTATCTTTGTCTGAAAGCGATGGTTTGGCTTGCGTCTGTACGGAGTCATTTTGCCAACTTTCTATTTTAGCATGAAGTTCAGCAAGTTCACGCGCCTTCTGCTCAACGGCTTGAAACGCAGGATCTTCTTTTGCCGCAGCAAGGGCAAGCTGCCCCATCGGAGTGAGCGGAATATGGCATTTCCGACAAAAGTTGCGTGAGTTCAATGTGCCACATTCAGGGCAGATTATACCATCCTTTGATTGTCCGCATCTGGTACAGAACTTCGCACCGGGCTTCATGGGCGCACCACAAAAAGAGCATTTATCCGGTGTCAGCGAATGACCGCAGTGCGGACATATTGCATACGAAGTCTTAACCCCCTCTCCGCAATACGGACAGCGCCCGCCTTCGTCAAGCCGCACATGCGACACAGGTCTCCACATTTGTTTCTGGCGAGATTTACTTTTCAAAGTCTCTGCCGCTTTTATATCTTTGAACTTTGTATCCATCAGTTTCGAGTATAAATATTTCCGTCGTCACCATGAATTTTGCCATACTGGTCTTCCCATCCACTGACTTTTTGCCCATCATCCGTATAACCATCAACTCGTTTTTTTCCAAAGAGCACACCTCCAATAGTAGAAAATATCAGCAATAAAATAAAGATTCCAATAGCACCCAAAATGATAACAAGGATTACCACCATGCTGAGAATCATCACTGAGACTGACAGACCTATGCCTATGCCAACAAAGCAAACCGGGAAAACAATGCCTTCAATGAAGCGTTTATCCTTGAAATGGTAGAACATACCGATGAGGGCTGCCACACCGAGAGTGCCAAAAAGAATCAAGTAGGTTTTAGCAGAGAAAGGAGTATCGGATGCGTAGTCAATCCAAGACATCACCATGAAAAGAACTCCAAGAGCCACGGAAACAACAGGAAGCTTGTAAACCCAAGAATTGTATTTGTCTATTTTAAACGGTTCTCCCCAACATAGCAAGAATAGAACCGCCTGTGCGGCAAGTATTACGGACATAATCAGGAAATTGAGGATTACATGCCCCCATCCGCCGACAAGCGATGGTTTGGCAAACCATAGGACATGAGAGTAAAATGAAAAAATATACAGGATTTCTGCAGCTGAAAGAGCTACGAGCGCAACGGCTGTCAATCCGAAAAATACATTACGGACAGACTGAAATCTATCCACCAATGTCAAAGCGAAAAAAGCAGCGGCAATCAAGACGGATATAATCATAGCATATATCCACGTTATATGGGTTACCGGAAGATTCATCGCCCATTCCATTTGCGGAGTGAGATACCTTTCGATTGCGGAACGGTCTTCAAGGGATGTTGAATGGTCGAATACGAGGGTATCTTCCGGCGACAGCTTCACCGGATAAAGCTGTGCCATGCTGGCCCATCCCTTTATTCCTTTATATTCTATCGGTATATAGTTCATACTTTTCCCTTCTTTGGAAAGAATGTATGCCTCCGTCTCCGCTGTCGCAAATACGGTATCACCTTTTCCGGTACGCATCAATGTCTCGTTATGCTTTTTGTCCTCAAACTCATATATGCCCGCTTCTCCAAGAGTTTTATAGGCTTTATTGGCAGAAAAAGCACAGGTCACAGCCGAAAATGCCATAAACAATAAAAAAATCTTTTTCAACATAGTTTATAGTTTTAAAGTTGTTAAACATGAATATAGAGGTTTTCAAAAACACGCACATTTCATCTTTTACGAATTGAAGACCTATAAATTGCGCAAAAATCATCAGATATACCCCAAAATCCAAGAATGAAAATTATCTGAAATATGGGTTCTGCAAAAATACGACAATTTTTAAAGCGTACAGCAAGTACTTGCCATGAAGAAAAACTGTCATAAACATAAAGAGAAAGAGTCGATTTTATCTTCGACTTGCTTTGCAATGACTATCAATAAAATTCCTTTATTAACAGCATTTTCTTTTAAAAAGGCTATATCATAGCCCTACGAGAGAAGCATTTACAAGTCCAACTGTCCTTGCAAAGAATATTCCTGTACAAATCGAACTGTTACAAGTTCCTTTCTAAAATAAACTCCTGCCATCCGATTTAACTATTAAGGTTATACAAATACCACTTAGTTTTTATTTTTAGTAATGGCACAAAAATAAAATAAAAATCCACAGTAAACAAACATTTACAAGAAAAATTATTTGTCTTAGTTTTTTGGAGTCCTCGACAGATTCTTCTAATAAAAAATGTGCAAGTGCATTTTATGGACAAGATAGCGACAAAAGTGTCTATAAGGAACACCTATTTTAAAGAAAGGAACTCAGGGTCCAGTCATCTCGTCAA
>X363_Desmarests_Spiny_Pocket_Mouse__coassemble_640_pt1 | contig 18912 bp, 14 predicted proteins | sample X363_Desmarests_Spiny_Pocket_Mouse__metabat2_low_PE_006 | metagenome-assembled genome bin X363_Desmarests_Spiny_Pocket_Mouse
ACAGCGCGCTGAAAATTTGAAAACTTAGTAGTGTTTTTTCAAAAACTCTTCGCCGAAAATAAATAAATGTAAAAGAATCGCCTCGAAATGAAACACTATTTCACAATTTATAGAGCCTTCGGAAAATGCGCGTAGAATCCCCATTCTCTGAGAAAAGTTCAGCATGCTTCATTTTGGAGCGTGCCAGAGGGCTTAGGATTTTAACATTTGGCAAAATCAAAAAGAAAGTATAAAGGCGAAAAATTAATAAAATGAAAATCAAAAGTAATAGTATGGCTGTCATTTTGTCAAAACTGAATACTCTTCCAAAAAGCGATGTCAAAAAATTTTTTATGGAGGCTTTAGATGTGGGTTGCGGGCAGTCTGTAAATTAAAATGATTGTCGGTCGTTATAAAAAAGACGGATGCCGTTTTTCGCAAGCGGCATCCGTCTGATTTTAATGTTTTGTCAACTTTCTTTCTTACTTTAATTTACTTTTACTTTCTCATTTCAAAATCGAAATATTGCTAACTATAGCCACTATGGCTACCATTGTTGCAATTACAATTGTCATTGTTTCCATAACTAATCTTCTTACCTTTTATTAATACTTTGGGAGCTATGCTCCGTTTCTTTTCTTTACTTAATACTTATTTTTTTACAATCTTCTTACCTTAAATTACTACTTACCGAGTTTATAGTATGTTGTTTTCACCTATCCTAATCCATCTTTTACCCTTGCGAATCACCGGCATCGCTGTCGAAGTGTTAGTTTCCTGAAAAAATCTTCTACCTTTCACTAATCCTATCGGGAGCTTTTAACTCCTACTAAAACTTTTCCTTAACCTTTTTTTAAGACGTTGCAAAGGTATTGAGAGTGCATCATTCGTGCAATAAAAAGAGAGAGGTTTTGCTGTAAAATCCCTTATTTATTGATTTATATCATGTGTTGTGTTCGCACACAGCACTGTTTTGGGCTAAAAACGGCCTTTTTATCTGTTTGAAGACACCTCTCTGCCAAATGCTCCAAACCATAGATATGAGAGACTGGAGAATCCATGCCGTTATAATATTGAATTGAGGACGAGAAGCAGGCATAAAACCGCCCTATGCAAAAGTGAGCATAGCACCCGTGCTTCAGTCTGGCTGAGACTGGCAGAATGAGGTGATGACATGGCAGAAATCGACTCCGGACAACACGTATTCTCAAATCTTTTTGCTATCTTCGCAAAATAAACCCAGACACATGTTTAACAAACTAATAGCAATAGAGCCGGTAAGCCTGACACCTCCGGCTGAAAAAGAGCTGCACTTGTGTGCAAAAGAAATTGTAATGTATTCCGACATTCCGCTGTCGGACGATGAAATAGTGGCACGTATTGGAGATGCCGATGCTGTGCTTCTGAGCTACACGTCGCACATCGGACAGTCTGTAATGGAACAATGCCCTAACATAAGGTATATAGGTATGTGCTGTTCGCTCTATTCGCCCGAAAGCGCCAATGTCGATATTCGCTATGCCGAAAAGCATGGAATCACGGTCACGGGCATACGTGACTATGGCGATGAGGGAGTGGTGGAATATGTTGTCAGCGAACTTGTCCGTTGTCTGCATGGTTTCGGACAAGAACCATGGTATGGCACTGCATGTGAAATAACAGGACTGAAAGTCGGTATTGTCGGTCTTGGCAAGTCTGGAGGCATGATTGCTGACGCGCTGAAATTTTTCGGAGCGGACATCGCCTATTTTGCGCGCTCCGAGAAGCAGACGGCGGCAGACAAGGGTTACCGCTTCATGCCGCTCGGCGAATTGCTGACGCAGAGTGATGTGGTGTTCTGCTGCCTCAACAAGAATACGGTATTGCTGCACGAAGAGGAATTCAGATTGTTAGGTGACAAGAAGATACTTTTCAACACAGGACTGTCGCCGGCATGGGACGAACCGGCATTCACAAAATGGCTTGATGGTGACAATCTCTGCTTCTGTGACACTGTGGGTGCATTGGGAGGAGAGCATCTGACAAGTCATAAGCATGTCCGGTGTATGCAGGTGTCAACGGGGCGCACCGTCCAGGCTTTCGACCGACTGAGCGAGAAAGTTCTTGCCAACATTAAGAATTATCTACGGCAGCAATAAATATAGGAAAAGAAATTCTGAAAAAACGAATCGCTTTCTGTTTTCTCGGACTGTGCGGAAGAACAGAAAGCGATTTATTGTTGTATGCTATTCAGGTTGTCAAGAGAATACAACTGGTGACACTATATTCTGTAAAGTGTTCACGACCGACCATCCTGCAATCTCGGCAGTGGCACTATATACATCAATAACCGCATGTACCTGCTCGTTCTTTATCTCCACCCTCTGAGTGTCACCGACGAAGCCCGGAGTCGATTGCATTGACATCTTCATGTTCTCCGGTCCTACGGAAGCCAGTGAAGCTGCAACAGCCACATTTACCTTGGTGGGAAACAGTGCTATGGCTTCGGAGGCATTGCCCGAGAACACTACACGCTGTTCGTTCTGTAGTGCTTCATCATAGACGGCAGTGCCCTTCAGTGCATTCGGACCTTTCTCGTTGAAGAACCTTGCCGTAGCATTTCCCATAAGTGCGGCAGTGCGCAGGACGTCAAAGCCTCCGGTAGCTCCCGACACGACATACACCCGGGTGCCGTTTGCTCTTGCCGTCTCCATTACTTTATTATAGAAAACCGTGTCTGCCAACGCACCTATAGAGAGTGTCACTACAGAGGCACCGCCTTTTAATGCAGGCAATGCAAGTTCCTTCATTGCCATTGGCGATGCAGCCTCGACTACATAGTCGGGCTTCATGGCAAGCAGTTCCTCCAATGTCGTACAAACATTGCACTCGCCTCCGTTCCGGCGCATTTTCTCGGCTATGCGCTCTGCTTTATCCGCTGTACGCGAATAAACTCCAACCAAATCATATTCAGGCAACAAGCCCTTGACGACTGCGTCGGAAACTATTCCGGCAAGTCGTCCACATCCGACAATAACTAATTTTTTCATTCGACAAAGATAGGTATTTAACTTGAAAGAAGAAACAATCTGGTTTCGCAATGACAAAGTGGCAGAAAACGGACGAGGTGGCAAGAGGAGGGTGTCAGACACAACATTTTTGTCAGTCGTCAGCTGGTACAACACATATTGCACCCATTGGTACGAATTTTGTATTATATGCAAATGTAGCGTCAAAAAGCGCACAGAATATATTCACTGTGCCTACGCAATATCATATAAGAACTAAAAACTAAAAAACAAAGAATAAGTTATGAACATTAAACCATTATCAGACAGAGTTTTGATTCTTCCGGCTCCGGCAGAGGAGAAGACAATTGGCGGCATTATCATTCCCGACACAGCAAAAGAGAAGCCTCTTCAGGGCGAAGTGGTGGCTGTCGGCAACGGTACGAAAGACGAAGAAATGATACTTAAGGCAGGCGACAAAGTTCTGTATGGAAAGTATGCAGGAACAGAGCTTGAGCATGAAGGTGTGAAATATCTGATTATGCGTCAGAGCGATGTTTTGGCTGTCTTGGCTTAATTATAGATAGACAAATCAATTTTTAACGATTAAAATTTGAGGAAAAATGGCAAAAGATTTGAAATTCAATATAGATGCACGTGAACAGTTGAAGCAGGGTGTCGATCAGTTGGCAAATGCTGTTAAGGTGACACTTGGTCCTAAAGGTAGAAACGTAATCATTGAAAAGAAGTTCGGTGCGCCGCACATCACAAAGGACGGTGTGACTGTAGCAAAAGAAATAGAACTTGCCGACGCATTTCAGAACACAGGCGCACAGCTTGTGAAGAGTGTGGCAAGTAAGACTGGCGATGATGCTGGTGACGGAACAACTACAGCTACTGTGCTTGCTCAGAGCATCTGCAGCGTAGGTCTTAAGAACGTGGCTGCCGGAGCTAACCCAATGGACTTGAAGCGTGGTATCGACAAGGCTGTGGCAAAAGTGGTTGCTCACATCAAGGAGCAGAGCGAGCAGGTTGGCGACAACTATGACAAGATTGAGCAGGTGGCTACTGTCAGTGCAAACAACGATCAGGAGATTGGTAAGCTGATTGCTGATGCAATGAAGAAGGTGTCGAAGGACGGTGTTATCACTATCGAGGAGGCAAAAGGACGTGACACTACAATTGGTGTAGTAGAAGGTATGCAGTTCGACCGTGGTTATCTTTCACCATATTTCGTGACAGATACAGAGAAGATGGAATGCGTGATGGACAGTCCGCTTATCCTTATCTATGACAAGAAGATTTCTAACCTGAAGGAGTTCCTTCCGATTCTTGAGCCAGCAGTTCAGACAGGACGTCCTCTTCTTGTAATTGCTGAGGATATCGACAGTGAGGCTCTTACTACGCTTGTGGTAAACCGTCTGCGTTCTCAGCTCAAGATTTGTGCAGTGAAAGCACCGGGATTTGGAGACCGTCGCAAGGCTATGCTCGAAGACATTGCAATTCTTACCGGAGGTGTGGTTATCAGCGAAGAGAAGGGACTCAAGCTTGAACAGGCTACGGTGGAAATGCTCGGAAGCTGCGAGAAGGTGACTATCTCTAAGGACAACACGACTATTGTCGGTGGCAAGGGCGAGAAGCAGAACATTCAGGATCGTGTCAACCAGATTAAGGCTGAAATCAAGAATACTACTTCCGACTATGACAAGGAGAAGCTTCAGGAGCGTCTTGCTAAGCTTTCAGGTGGTGTCGCCGTTCTCTATGTCGGTGCTGCAAGCGAAGTTGAGATGAAAGAGAAGAAAGACCGTGTGGATGACGCTCTTTGTGCAACTCGTGCAGCTATTGAGGAAGGTACAATCCCTGGCGGTGGTGTAGCTCTTATCCGTGCTATCGAAGCTTTGGAAGGACTTGAAGGTGAGAATGCTGACGAGACTACAGGTATCAATATCATCAAGCGTGCCATCGAAGAGCCTCTCCGCCAGATTGTGGAGAATGCAGGAATGGAAGGTTCTGTGGTTGTGCAGAAAGTGCGCGAGGGCAAAGGCGACTTTGGATACAATGCTCGCAAGGACACATACGAGAACATGCGCGAGAGCGGTATCATCGACCCTGCAAAGGTTACTCGTGTCGCTCTTGAAAATGCTGCATCCATTGCCGGCATGTTCCTTACCACAGAATGTGTAATCTGTGACAAGAAAGAGGACAAACCTGAAATGCCGGCACCGGGAATGGGCGGCATGGGAGGTATGATGTAATACCTTGGCAGAATCTCAATTATGCAACATAAATAATCATATCTCGAAGAGCTTTTTGCAGCAAGTCTGCAAGAAGCTCTTCTTTGTAACCCACATGTTGCACATAGCCTAATTCTGCTGTAAAAATATGGCTATTTTGCAAAAAAATGGGAAAAAAGCATTTGCATCTGTATGTGGTTACAAAACAAAATTATTAACTTTGTACGCACACACTGCGATGTAGGGTGTCTTAGAATAGCATACAAGAGGGCTTGGAATATATCCGTAGCGGTTTTGTGCATACATTGTTGATATGATTGGATTTAAGACAGGAAACATCTAACAAAAATATAATCACTATTAATTCTTAACAAGATTATGGCAAATTTAGATTTGAGCAAGTACGGAATCACAGGTGTTACTGAGATTCTTCACAACCCTTCTTATGAAGTTCTTTTTGAGGAGGAAACAAAGGCTGGTCTCGAAGGATACGAGAAAGGTCAGGTTACAGAACTTGGTGCTGTGAATGTAATGACTGGTATCTACACTGGTCGTTCCCCTAAGGACAAGTTCATTGTAATGGATGAGAACTCAAAGAACACTGTATGGTGGACTTCTGATGAATATAAGAATGACAACAAACCAGCTTCAGAAGAGGCTTGGGCTGCTGTGAAGGAAATAGCAAAGAAAGAGCTTTCAAATAAGAAGCTTTATGTTGTTGATGGCTTCTGCGGTGCAAACAAGGACACTCGCATGGCTGTACGTTTCATCATGGAAGTTGCTTGGCAGGCTCATTTCGTTACTAACATGTTCATCCGTCCTTCAGAAGAGGAACTTGCAAACTTTGAACCAGACTTCATCGTTTACAACGCTTCAAAGGCAAAGGTTGAGAACTACAAGGAACTCGGACTCAACTCTGAGACTGCTGTTGTATTCAACATCACAAGCCGTGAGCAGGTTATCATCAACACTTGGTATGGTGGTGAAATGAAGAAGGGTATGTTCTCAATGATGAACTACTATCTTCCACTCAAGGGCATCGCTTCTATGCACTGCTCTGCTAACACTAACGAAAAGGGTGAGACTGCAATCTTCTTCGGTCTTTCTGGTACAGGTAAGACAACTCTTTCTACAGACCCTAAGCGTCAGCTTATCGGTGATGACGAGCACGGATGGGACGACAACGGCGTCTTCAACTTCGAAGGTGGTTGCTATGCTAAGGTTATTAAACTTGACAAGGAGTCTGAACCAGACATTTACAATGCTATCAAGCGTAATGCTCTTCTTGAAAACGTTACAGTGGCAGAGGACGGAACAATCGATTTCGATGACAAGAGCGTAACAGAAAACACTCGTGTTTCTTATCCAATCAACCACATTGCAAACATCGTTAAGCCTATCTCTGCTGCTCCTGCTGCAAAGAATGTAATCTTCCTTTCTGCTGATGCTTTCGGTGTTCTTCCTCCAGTATCAATCCTTACTCCAGAGCAGACTAAGTATTACTTCCTTTCAGGATTCACAGCTAAACTTGCAGGTACAGAGCGCGGTATTACAGAGCCAACTCCTACATTCTCTGCATGTTTCGGTCAGGCATTCCTCGAACTCCACCCGACAAAGTATGCTGAAGAACTTGTTAAGAAGATGGAGAAGAGCGGTGCTAAGGCATACCTCGTAAACACAGGTTGGAACGGTACAGGCAAGCGTATTTCTATCCGTGATACTCGTGGTATCATTGACGCTATTCTTGACGGAAGCATCAAGACTGCTCCTACAAAGCAGATTCCTATGTTCAACTTCGAGGTTCCAACAGAACTCCCAGGTGTTGATCCTAAGATTCTTGACCCACGCGACACATACGCTGATGCAGCACAGTGGGAAGAGAAGGCTAAAGACCTTGCTGCTCGTTTCCAGAAGAACTTCGTTAAGTACTGCGGAAATGAGGCTGGAAAAGCTCTTGTAGCTGCTGGTCCTCAGCTCTAATATTTTAGTTAAGTCAAGTGACAGTCCATTGACTGTTACCTTATGATAGAACGGCATCCATATTGTTGTGGATGCCGTTTTTTTATTGCTTTTGGTCGTTACTTGTATTTTTGCGTTTACTTTTTTTATAATATTTGTGTTTTTTGTAATATTGCGTACAAAAGAGACATAATATAAGATAAAAAGACTATATTTGCAGACGAAAAATGAATATTCATATTAAAAAATATTTCTGTAATTTTACAAATAACAAATCGTCATGCGGATAAACAAACTTATGCTGGCAGCATCTGCTGCAACGTTTTCTTTGTTTTCGTGTATAAACAATGACTACGATCTGTCAGATATTGATACGACTGTAGGAGTGAACGCAAATGTAACAATTCCAGTGCAGATGGATGAAATTACTCTTCATAGCGTGCTTGATCTTGAAGAGGGAAGCCAAATCAAGGAGTTTAACGGTGAATATGCTGTTATCGAGGACGGTACATTCGAATCGGATAAAATAAATATCCCATCGTTTGTGATAAATAAACCGGTTGTTGAGTCTATCAATGATGTCATTGATGCTGAACATCATTATGATTTTGAGAATATTGCAGACCATTGGGGCACACATGGTATTCCTGCTGATGAGCGTCTGTTGAGTTTTGACTTATCCAAAACTGGTGAAACAGATATTCATTTTTCTACTGACGATGTGGATGAGTCTATTGTCAGCATCGATGAACTCGACTTTCGTACAGCAAAAATGGGATATGTGGAACTGACGATTGTTCTTCGTTTCTTGGGAGTAGAGCAGTATGTAAATGGGTTTTCTGTGGAGAACTTGATATTGAAGTTGCCGAAAGGACTACGATTTACTAATTTGAAAGACGGTGCTAAGTATGATGCAAGTACCGGAATACTTGAATATCCGTCACATCTTGCATCGGAAAAAAACAAAAAAGAGATATTCCTCGACCTTGTTGGAATTGATAATATTAAAGACGAAGACTTTCCCGAGGGTATTCTTGCTTTAAAGAAGAATGAAGTGACCGGAAAACAGGAATTTATATTTACAAGTGCCTGTCGGGTTATTGAAGGTTCTGCGGTTGTTTACGGCAGGAACTTGAATAATAATGTATCCCTTTCGGATTTGAAAAATATACAGAGCATTAATTATAAATGTGATATTACTTTCAATGGTGATATTGATGTGGAGGATTTCAGCGGACAGATTCAATACGAGGTGGAAGGTATTGACATCGATCCTGTAAGCATGAAAGATATTCCTGATGTATTGGATCAGACCGGCACAAATATAGCTTTGCATAATCCGCAGATATACATCCAGCTTAACAATCCACTTTATGATGACTATAATGTTTATGCCACAACAGGCCTGGAACTTGTCCCTCATCACAAGGGAGAGCAAAAAGCTAATGTTTTCCCTTCGTCGGAGATAAAAGTTGATGCTACTACGAATCAGTTCTGTCTGTCACCGGAAAAACCTACGAAGTATTATAATAGCAATGATGTCGGAAAAGATCTTATTCCAATTGATTTTAAAGATGCAGAATGGAATGTCTTTGCTAACTTGGGAAATGTGCTGAGTGGTGACAAATTGCCTGAGTCTATTGATATTAATGTGGTTGACCCAAAGATTCCTGTTCAGACAGTTAAGAATTTCCGTCTGGGTGAGGATATCAATCCTGTGAAAGGAACATACGTGTTCTATGCTCCGCTTGCTTTGACAGATAAGTCGCATATTGCTTATACAGATACTATTGACGGATGGAACGATGAAGATGTGGATGCTATTATTATCAATGAGTTGATTCTTAATGCTGATGTGAAGTCGGATGTTCCTCTTAAGCTTAACCTTGAAGCGTTCCCGATAGATAAAGAGGGCGAGAAGATAGACAATGTGAAGGGTACGGCTGAGATTCCAGCAAATGCAGACAATGAACCAATCACTGTGAAGGTGGAAGGTAAGATTGAACATCTTGACGGAATCATCCTCAAGGCGACGGTAAATGTGGCAGATAACAATACTGTATCCCTCAAACCGGGACAGCATGTCGGGCTTACGAATCTTAAAGTGAAAGTGTCAGGCAGTTATATAAAGGAACTCTAATCAAGAAATAGTATATATCAATTATGAAACTTAATATAAAATCTACAATCGCTCTTTCTGCGTTAATGATATCCACTTCTGCTGCTGTGGCGCAGAATACGAACTCTGGATATTTTACGGACGGCTATCTTTATCGTCATGAGTTGAATCCGGCTTTGGGAAATAATCAGAATTATGTAGCCATGCCGGCTCTCGGTAACTTTAATGTGGCAATGAGGGGAAATCTTGCACTCAGTGATGTTCTTTATAATGTAAACGGTAAGACTACCACATTCCTTAATCCGAATGTAAGTGCCGGCGAATTTCTTAATAATATCGGTGACAAGAACCGTATAGGTCTTGATTTGAAACTTGAAGTCTTGTCTGCCGGATTCAAGGCATGGGGCGGATATAACACCATCGGTATCAATGTACGCTCAAATGTCAATACGGTTCTTCCGGGAGAACTTTTCCGTCTTGCTAAGGAAGGATTGCAGAACAAAACATACGACATCAAAGATTTCAGTGCTCATGCTGATGCCTACGTAGAATTGGCATTGGGTCATTCTCGCCAGCTGAACAAGCAGTGGCGCGTGGGTGGAACGCTTAAGTTCCTTCTTGGAGGTGCAAATCTTGATGCAAATTTCAATAAAGCTCAGCTTACTCTTGGTGAGGATGCGTGGACTGCAGTGACCAATGCCGAAATCCAGACAAGCATTAAAGGATTTACTTATATAGAAGAAACGAAGATGAGAGGTCCTGAAAATGAACAGACACCACATACATACGTGAATGATATGGATGTAGATGGTGCCGGACTGAACGGTTTTGGTATGGCTGTTGACCTTGGTGCTGAGTTCAAGCTGAATGACGACTGGAAATTCAGTGCCGCTCTCCTTGATTTTGGTTTCATAAGCTGGAGCAACAATGTGGTGGCTACAACTAACGGTGACAAACATTTCACCACCAATAATTATACCTTTAATGCTGACGATGATGCTTCCAACAGTTTTGAAAATGAACTTGATCGTTTGACGGAAGGATTGAGTGAACTGTATGAACTTAGGGATGCAGGCGATCAGGGAGGTCGTACAAAGATGTTGGGTGCCACTCTGAACCTTGGTGCCGAATATACCTTCCCCTATTACAAGAAACTTACTTTCGGATTGTTGAACAGTACTCGTATTCAAGGTAAATACAGCTGGACAGAGTTCCGCCTTTCTGCTAATGTCGCTCCTGTGAAGAGTTTTTCTGCCGGAATGAACTTTGCAGCAGGCACATACGGTTGTGCTTTCGGGTGGGTGTTGAACTATCATCCTAATGGTTTCAACCTTTTCCTTGGCATGGACCGTACAATGGGAAGTTTGGCAAAACAGGGAATACCTCTTTCCAGCAATGCAAGCGTAAACTTAGGTATAAACTTCCCTTTCTGATGGATTTTATCTAAAACAATGGCTCTTTTTCTTAAAAAATAGGAGAGGGCTTGTATATGAGAACGAGGCTCAGGGCATTTCTGCCTGTGAGCCTCGTTTACGTTATTCCTCAGTCTTGGATTCCTTGAGAAAATCCAATATTGCTGTGTAATTAGGTTCGACAGTAATTTCCGGAACAAGCTGTGAGTAGGCAATCTTACCTTCCGGAGAAATGATGACCACGGCTCTTGCAAGCAGTCCGCGCATAGGACCGTCTGCAATCATGACTCCATAATCCTCTCCGAAGGTATTTCCGCGCCGGAAACAAGACAATGGTATTACATTTTCAATGCCATTTACAGTGCAGAATCTCTTCTGCGCAAAAGGAAGGTCGCAAGAAATACAGAGTGTGATTACATTGCGGAATCCGGCAGTCATCTGGTTGAATTTACGTACACTTGTTGCGCATACTTCTGTGTCAAGACTTGGAAAGATATTGAGCAGCAAAGTCTTTCCATATACGTCCGAGCGTGTAAATTCGGATAAATCACTACGTGTCAGTTGAAACTCTGGGGCTTTCATCCCCGGGGCGAGAAATCTTCCTATCAGCTGAATCGGGTTCTCCTTGAAGTTCGTACTCATATACTTGTATGTTTAGTGGTTATTGTTATGCTTCTGATAACAATATTCACTTTCTCTTTGTTCATGACTTCAAGTAATGTTTTTTAATGCTCAAACATTTGGCAGATACCATTCACCAGAACCACAGCTGTATTTACAGTACACACAGCTCGCAATATTCCGGAGGATTAGCACGAAGGATCTACAAATACAATATATGTATAAACAAAAACTAAAGTTTATGATACAACAGTGAAATTGTCACTGTACTGGAATACTTACTTTTGCAATAATAATCAAGACAAAAGTAATAATATAAAACACATTGTATCATGAAAAGATTTACTACGTTATTGACCGCCTTGTGTCTGTGCCTCGCTTCCATGGCATTCACCAAAGTGAACAAGTCCATTGAAATCACCGTGAACGGACTACAGCGTTCCTATTGGCTCTACGTACCGGACGGATGTCCGACAAATGCGCCGTTGGTCATCGCCATGCACGGCACAACAGGGCACAGCACTGACAACAGTCCGCGATTCAACGAGATTGCCGACAAGGAGAAATTTATCGTCGCCTATCCTCAGGGAAGGGAACTCTACTTCCCCGTGTTCGGAGGCAATGCCACAGGATGGGAGGCGACAGGCGAATACAGCGAGGATGTGGAGTTCATCAGGTCGGTCGTGACTGAGATAAGCGACAAGTACAAGGTGGACCTCAAGCGGGTGTATTGTTGCGGCTTCTCAAACGGAGGCATGAACACTTATTCGCTCACAAATTTCTGTACTGACATATTCGCGGCATTCGCTTCCATCAGTGGATTCCCCATCAACGAGTTTCATCACCGCCATGTGAGCGCATGCCCTGTTCCGTTCCTTCATATTCACGGCAAGGCGGATGATTTTGTGAAATACTCGCTCGTGCCTGCGGTCATAGACAACATGGTAGCCCGCAACGGAGCCTGCCCTGTGCCGGAGCGCACCTCCGTAGCTGGAAAATACGACAAGAATGTGTATGCCGCTCAGGATGGAGGATTCCCCGTCATTTTCTATGAAGTAGATGGCATGGGGCATAACGATTTCACAACAAACACAGAAGAGGGAAACTCCTCGCTCACCATGTGGAACTTCTTCAAACAGTACACACTCGACTCGCCATGCGACACGACACTGAAATGGAAGCCATGCATCGAGACTGAGAACTATGAGCCAAAGAAGCATGGTTGGATTGTCAATGCCGCCACTGTGCTGCTCATGTTCGGGCGCGACCAGAAGACGAGCGCGAACCAGAATGTTTATCGCTCTTTGCAGTTCACCAACGGCACATACAAACTCTGCTTCAAATCGGAAGGAGAAGAAGGAACGAAACTCTCTATAAAGCTCACAAAGCAAACAGGAAACCACAACAGTGTGATAGACCAAGATGTCACAGTGGGAAAGAATCACACTATTTTCTTCAAGGTTGACGACGGATGGGGCGAATATAGACTGACAATAAAGCGCCCTTCATCAAGCGATGTTGTGAAGATAACCGACATGGCCATCTACACAGCTACGGAAGAAGAGGCGACAGCCATTGAAACGGTAAAGAAAAGTCCCTGCAAAGGTATTACTGCTGTCTATTCACTGTGTGGAACTTTGCTGAGCTCCGTACAAAAAGGCTTGTGTATCGTTAAGTCGGAGGACGGAAGTGTAAGGAAAGTATTTAACAAGTAAAGAACGTATTCAATGCTTCCGCCGTATATATAATGTAAAAGGTGTAAAATCGAGCAGAAACAGTTTTGCCGCCTTGTGTTGATTTCAACATAAAGCAGCAAAACTGTTTTATTTTAAAAGACTGTGCCGCAAGCTCCGTTCAAAGGTTCTGAACGCACATTCAGAAGCTGTTTTAAAATAATTTGTTATAGCCATGCGGATGTCTTCGACAGATTAAGCAAATGTCTTCGACAGACTCCTCCGTCGCTACCGCGCCATGCCCTCCGTCGCAAGCTCCCCAATTGCTCCTATTCCGTAATTGCCCTAAGGGGAGGTGGCGCGGTAGCGACGGAGGAGTCTGTTGAAGACATCTACAAGTACATCATTTGATACGCGGAGGAGTCAGTCGAAGACATCCACTAAATAGTCGTCCCTTAAAAAGTATATTTCAGCGAAATGCTGTCATATTGCAACATTTCGCTGAAATATACTTTTTAAGGGACGACTAACTAAGACATATTTTTTGAATTATTTTCTTAGCAGATTTTTATTGGAATGGGAACTTTATGGCAGCAAACAAAAAGTAAGAAATTCCACTTTCAACCTCTCCAAACCTCACATCACTCCTAATACAACCAAAGACAGCGCCATTACAAGAACTACAATGGTATATATCCGCGTGAACTTTGTATCCGACAACACAATGTGATGACCTGCCACAATTACCGTAGGCAACAGCACAAGAGGAAACAAAGTGTCAAAATAATCTATCTGCAACGCAAGAAACAGGAAGCCCACCATGCCGAACAGAATCACCACATTATATATTATTCTTGTACGCGTCTTGTCCTGATAGCTCTTCAAATAGAAATCGACAGTGCCCACGAGGAAGAGCAACAGAGAAAAAGAAGCCACTAATATGCGTTGTAACGACACGGAAGCATAGTCGCCCCATTCAAGTTGCACAATGCCATTTACATGCTCAAAGAAAACGAAGGTGCTGTCCATGCACACTGCACATCCTCCATAGAGCCAGTACGGCAGACAGATGCCTACCAACGAGGCGCAGAAACACCGCAATGACAACGAGCGGAAATGGACTTGCGCCGCCCAATAGAAGGGAATCATCAGTAACAACTTCGGGAAGACCAGTGAGGCGACTGATACATACAGGTAAGTCAAGAACGTAATCCTTGTGTCGCTGTTCTGATAAGTGGAGAAAAGTGTGAAATATGACAACATCGACAGCAGCATCACAACATGTGCCGGCTGTATGACATGAAGAAAAACACTGGCAGTCAATAATACGGCGAGGAGACTGCTCAACATTCTGGAACTGACACGAAGCAACACATTGGTATTGTTCAACTCCGCCATAAGATAAACAGCCAATGCGGCAAATGCCAGTCCTGTCGCCTGCCCCATCAGTCCTTCCACACAAGCAATGGGCAGATATGCCCATAATCCGTAATCGCTGACAGGAAGAAATGCCGTACCGGATATGCCTTCATACAGACCTGTCGCCCCACTGCCACCAAACCACCACAGCACACATGCGGCAATACTGACTATGGGCAGCGTGAATTTACTCGTTGTTATTATCCTCATATATAAAGCAGGGAAAGTAATTATACCATTATGAGGCTGCAAGGCACACGGTTGATTCCCGCTCCATCTGCCGGGACGAGCCGCCTTACAGCCTCATAATTCTCAGAATTGCAATTATAAGTCTTTTCCTATGTCAGAACGGAAATATTTCTTCTCAAATTCGATTTTCTGCGCCTCACCAAACGATTTGGCAAGTGCTTCCGCCTTGTCTTTGCCGTATGAGCTTACAGCTATGACTCTTCCGCCACTCGTTACGACTTGACCGTCCTTCTGCGATGTGCCGGCATGGAAGACAATGCTTCCTTCCACATTCTCTATGCCACTGATAGGATAGCCCTTGCCGTATGCTTCGGGATAACCGCCGGAAACAAGCATGACACAGACAGCGGAGCGATCGTCTATCTCCAGACTGCGCTGGTCAAGATTACCTTCGGCAACTCCCTCAAAAAGCTCTACAATGTCGCTTTTCAGACGCAGCATCACCGTCTCTGTCTCCGGGTCGCCCATACGTACATTGTATTCTATCACCATCGGGTCGCCCGCCTTGGCACACGAATAATCCGCATTGACATTGATAAGCCCAAAGAAGATGAAACCTTTATAGTCAATACCGTCCTCTGCCAGACCTTCCACCGTCGGACGGATGATGCGCTCTTCCACCTTCTTCATCCACTCTTTGTCGGCAAACGGAACAGGAGACACGCTTCCCATACCGCCTGTGTTAAGTCCTGTGTCGCCCTCGCCAATACGTTTGTAGTCCTTTGCCTCCGGCAGAATCTTGTAATTCTTTCCGTCCGTAAGCACAAAGACCGAACATTCGATTCCGCTCAGGAACTCTTCGATGACGACTGTAGCACTGGCATTACCGAACATGCCTCCGAGCATATCTTTAAATTCCTTCTTCGCCTCTTCAAGTGTCGGTACAATCAGCACACCCTTTCCGGCGCACAAGCCGTCAGCCTTCAAAACGTATGGAGCTTTCAGCGTCTCAAGGAAACGCATTCCCTCTTCTATGTTCGTACCGTTGAAAGCCCGGTATGCCGCAGTCGGGATATGGTGACGCTGCATGAATCCTTTCGCAAACTCCTTGCTGCCTTCAAGCACCGCGCCCTGTTTGGAAGGGCCTATCACCGGAATGTTCTTCAAAGCTTCATCGTTCTTGAAGTAGTCATAGATTCCTTTTACCAAAGGATCCTCTGGTCCTACCACCACCATGTCTATATGATTCTCGACCACAAAAGCTTTTATGCCCTCAAAATCGTCTGCTTTTATACATACATTTTCCGTTTCGGCAAAAGCATGTCCGCCAGTCCTGTCATTGGCTGAGATATTACATGTTCCAGCATTTCCCGGAGCCACAAAAAGTTTCTCTACCTTTTTGCTCTGCGCAATCTTCCAAGCAAGTGCATGCTCTCTTCCGCCACTGCCCAGCAATAATAGTTTCATATTCTTGTCTTTTTTATAGTTATTTGTTCTGTTCCCATGAGTCCGCAGCAGATGCGGCATACCCGTCCGCCGTGTGCGGAGCCGACATATTCTGTCCGCTCTGCAACAGGCATTCCTATCTCTTCAAGAAATCGTCGAAGTATCTTGATATGTGTTCTTCAAGGTGCACGCGGTCAGTACCGAACATGTTATGTCCGTCGCCCGGATAAGTGAACAAATCGGGATGAGTACCTGCATCTATGCTTGCACGAATAAACGAGAGTGTGTGCTGCGGCACACAAGTAGGGTCATTTCCGCCATAGATAATCAGCAGACGTCCTTTGAGATTCTTCGCCTTGCCTATCAGACTTGTAGATGCGTATCCATCCGGATTTGTCTGAGGGGTATCCATATAGCGTTCTCCGTACATCACCTCATAATATTTCCAGTCGATTACCGGACCGCCAGCCACACCGACCTTGAACACATCAGGATAAGTGGTCATCAGACTTGTCGTCATATAGCCGCCATAGCTCCAGCCGTGTACACCGAGGCGGTCACCATCTACATACGGCAGCGACTTCAGGAACTCCACACCCTTTATCTGGTCTTTCATTTCCTCCACACCCAGATTGCGGAATGTAGCCTGTTCGAAGTCCAGACCCCTATGTTCGCTTCCACGGTTGTCAAGACAGAACATGACATAGCCGTTCTGCGCCATCCATATATCCAGCCCTCTCACTCCCCAATGGCGGGAAGCGTCGATGTTGTGAGCATGTGGACCTCCATACACATAAACCACGGCAGGATATTTTTTTGTCGGATCAAAGTCGGTAGGCAGCACCAGACGATAGTAAAGGTCTGTCACTCCGTCGGCAGCTTTTATCGTACCGGTCTTCATTTCCGGAACTTTATAGTCGTCCCACGGCTCACGTGCGTTCAATACATTCAGAGCCTTTCCGCCAGCAGTCTGCACAATGTCGATACGACGTGCGAAAGACGGAGAAGAATAGTTGTCATACAGATACTTGCCCGACGGTGCAAGCACAGGATTATGCCATCCCTCCTTGCTGCCGAGAGCCGTGCGCTTGCCGTTCATGCCGACTGTCCAAACGGACTTGCCTATCACATCGGCCTCATTGCTCGTATAGACCACAGCTTTCTTGGCTACATCAAAGCCCAGCACGTCCATCACTTCATATTTGCCCTTGGTCAACTGCGCCACAAGCTTACACTCTGTGCCCTTCCCGAGTTCGTACAGATAGATGTGATTATAGCCGTCCTTACGTGTCTGATAGATAAAACACCTGTCATTCCAAGGCAGGAACTGTATCGGAGTCATCGGCTCCACATACTTCTCGTTCTTCTCTTCGAAGAGCGTTCCAAGCTTTTTCCCCGATACGGCATCGTATGCGACAAGCTGTGCATGGTTCTGATCGCGGTTAAGCTCAATCATGTATATCTGTTTCTCATCGGGACTCCATGCAATGTTCGTGAAATATCTGTCTGTCGGATCACCGGCATCAAGATATACGGTCTTGTCCGTTGCCGGGTTATACACTCCCACAGTCACTTTGTGGCTTGCCTCTCCTGCCATCGGATATTTGTCGGGAGCAAGAGAAGCGCACCGAGTGGTAATGTCCACTTGAGGATAATCGGTCACCATGCTCTGGTCCATTCTGTAGAATGCCAGCAAATTTCCTTTGGGACTCCAGAATGTGCCTTTGGTTATGCCGAACTCGTCGCGATGGACACTCTCGCCATACACAATGTCATGGCAACCGTCTGTGCTGACAGTCTTAGCCTGACCGTCGGACGTGGTGACATACAGATTGTGGTCTATCACGTATGCCGCATTCCGCGATGCGGCATTCCAGTCCTGTCCCTGCGCACCTTGAGCCACAGCTTGCCTCCATTCCACTTTCTTCGCCTTCCAGTCTATAAGCATACGTTCCTTCGGAGTGGAGAGCATCACCAGTGTCTTACCCGCGTATGGGAACTGTGCATAATACAAATGCTGGAGTTTCTCCTTTCCCATCACATTGTTTATATCATCAAGTGTGAACAGTGTTGTTTTCTTGCCGGACTTTTTGTCTATGACAGCGCACTCTTCCATATCAAGATGTACGCACTCATCGCCCCACCATTCCAGATACATGGTCTCCGGATAGAGATTGCGGAATGTCGCTCCGCCGGGAACGAGATCGTCAATCGTAAATAATTTAGTTCCTTGTGCCATTGTAATTGTCGAAAATGCCGTGAGCAATAAGACCGCCACAGCTCTTACAGTTCCTCTCATTGTCTTTGGTTCTATCTGAATTTATTGATAATAGTGCAAAGATACATCTTTTCAATTTGAGTGCAGTGGTTCTCCTCTGTTTTTATGTAAATTACGGTCAAAATCACGTGTCTGTTAATTTGTTCGGTGTTAATGCTATTCTTGCTATGAGTAGGTGTTTTCTATGGTATATCCACAGATTCCTCTGTCGAGTACATCCGCTAAAAACAGTTGAAAACAGGCTAAAAACAGCATTTTTCGATTTGACAAAATGATATTTTCGCTCAAAATGAAAATTTAACACTTGAACCGATTTTTTGCCGATAACGAAGAGACGAAATTTCTGCTTTAAAGATAACTATTTGACAATCAGTAAAATACAAATTTTCTCAAAACGTTCAAAAAACACGGTCAGACGCAATTTTTCAGTTATTTTGAGTGTTCTGATAATTCGTTGATTACTAATAGATTACGGCTAAGCCTACCGTTTCCACCTCTAAATGCCGCCTAAAATCCATCTATTTTTAAGTTTTTGTTCGGGCACTCTTCCAAGATAGCGAGTTATACACTTCTTAACATTTTGACAAGAGTCCGCT
>X363_Desmarests_Spiny_Pocket_Mouse__coassemble_648_pt1 | contig 18655 bp, 18 predicted proteins | sample X363_Desmarests_Spiny_Pocket_Mouse__metabat2_low_PE_006 | metagenome-assembled genome bin X363_Desmarests_Spiny_Pocket_Mouse
GTATTTAGTGGGTGTCTTTGACAGACTCCTCCGTCGCTACCGCGCCACCTCCCCTAACAGGGGAGGAGCCTATATACCTCACCCTGAAAAGACTATTACGCGGATGTATAGCACTGACAACCAACATGGTAACTTGACTCCTCCCCTGTTAGAGGAGGTGGCGCGTAGCGACGGAGGAGTCTGTCGAATACATCCTAAAAAATTGAGGAGTCCGTGAATACACTTAAATCCATGAAAACTTTGTCGAATGCACTTACAAAGACAATAAAAACAGTCAGTCCGAGAAGTTTCTACGACACAGCCGTGCAGCTTCTTCATCGGGCAGACACTCCATCACCCCCACTCTCACTGCCGCCACGACTTCGGTCAACGTATCGCAGAGAGTGTCATGGAGCGCACGGTCTCCCCTGATGACGGAACATCCGGGGAGCAGCACTGTGAATGCCTGCACATCCTCACAATGTATGAAACGGTTCTCGCTTCTCTGGCGGATAAGTGCAATGCCCCTGACCCGGCACGACATGTTCCTGTAACATGCAGTCTTTCCGCTCCACGGAGTGCCATAGACCGTCACGATTCCATCCTCCATACAGATGACAGGGTTATCATCATTGAGCAGTTCGCACCCTTCGAAGCACTTCATCCATAATCCGGAGTGCGTACTTTTTCCGGCTCCGCTCCTGCCCATGAAGATGTATGCGCCGCCGTCAAGGCAAACGGTGGAGGCATGGAGAGACACGGCTCTATGGGGTATGATCGCCTGCGAATAGGCTATGCGAATCAAATTGCTCAATGCAGTTCCTCCACACTCCCCATCCCTACCGGCTACAATGCAGATGTCTGTGAACGAAGCATCGGCATACATAGAAAGTTTGTTTTCTGGATTCATTATCACAGACGACTCTACAATATATCCATTTCCGTGTTTCCACAGACGGATAGTATTGGAGTGGTCTGTTGACTCCTCTGTTATTAAATGGCTTTCATCCGGACGAGAAGCGGGTGCATCGCATACGACACGACAACGGAACAGGCAACGGTCATCCGGCACACAGTTGCACACGAAAGGGGAGAACGAAGGCAGAAGCTCGTGAATGTCCGTCTTTTCATCGACACCTATTCCGAACACGAAGCCCGCCACACAGTAATAATATGTTTTATTCATCTTAATTGTCCCAATAATAGTTTAGAGAAAATCCAGAAGCTTTCGGAAGCCGCATATTGCATAGAGAAAACTCCGTTGCGGAAAAAAGAACCGGAAGTGTTCAGCTTGTGTTTCCACGCAGCCTCCTCCGCACCTGTACATTTGCGGACACGGGTACCGAAGTTTCCTCTGTCGAGAACCATGCCCAACAATCTGTCCGCATTTCTGTCGGGGATGCACCCGTATGGTAAATCAGAAAGGGCAAGCCCCAGATGTTCGGTCAAGAACCACAAGAGCAGATTGTTCCATTTGTACAAGCCTATTCTCCGGAACACATATTTCAGTTCTTCTCCGTCCACGGAATCATGCAGACAATGGCAGGCACGCGCCATATCGCACAGCTGTCGCAACCCTATGCCATGCCCCAATGTATGTTTAAGAATATGCGTACTCAGCATCAGTAATGTCAGAAGCGGAGAAGGAACTGTCACAGACATGGAGTCGTCCTCAGAAGAAATACAAGTTCCGACAAATCCTGCTTTTTCCGTCAAGTCGGAAAGATAGCCACGAAGGAAGGGGCTATGTATATCGAACAATGAGAGATGGTGTTCTACATTTATTCCATTCCAACAATAGAGACGAGCCTTATCCGAGGCCTTTTCTACATCCACATTATATTGTCGGATGAGTCGGCACGCAAGATTAAAGTCTGTCTTTTCCGGAAAATACAAATCTATATCTCCGCACTCTCGTAACAATGGATACTCGTACATTCGTGCCACTCCCTGCCCTTTCTGAAGTACAGCCCATATACCATGCTTGTCAAAAAGGTCTATGAGTTCGGCAAGCACATGGTTCATCTGCCTGTTATTGCGCTCTATACAATCAATCTCAGCCACCCACCGGCACATCAGATTCAATGGTGGAAGGCAGTCTCCCGGAATATGATGAAGCCCCCTATATACGATGCCCACAACCGTTTGTTCGGCGGACATGACAAATATCTTTCTCCAACTTTCAGTTGACAAAGGAAACACAGACAAGTCTTCAACATCCTGTTCCCACAAACCGGCTCTCAACAGCCTCAGAAAGACTGTCTGCTCCTCGTCAAGCAGAAATTTATTCATCGGCAAGAATCAGTCCAAATTTTCTCCAGCAGTCCAACAAACGATGTACATCCGCCTCTGCTCTTTCCACATCTACTTCATAGGTTTCACATAGCCACTCCACGAACTGTTCCGGTGTGAAGTCGGTATTTCCCGCTTTCTGCCACAACATGGCGGCACTCCGGTTCATATAGAATACGTTGGTCGTATTGGATTGTCCCGTACACACATCGACAATCATATATCTATTACCAATCTGCCTTAATTTATGATTAGGATTTAATTTCATTGTAATATCTTTCTATTGTTTTTCTTGTGAACGAAGTCCGAATTGCTTCTTAGAACTTCTTACCAGTCAATATTGCTGTTACGGTAAGGCATACAATCTTTATGTCCAACACAAGTGAACGATTGTGCAAATATTCCAAATCAAGCCTGAGACGTTCCAGCATCTTCTCCATCGTGTCAGTATAGCCGTTATAGAGCGTAGCAATAGAAAATACTCCGGGACGAAGCGCATAAAGCAACTCATAGTCGGGATTTATCTTCATAATCTGGTCGATGAAATATTTACGTTCAGGACGATGCCCCACGAATGACATATCCCCGCACAGCACGTTCCACAACTGAGGCAATTCGTCAAGATGATGTTCGCGCAGGAACCTGCCGGTACGCGTAAGCCTGTCGTCATGGTCTTGACAAAGCTTAGGTATTCCCTCCTCCTCTGCCTCCATAATCATGGAACGAAACTTATAGATATGAAACGGTTTGCCATATCTTCCTATACGCTCCTGAGAGAAAAACACTTGTCCTCCATCCTCGCATTTTATGGCAACATAGATAACAAGGAAAAGCGGAGAAAAGACAATCAATCCAACCAGTGCTATCACAATGTCAGTCATACGCTTTACGGCAAGTGAAACGACAGACATATTACCATTTGCTTTCCCCTCTTCAAGTTTTGTTGTTTGTGTCATCCTGTCAAATATTTTGTTAGACAGACAAGCCTGTATATACTTGTCCCATTTGTTCTTTCATCTACTTATTTTTTCTGTCCATCAAGTCTTGATAAATCTTGATACACCTATCCACCATTTTCTTCTTAGTAAACATATTTCTGTACCGCTCGAAAGCATTCCGAGAATATGTCTGATACACCTTTCGGTCATTGGTTATCTTCATAATGGCATCGGCAAGAGCTTCGGAGTCTTTCGACTGAACATTCAGTCCCGACACACCGTGCTCGTTTACCCACGACACACCGGAATGAGGAATCAAAGTAGCCACCACAGGTTTTCCAAACGACATTGCCTCCACCTGTACAATGCCAAAAGCCTCGGTCTTCTGCACAGAGCTGAGACAGAACAAGTCACATGCCTCATAATAGGCAGACAACAGTTCGTCAGGAACAAAGCCGAGAAGCTTCACTTTCTCATTCAGTCCGAGACGATCTATTTGTCTCTGGAGTTCGTCTTTCAAGTCTCCCATACCTCCTATCAGCACCACGAAGTCATCACTCAGATAACGAGCCGCATCCACGAGATAGCAGTATCCTTTATAGGCAACAAGTCTGCCCAGTGAAAACACAATTTTCCTCCCGCCGAAACTGCGCTTGACAGACTCTACCTTCTCCGGAGTGGATGACATAGCATCTACTCCTATCGGAAGACAAGCGAACTTCCACGACATGCCGCGGAGATAAGGCGACTCCTCAAGATATATGGGAGTAGTGCCAATGATGACATCGGCGCGGCGGAGCAGCCACTTCTGCAAAGGAATGTAGAACTTCAGCAACATCTTCTGCTTGCAGATATCGCTGTGCCAATGTACCACTACTTTACCTTTATATCCGGAAAGGAACAATGCCAGACATGCCATCGGGTCTGGATGATGTACATGCACGATATCATAACGGCGACATATCTTGTGCAGAAGAAGTATCATTTCGGGCGAAATCATTGTGGCTGCCTTCTTCATCCATGCCCTACATATCATCAGCCTTGCATAATCGTTTATCACCATTGTCCTGCCACCGTTGATATTCGACGCACAAAGCATATCACACACGACACCACTCTCCGAAAGTCCGGTCATCAAATCATACATCACCTTTTCCACCCCTCCCTCTACAGGATAGAATTTTCCCAATTGCAATATTTTCATCTTTCAGTTGTTTTCTCTATTCCCCTATCTCTTTATAAGCTCATCATAAAGCTTCAAATAATCCATATAACGGTCGTCCTTCCTAAAATGCGCCAGCGCATACTTCCTGCACAAATCCTGATACGTTTCTTTCCCCTTACTCTCGATAGTCCGCACAGCACGAACAACTCCTTTCAAATCACCTTGCTCCACAATGAAGCCAGTATGTTCCGTTACAGCCTCAACACTTCCTCCTGTACGATAGGAAACCACAGGTGTGCCACAAGCAATAGATTCCAAATTGACCGTGGGATAGTTGTCCTGCCAAGTAAGATTGACAAATACTGTTGCAGCGGAATACAATTCAGCCAGCTGCCGGATATTTTCTGTCCGTCCAATACCAATGATGTTCTTAGGAAGTCTGTTTTGAATATCTTTCCCCACACCCACCAATACAATTGTTTCATTGTCATTTAGCATTCCCGCCAAACGGATAAAGTCATTCAGACCTTTCTCCTCACTCCAGATACTTGCCACACCAAGTATTATATATGTAGTATGCAAACCGTATTTCTCACGCACAGCATCAGTGTGACAAATATCAAAGACACTTGTATCAATGCCGTTGTGTATGACACGGAAATCGTAACCATTGAAAAAAGATTGCCTCATTTCATCCTTTATCCAATCAGAAACAGGAACAACCGTCAACTTGTTTTTGGAAACTAATGTGAATGCAGCCTTCTTGTCCTGATAATTAAGCGCAGAACGGTCGAACAGCAAAGATGCCGGAAATTTATGCTTCTGCGAACACCTGCCGCAGCCTGTCTGCCATCTGTTGCAGTTGATATATGAGTAATAGTAGCAATGTCCTGTATAAAGCCAACAATCGTGTACTGTCCATACAACAGGAATACCTGACCTTGAAAGATAGTCGAACAATATGCGATAGTTCAGAAAATAGCCGTGAATGTTGTGAATATGGATTATATCAGGACTTATCTTTTCTATTTGCCTAATAAAAGCCCTCGTAGCGCAGTCGGACGATAAACCGTGGCGGTCAAAAAGACGCGTCATGATGCCATGCCATGCTACACTCCATCTGCTGCCTACAGGTATCAGTTTTGATTTGCAAGGCTTGATGCCGTCACGTCCCCTGCTGTAGGCTATATAGCTTTCCCAGCCGTTCCGCATGGCAAACTCACCTATTTCCTGCATGATACGTCCTGTGGAGGTATTCACACGCAGCACCGGATTTATCTGAAGCAACTTTTTCATTTTTCTGTCAAAGAAACGAAAAGTTCCACCCATCTCTTCATCACAGATTCCTCAGAATAAGTCTCGGTCACTTTGCGTGCATTACTCCCCATAGCCTTACGTTCTTCCTCGTTCTCCATCAGGCGCATCATAGCATTGGCAAGTCCTTCGATGTCGCCGTTTTTCACCAATAGACCGTTATGTTCGTGTTCAATAATCTCGGACGGACCGCAAGGACAATCAAAAGCCACACAAGGTACTCCACATGCCATTGCCTCAACCAGTACCATACCAAATCCCTCATAGTTGGAACTCATCACAAGAAGAGAACTATTGAGATATTCGGCTGTGATATTATTAGTCGGCTTGTTTATATAAATACTGTCACTCACTCCTATATCAGCGGCAAGTTTCTGCAACATATCATGCCATTCGCCCTGACCAAAAATATCAAGATACCAACCGGCAAGTTCAGGATGTCTATTCATCATCAGCCCCCAAGCCTTAATCAGATTGTCGAATCCTTTCTGATAATCGAGTCGTCCGACCGCTATAACACGTTTATTGGTAAGTCGCGATTTTTCATGCGGTATCACTCTGACGGCATTTGGAATAACACAAAGACTGTCGAAGTACCCCCAGTTTTGAGCATCCTCTTCTGTAAGAACTACAAAACGGTCGAAACGGCGGACCAAAGCGGCATCCATGCGCGAACGAATATGGTCAATAAAACCAATAAGACCTTTGCGCCCATACTGAAGACGGAAAAAACGACAGAAATGCAACTCCAAAACTTTGCGACTACCATCCTTCAAACTTGGAATGAACGAAGATTCCGATGGAAAAAGCGAGACTACTATATCAGCAGGATTATCACGAAGATATTCAGCAAGACGCACCTTATGACGGTGGCGGCGGAGAAGATAGCCCGATATTATAGCAATCGGACTTTTACCTTTATCCTCCTCATAATTTATCTCCAGATCTATTATTTTCACCTGTGGAGGAAAACTATAAAAAGTGGGCCGATGCATTTGATCAGTGGTGATGATTACAATCTCATAGTCTGTGTTTACAGAAAGCCACGACACCTTGTTTAGCAGCACCCGCTCCATACCGCCCGGATTATACAATGCCCGAATACAATAAACTATTCTCATGCTTTGCCAAGTGCCCTTTTAAGGAAACCGAAGAATTTGATGTATGCAAGTGCATAGTAGGGATTTGTCAGCGATATTTTACAAATCCACAATTTTTCGCGCAAACTCTTTCTTGTCCACGGCTTGGTATGACCGATAAAATGAATTACACGGATTTTTTTGTTTTTTCCCTGTCGCCAGCTATATCCAAAACGACGTATGTAGTGATGGAGAAAGTCAGCGAAAATATTATAGCCTTCATCAAGAGCAAGCGAACTGTCATATTCCCAATCCGGCAAATAAGCATGCAGCACATCCTGATCGCCTACATTTTGTTCCTTATCACGAAATTTTTTGATGACTTCAGGCGCCAACTTCACCAGATTAGTCTCCACTTGTTTATCGGGTTTGACAACCATAAGACCGGAATTGAACGTAGTCCAGCCACAATATTTGCCGCCGGAAACCACCGCAGAAAAAGGAGGAGCATCGAACAGATTGTCAAGATTGTCAAGCACAATCATATCCGAATCAAGAAACACAATCTTCTCAAACTGCGTAAGTCCCCACACATGCAACTTGTCGAAGGTAAAAGACCAATGAGTATAAAAAAGACGACCTTCGTTGGTCGCTTCACTATTGAGAGTGTCGCTCATAAAACGTATGTACTTAATGCCGTATTTGTCGAGACTATCTTCGAGAGATTTATCAGCATCTTTCGACAGCATACAGTACAAGGGATATTGACAACTGTTCTCTATTAGAGACTGATTAAGAGCAAGAACACCCTTCAGGTAGCGTTCGTTGGAAAGTAAAGTTACGTATGCTTTCATGAAACCAGCTTATTTGTTTGAGGCATTCTCTTTTCTATCAGTCCCCACAAATAACGACGCGGAAGATCAAAAAAGATACCGGCTATAAAAGTAAACAAAATAAATAGTAAAATCATACCGACGGCTGCGAGCCCACTATAGGCAGCATAAACAACCGAACACACCGACAGAAAAACAGGAACCCATATAGCAGGACACGTGTGAATAAGATAAACTCCGAAATTAGAGCGTGCTATATAGTTAATCATCTGATTATAACCAGTCTTCATGCCGTTAAACCACAAGAAAAGTCCCACTGTACCTGAAATTACAAGAGGATTAAGGTAGGTCGCCGTCAGCCCCTCTCTTCCCACAAAGCATAAAACGAAGTAAAGTACACAATTAAGTAATAGAGATACCCAATAAATAAGTAATCCTTTGTTGTGTATCGATGTTCCATAACGACGCACATATCCAGCAAGGAGATAAATGCCAATGAAAGAGACCGGCGAATATCCATAATCAAGATACTTGGTGCTTGCGGAAAGCCCATACATAAATTCAAAAGCGAAAAAGGCAATCAGCATAAAGCCCCAGCGACGACGGCTGGCACTATCCATAAAAACATTCAGAACTGGAGAAACAATAAACAACAATGCATAAGACTTCTCGAACCAGCAAGAATCGCCAAACCAGAATGAACGTGCAAAAATTCCAAGCACAAAAGACGAAATACCTAAAGATATAATAAGGATATACATCAGTAAATAGAACCAAAGGCACTGAAACACAAATCCCATAAAACTACGGAATATGGCTCGGATACCAAACCAACCAGAGATAAAAACAAAAACATTGACGCACATAACGCTGGCCAGCTGCAGAGCAACTCGTCCTCCTGCAACCAACGGTCTGTCAATAAATGAAGATAAATTAGGAGCCCCCAGTGGTACAAAATTAGTATGTACCACCAGCACCATAAACATTGCCACCAACCGTAGCAGTTCAATATTCGACTGGCGAGGAGCAGCAAGCGCACTTGTTTTAACTGTTTTCAAAATCCTAATTTTTTCAGATAAACAGAAGACACACGAGGATGATAATAGTACTGATAAATACTGTATTTATTATCTTTCGACATAAGGTGTGTCTTGCACATAATCCAACGGACAAAGTATTTGACAATACTTTTGAAATAGTTAATTCGTATTTCAGGGAAACGTCCCAGCTGATTATAATATTTCCACCAAAGACCACTGTGCGCCGACTTATTTTTACAATAAATCCATGGCTGATAGCCGGCATAATGTATAATTTTTGGAGATTCCAGTAAACTTCGAAGTTGCGGTCCGAATTCATGTTGTGACGCAGGAGTTACAAAAAACTGCACAAGGACACCATATTTATTTGGCAGAATTAATTTGGTGTTGCAGCATACATAATTTATAGTATCTTGATCTGGAAATTCAAGATTTCTTCCAATACCATACTCTATCAACCGATTCTTAATATTCTTTTCGCGCCAATATTCAAGATTAATCAACAAAACACCAGAGCTAATATATCTCAGCTTTCTGTCATAACCAAGTCGCTCATAAGTACTGTCATCATAACTCGGAATATCGAGGCATCCCGCCACAGAGACACCAGTTAAATTCATTTTGAATAACTCGTCAAGTGAATCGTTGATAATCACATCACAGTCAATATATAGGACACGACTTATCGAAACGGGAAGGACATCAGGAAGCCAAAATCGAGACCATGCAGCAAGAGACCATTCGTTTGTGACTTTAAGTTCCTTTGATCTAAGACATTCCCCAACATCATATACGGTTACTGAATTTGATAGAGATTTCAGCAAATCAACATCGTCCTGCTTCAACTCGTTTCCCAACACATGTATATGAACATCATCATCCGACTTCATTGATGCAATAACCGATGTGATTGTCACACATGCGAAAGGCACATAATTATGATCAGTGCAAAGTGCAAAATCTTTTCTCATTCCGCTAAGTGATTAAATGAAAATCTGAAATTCTTATTTCTTTTAGGAAATAGAATATTCTCAAACCTAACAACTTTCAACACCCACATCAATGCCAATGTCCCCAAAAGCAAAACTATCACAATAGTGAAAAGTGTAGGAATATAACCCCATTCCGACACATGCTGCAACAACATAGGAAAGCAACGCTGCAAAGCAAGAATAATGAAATAGTGCAGCAAATATATTTTCAAGGTATTTTTGCCTACATACTCAAAGAAATTTCCACACCGTCCCATACCACTCAAATATTTCATGCTTGCAAAAACAAAAAAAGGAGCTGCAAACATCGGTGCATAGCGATAGATTGCGATTGTCGGAACAAATTGACTCCTCGGTACAAAATACAGCAATTCAGCACAACCCCATATCAGAAATACACTCCAAAAGATTATGGGATTACTAAAAAACTTCTCCACTTCAGACAGATAGATACGACACAAGACTCCAAAGAGAAACACAGGATAATACTTGATGACCATCCCTATGTCCGAAGCCTTGAACCAGTCTGCCTGTACATCACCAATCAATTTGACAGCGATAAGTCCTATTATAATCAGACCGATGAGAATAGTTGAAAACACAGGTTTAATCAATGAGTTTCTGCTGCTGTAATAAAGTGAAAAAGCAAAAAACATAGATATAAAAAACAAAGTATAGGTAAACCAGTAACCAAATTTCATTTCATCAACAATAGCTTTAAAAAAATCACCTCCAGCGAACATTACATATAATACAAAACAAACAATAGTCGGCCATAGCAAGCTTAATGTTAGATTGCTCATCCGTTGCATAAACTTTACCTTATCAAAAGAGTCTTTCATTGCAAAAAAGCCACTGATAAAAAAAAATATCGGCATCGCCTGAACCGTAAGCCATTCAGCAATATCTGTATGATTCTTCATGAAGAAATAGTCGGAATGAGCGACCAACACCATAAGTATTAGTACTCCTTTCAGAATATCTATTTGAAGATATCGTTTTTTCATACTTGTGTAAGTAATTTTTTATTATTTCTTTTGCCGCACATAAAAGGCATGTATCGGTCAATAATATACACCACCGGTGCAAGGGCTACCAGTACAAAAAGGGCTAATACAGGTTGTGCAGGAACCGCAATAGTGGAAATTCCGGCTACCGACAATATTTTAACGATTGTGGTAATAGTTTTCGATTGCAATCCATAGAACGTCAAAGAGTGACGACCTACAAAGCTGAGACACTTGGCAATCCACAATGCATTATATTCTTCAAGTTTTATGCAAGTCACAACAAGAGGTACAAGTGCCAAAACAACATTCAGATAATAAGCCCCAATATTACCGTATTTGTTGAGATGGATATCAACTGTTGAATTCGATATTGAAAAAGCAAAAGTGACAAATATTGTCCAGGCTGCAAAAATGAGCCACCATGGACAGCGAGACATATACTGTTTAATACTTACGTAACCATCCAAACTCTTGAAAGCATATCCGGCATCAAGAATTAACAGCATCATACATGCAGTGATAATGTGCCATGGCAAATACTGATTTACAAATATAAGCACAACAATACCAGCAAAAAGGAACATCAGGCATACACTGAAACGAATCCATGAACATCCGATTTTTGATATGGGATAATACATGAGGCACATTACAAACAGACATGCCACAAACCACATATCATCACCGTGACCCGGTATCTGACAAAATAACCCCATCAATCGCTCTGACAAAGATATATGATAAGCAAAATATGTCAACAAAGCATTCAAAATGCCGAAACTAAAAACAGGTATAAGTAGAGCCTTAATTTTTCGCATCAAGAAATCGGCAAACGAATTATATGTTTTATATGTATATCCCGAAACAAAGAAAAAACCCGTCAGACACCAAGGCATTATAAGGGCATCATAAAACGGCACTGTGCACAAATGAACAATTATAATTCCGAACATACATATACCTTTGATATAGTCGAGCCATGCAAGACGCACTCCCGATGTCAGACTATACTTCATCTTCTGTATCGGATTTCTTGTAGTTTAACTGCAGGTTTACACACTCTTCCAATTTTATTCCCAAGGCTATAAAAATTGCAAAAATACAGAATATATCTGTCGCTACTTTAAACCAAACAGCGAGTTGAAGTACATAAAGAACTAAAAAAAGCTGTTTATTACGAGGAAAATACGAGCAGCAAGTCTGAGCAGCCCATGCCATAAATGCCAAAAAACTGAAAAGCATTATCACACCGCCATAGTAAATAAAGCGGAGATAGCCCACATCGGTAGCCATATAATAAAACTTATACCTCTTTCCGACATAATAGGGGTCCTTATCGGTTGAATCGATATAGCCATCGCCGACAATCCATGTGTGCATATTATCAGGAAAACGATACATGGATTTAAGCGATTCATTGGATTTAACTTTCCATTCACCCGTTTCCACAAGGGAGACAAAGCCTTCAAAACCAAATCGAAAATTTGTTCTGAATTTCAAATCGGTATTATACAACACCGAAATCACAAGAACCAATCCAACAACCGACCAACCAAGAAACCGTAAAGGTCGTCTGTAGTTATCTTTAATCCGCAATCCCCAAATACCGGAATCATAAAAGACATACAATATGCCAATAACAAGACCTACCATAGTAGTGCGCGATATCATATTTCCCACCACAAAAATCAGATATATACCTGCAATATACAGCAAATTAGCCCATAGTTTGAATCGCTCTATTATACTTCTGATAAAATAAAACGCACAGACTGATATCGCTGCCAAACGAATGCCTCCAGGGTCGTATGCACATCCAACACCGAAAAGGCGGTCGGCTCTACGAGCATATTCAACGTCCCCAGAATTAAGAAGATGCCATCTGACAAAGAAATTTTCTACTCCTTGATAAGAGTTGATGAGAAGAGCAAGTATGCACTGCATTGCTCCTGTTACAACAAGATACATACAAATCACTTCAAAACTGAGTTCTCCATGAATTTTTTTGAGATACAATATCAGTGTATATGCTCCAATCAACCACACCAACATAGAGTAGATATAGGACACGAATGTAGTGTCGTTAGTATTATTTATTACAATGGCCATGAGACTCGTCAAAGACACACCACCTGCGAACAGCACAAGAAATATCAAATTGAACGCTTTTCCAACTCTACTCTTCATCGAGCGCAATAAGTAGAGAACAAACGGAGCCAATCCAACAACAGCCATTATCAGTTTTGTATTAATTGCCCCCAAATATACAGGAAATATAAATAAACTCGTGAGTATGACTCCAAGCGCCATCATCATATAATGCAGTAATTTCATCTACTTATACAATAAACCGTAATACACCTTTTTGAGAAGAAAAGAATAAAATGTAATGATGGCAAAACAACCATGTGCAGCACATAGCTGTATAAAGCGACTGCGCCCAGATATATACTTGTTTGCCGATATATACTTGTTTGCTTCTGGATACCACTGCTGCCATAGAGGATAGAAACGGCTGCAATCGTCCATCAGTAAAAACGGAAATTTTACTTCAAGTTTGAGAAACTCTAATTCAAGTGCATACTTGTCGCTAAAACGAGCTACAAGCCACTGTGTAAGCTCATCAACATTAGCCTGCAATTGTGCGAGATTTCTGTCTGTATAGTTACAACTGTAAGCATTACTATTAGTCTTGACATAATGATAGAACGCAGCAGGCAGATATGCTATTTTGCCAGCTACGGCAAAGAGTTTAATCATAGTAAGGTCTTCGCCCATTGCACACCCTGCCGGAAAACTTATATTATACTCACAGTAAAGACTGCGCCGTACCAGTTTGTTCCACACATTGAACTTCATACCACCGCCGAGCATGGCCTTGACGCCCTCTTCGGTTGTTGCAAATTCTGGCTGAGGCATAAACAGTTCTGATTTTCCCATCGACAGAAACCAGTCGCACCATACAATGTCGGCATCATGCCTAACGGCATGGTTATACATACGTTCAAGCATCTCAGGTTCAACATAGTCATCGCTGTCACAGTGAAAGATATAAGTGCCCCGTGCCTCGGCAAGACCTGTATTTCGGGCTGCGGGGAGACCACGGTTGCGGTCATGTGATATGATACGTACTTTACGGTCTGGAAACCCGGCAGCTATGCGCTCCACAATTTCCATACTTTGGTCAGGAGTCGCATCATCTACAAAAATGAACTCAACCTCGGCAAGACTCTGAATCAACAGCGACCGTACGCACCGTTCAATAAAGCACTCTACCCCATAGACCGGCACTATTACACTAACCTTTATATCGTCCATAAACAAAATAACGAGCTATACCCTTGATACGTTTCCACAGCGAAAGAGAGTCCAAAAGCGAAGTCTTATCAAGAAAGAACTTGAAATAACGACGTTCATCAAAAATCGCCGATTTACGATAGTACTCCCACCAAAGGTCAAAGGCGATACTGTAACGCTGCCACGGCTTATAGCCACTATAATGCATATTTCCACTTCTTCGTGCTCTAAGAATCTGTTCTTCTGTCATCCAAATGGGCAAATCGGGCTTATAGGCATAGAACTGTATATAAGCGCAGTCATTAACATTTAAATACGGTGGCAACATTACCTTACGTCCTGCACAGATAATATTGACTATGTCCTGATCCTGATATGTATAGTTTTTGGTAGCCTCCGCTTTAAACTTGGACACAAGCCCATCTGCCCGCATAGCTTTGAGATTGAGTATGAGAAACCCAGCCTGTAAATAATCCCACTTCGGAATCTTAATCACATCATTAAGGTACTGCGTACAGAATGTATTCATGCCAATATCAGGAACCCCAGCGACATAAGCATCTCCAAGATCAATATTAAAAGCCTCGCTTAAGTCATTCTGGAAGATGATATCAACATCGGAGTATATTATCTTGTCGAACTGCGGCAAGATTTCCGGTATCAGAAGACGATAATACGTAGCCTTAGTTACATGGCGAATTTCATAAGCATCCTCGAATGAATTATCGACCTCGACCAGAGTAAGGTTACAGTTCTTGAATGGAGCAATTGCTCTACGCAGTTCCACTTCATCGAGGGTTACGGTCAGAGAATGGAGTACATAAATATCATAAAATGTATCAGAGTAAGCATTGAGAAGCAAGGAGGCGAAACATACACCTGCAGCTTCTATCAACTTATTATCGAAAGCAAAACAAACTGGTATTTTATGCATAATAATACATTTAATAGTTTTTATACTTACACTGCAGCTTAAGCAAAAACTTAGAAAAAATCATAATCGGATCCAAAACTATCACTAATTTCGTTGGATAGAACAACTTGCATCGACTGAATTCACGTTTTATAAAATTTCGGAATCCGCAGAGCACCTCACGATTGAAATTAGTCTTTTTTAGTTCACGAATCCATGCGGTCGTCATAAAGTGTAGATACTTTTCCTCAACAGCATTATATCTATTCCCAACCAAATCCCGAAGTTCAGCAAGCATCGAATTATATTGTGGCAATCTATAACCCTCATATATATTATATTTCACCTCATTAGGTAAAAAATAATGATAACCAATTGATTTGACTAAGAGAACCCGGCTTACTTGTTTCAAATAACGCAGCAAAAAGTCTTCATCTTCCATAAATTTATATGACGTATTCAATCTTAATTTATCATGCTTTTCAATAAGACTCCGCTTGAAAAGCTTATTCATCCGATAACCAACATAACCGTGTTTTACCAAAAGATTCAGGAAGAAAACTATATTGTCAATTACTTCAATATTTTCTTTAAGACTGCTAACCCAAGTTATACCATTTTCATCCTCAAAACGAAGATTTTGGACCACCATATCGTAGCTTTCAAAACCATAAGGAATGAAACTTTCGAGCCAGTTGGAATACACATAGTCATCTGAGTCGCAAAACGCAATCCAATCGCATTTCGCATTATCCAAACCAAGATTGCAGGCTGATGACACCCCTCCGTTTTCTTTATGAAACACTCGTACACGACAATCTTTCTCTGCATATTCATCACAAATCTTCCCTGAAGAATCCTTACTGCCATCATCTATTAACAGCAATTCAAAATCAGTAAATGTTTGGCTAAGGATAGAATCAATACAACGGTAAAGACACTTCTCTGCATTATATACAGGCACTATAACCGATATGTTAGGCTTATTCATTACTCTGTTATTTCATTTTAACATCACCCAAAATAGCCTGTATAATATTCTCAGAAGCCGTTTTCTTGAAAGGTGGCAACAATGATTCACGGTAAAAATTCATCCGCTCTTCTTTTTTAGGATCCACTCCATCTATTACATTTTGAATAAACCGTTCCACATCATTTTCACATTTTGCAAGATCGTGCAAATAAAAAGCCTGCTTTGCAAAAGCATTCAAATCGGCAACATGGTTTTGTTCTTCTCCACGGACAATATACATAACCGGATTATGCGTATAATGGTATTCTACAGTAAAAGAACCACAGTCGTGAATCATGGCATCCGACATCTTGAACAAATCTACATATTTTCCTTCCTCCAATTGTGTATTAGACATTGTTGCCCATCTCTGGTAATACTCAGAAGTTCTTTGCTCTCCCCAGATTTCATTCAACCTGCCCCGTAACAACGGATGTGGCTTAAAAGCAAACTGTACCTTGTCACTGTATTTTTCTGCCATGAGAAACATAAAATCTGCATATTCCAAGAATGTAGAATACAAAAGCCAATTCTCTGGGGCTATAGAATGATGTGGTGCCCAAATGATTTTCTTCTTTGAATGTTCCTGACGCTTCCACGGATTACAGGATTCGTCAGAAGGCACAAGATATTCATCTGTCATGGGAAGTCCCGTCACTATCCCATTTTTGCATTTATTTCTCATCAACAACCGTGGCATCTGCATTACCTGTTCATTCTCAAAATACACCTGCCACGCTATATTCAGAAGCTGAGTGTCATACGCCCACTTTTCATCGACACTATGGAAAGCATAATTGACATAACAGAACAAAGCATACAAGTTCCTTTTATAATAAAATTGTGAAGGGACATTATTTTCGTATGTCTTCTGATAAAAAATAATATCAGGACAAAACATTTTTCTAAACCCAACAGCCTCATCTGCAATTATGTAAGCATAGCCTTTTTTATCAAGATATTTTTTTATACTCTCTCTATCATCCTCTTCTTCAGACCGTATTACTAACAATACAGGCATAAAACGCTCGTGATTCAACATCGTCACGTACAGTGCCTCCGATTTCCATGTTCCCAAACTCTGAAGAACAAACAGCACCTTAATTTTTTTTTTCCTTCTTATACACCATACCTTGTAAGGGGTGTAAAGAAAGCAATAAATCCTCCAGATAAGAGGATACAGCTTACATAAAATATGTTTTCTGAAAAAATAACTATACATGTCTTCTTAAAACTTTTTTACGAATGTATGACCATACAAGTTCCATAAACAACTGGTCTCTCTTCATATACAAAAGAAACATATAGATGGCAGTAGAACATATGCCCCCAAAAACAATCAGTACAATGTAATTCTTCACCACCAAGGAAAGGATTCCAACCGAGGTACAAGCCACCAAAGAAAGTCCGAGATAAGGCATAAAATCCCGAATCTGCTGCATATAGCCCAAATGAAATAACTTGCCTGTATAATAGGTATTTATATATACTGCAATTTGCGTATATATGATTTTCGACACACAAATTGCTAACACACCCAATGGAATTGAAATCAAAAGAATACCTACCGCTATGACTTTCTTGATAATTTCCAATTTTAGGAACAAGTCTGAACGTCCTTTCACTTGAAGCAGGTTAAGATTCAGCTGGCAGATATGATCAAACATCATGGCAAAACAAAATATCTGCAAAAATATCACGGCACCACTCCATTTGTCTGTCAATACACATAAAATCAGAGGTTTTGCCAACACAGCAAGTAGCACCATCAGAAAGAATATGCACATGGAAGTCAGTCTGATATATTTCCTGTACACCTCCACCAAGTGTTCCTCTTCATTTTGTATTCTTGCCAATATCGGGAAAGTAACCCTTTGAAGAATCCCCGTGATATTACTGCTTGGCAAAGAAGCAAATCCCTGTCCTCGCGTATAGTTTCCCAAGTCCCTAGGAGTATAGTAGCGTCCAATAGCAATAGTGGACATTTCTGAATAAACCGTATGCAACAGCCCCGATGCGAGTAGCTTACTTCCATAGGAGAAGAGGCTGTGAAATGATTTCCACGAATAAACCAGTTGTGGTCTCCAATGTGAGAGACACCATAGCAGTAAAGAACGTATGACACTTCCAGTTACAGACTGATAAACCAATGTCCATATTCCATACCCTTTCCAAGCCCAATACACTCCCATTGTTCCTGATAACAAAATAGCAACCAAATTAATGATACCCTGAGTCTTAAAATCAATACTAATGGTCAGTTTGGCAACCTGAACCACAGTTAAAGATGACAAAAGCAAATTGAAGGAGAGGATTCTCGTGATACCCGTCAACAAAGGCTGCTTAAAAAATCCGGCAATCAGAGGCGCAGCAACATACATTATTCCATAGCAAACTAATCCTACTATTACATTAAAATAGAATACAGTGGAACAATCAACCTCCGTCCTGTCTATTTTCCGTATCAATGCACTAGAAAATCCACTATCAATAAACGACTGGGAAACAGCCATAAAGATACCGAGCACAGCCACTACACCGTAATCGGACGGAGACAAAATCCGAGCAATAATCAATCCTAAAAAGAACTGAATTCCCTGACCAGAAAAACGCTCAATAGCGCTCCATTTCACCCCCGACAAGGTTTGCCGCCTAATCTCGCTCATCTAATAATCCGTTTAAACAGTCTTTTCCCTCTCTATTTATAATCGACAAAGAACTTTTTCCATAGCTTTTTACCCGATCACCCACTTCTCAATGTTCCGTGTTTCGGAAGAGAAGTTCAGACCGA
>X363_Desmarests_Spiny_Pocket_Mouse__coassemble_649_pt1 | contig 18586 bp, 9 predicted proteins | sample X363_Desmarests_Spiny_Pocket_Mouse__metabat2_low_PE_006 | metagenome-assembled genome bin X363_Desmarests_Spiny_Pocket_Mouse
GAATATCCCTGCATAATTAATTTGCTGAAAATGTAACGAAGTATTGTTCTATAAATATTCCAAGTGTAAAAGTCCGAAATGTCAAAGCTTTTGTCTAATTTTGCATTTTATATATACAAAAAGAAAAATGGCTGATAATTTTGACATACGTGAAGAACAATATCTGTCGGCGAAAGAGAAAGATTTCGAGAACGCATTGCGTCCGCTGAGATTCGACGATTTCAGTGGACAGTCGAAAGTGGTGGAGAATCTGAGCATCTTCGTGGAAGCAGCAAAATATAGAGGAGAGCCGCTCGACCATACTCTGCTGCACGGACCTCCGGGACTTGGCAAGACCACGCTGTCGAACATCATCGCCAATGAACTCGGTGTAGGATTCAAGATTACGTCAGGTCCGGTGCTCGACAAGCCGGGCGACCTTGCCGGTATCCTCACGTCCCTCGAAGAGAACGATGTGCTGTTCATCGACGAGATACACCGCCTGTCGCCCATTGTGGAGGAATATCTCTACTCCGCTATGGAGGACTATCGCATTGACATCATGATAGACAAGGGTCCTTCTGCACGAAGCATTCAGATTGACCTGAATCCGTTCACTCTCGTTGGAGCCACCACACGAAGCGGACTTCTCACAGCTCCTCTGCGTGCGCGCTTCGGCATCAACCTGCATCTGGAGTATTACGATGCGGAGGTGCTCACCAAGATTATCCTCCGTTCAGCGGCACTTCTCGGTGTCCCTTGCGACTTTGATGCAGCAAGTGAAATTGCGGGACGAAGCCGCGGTACTCCGCGTATTGCCAATGCGCTGCTGCGCCGTGTACGCGACTTCGCACAGGTGAGAGGCAACGGACGCATCAACCTGCAAATCGCCCATGTCGCCCTCGAAGCATTGAACATAGACAAGTTCGGACTCGACGAGATTGACAACAAGATTCTGACAACCATCATAGACAAGTTCAAGGGAGGTCCTGTCGGAGTCGGCACCATTGCCACTGCCATAGGCGAAGACAGCGGCACTGTGGAAGAAGTGTATGAGCCGTTCCTCATAAAGGAAGGATTCATCAAGCGCACTCCGCGAGGAAGAGAAGTCACAGAACTGGCATACAAACATCTGGGACGTTCCATCTATTCCGACATGAAAGACGGCATGGGAAGTCTTTTTTAACTCTTATGCTTTAATCAGGCTTCTCCGTCCTTTTTACAGACTCCTTCGTGTGTCTTTGTTTCCACAGACTCCTCCGTCGCTACGCGCCACCTCCCCTAACTTAGGGGAGGATCCAAGTTACCGTATTGGATGTCAGTGCTATACATCCACATCATAGTCTTTCCAAGGTGAGGTATATAGGCTCCTCCCCTAAGTTAGGGGAGGTGGCGCGTAGCGACGGAGGAGTCTGTCGAATACACCCGCTTAAAAAATAATATGGAAGAGTCTGTAAAAGTATCCACTAAAGCAAAAAAGTCTGTCAAATACATTCCACACAACTATCACAAATAAATTCAAAAAAGATGGCAAACTTAAAATCACTGGCAAAAGACACTGCCATATATGGGTTGAGCAGCATCATCGGACGCTTCCTCAACTATCTGCTTGTTCCCCTCTATACCGCCAAACTTGCAGCAGAAAGCGGCGGCTACGGTGTTATCACCAATATCTACGCGTATGTAGCCCTCATACTTGTGCTGCTGACATTCGGCATGGAGACTACCTTCTTCAGATTTGCAAACAAAGAGGGAGAAGAACCGGACACGGTATATACCACCACACTGATGATGGTAGGCACACTGTCATTGGCATTCGTCGTGGCGGTGCTCAGCTTTCTTGGTCCGATAGCATCGGCAATGGGCTATGCCGCTCATCCGGAATATATAGGGATGATGGCATGTGTAGTGGCAATAGACGCCTGTCAGGCAATACCGTTCTCTTACCTGCGATACAAGAAGCGTCCCATCAAGTTCGCCGCTTTGAAACTGTTGTTCATCGTGATGAACATCCTTCTGAACCTTCTCTATTTTGCCGTATTCCCTTCTCTGTATGCAGAATATCCGGAAACCATCGGAGCTGTGTATAATCCCGAGATAGGGGTGGGCTATGCTTTCAGCATAAATCTTGTCTGCACGGCATCTATCACGCTGTTTTTCATTCCGGAACTCTTCGGTGTCAGATGGAAGTTCGACAAGAAACTTATGCGCCGTATGCTCTCCTATTCATGGCCGATACTGATACTGGGACTGGCGGGCATACTGAACCAGACCGTTGACAAGATGATTTTCCCGAAGGTATATGGAGACACACATGAAGGGACTGTGCAGCTCGGCATATACGGCGCGTGCGTGAAGATTGCCATGATTATGGCAATGATTACACAGGCTTTCCGGTATGCCTACGAACCTTTCGTGTTCGGACAGAGCCGCGACAAGAACAAGGGAGAGACCTACGCGATAGCCATGAAATATTTCATCATATTCACCCTGTTAGCATTCCTGTGCGTGGTAGGATATATGGATATTCTGAAACATATCATCGACCGCAGCTATTGGGAAGGACTGCGTGTCGTCCCTGTCGTCATGGCGGCGGAAATCATGATGGGCATATACTTCAATCTGTCTTTCTGGTATAAACTGATAGACAAGACAATTTGGGGCGCATGGTTCTCCATTGCCGGCTGCGCCGTGCTCATCACCGTGAACGTACTGTTCATACCGAAGTACGGATATATGGCTTGTGCATGGGGAGGCTTTGCCGGATATGCCACCTCTATGCTGCTGTCCTATTTTGTTGGGCAGAAGAAGAACCCTATCAACTATCCGCTCAAGAGCATCGGAGTGTATGTGCTCATCACCATCCTCTTTTTTGCGGTGATGGAATTGCTTCCCGACTCATGGACACCGGCTGTGCGAATTGCGATAAATACGGTTCTCATACTGCTGTTTGTTGCACACATCATGTATCACGACAACCCGCTCCGTCACAGAAAATGACCGATTCAAGCCGACAAAACTGAACCAATATTCAAAATTCAAATAAATGAAAAAACTGATTTTATCATTATTAGCCTTATTATCCCTCCTTCCGATGAAGGCAGACGAAGGTATGTGGATGATTTGCAATCTTTCGCAGCGTACAGACAGCGTTCTGAAATCGCTCGGGCTCGAACTGACACAAGAAGAACTGTACAATGCGGACGGACCTTCGTTGAATAACGCGATTGTCATGTTCGGCGGCTTCTGCTCCGGTGTAGTGGTCAGCAACGAAGGACTGGTGTTCACAAACCATCATTGCGGTTTCGGCGCTATTCAAGACCATTCAACTCCGAAGCACGACTATCTGACCAACGGATTCGTGGCAAAAAGTCTGAAAGACGAACTGCCGAACCCGGATTTGTACGTAGCGTTCCACTTGCGTACTGTGGATGTCACGGAGAAAGTCATGAACGGTGTCACACCGGACATGAGCGAAAGTCAGCGCACAGCCATCATCGACAGCATCAGCAGCAAACTTATCGAGGAGGTGGATGACACAACGAATGCTATCTATTCGGAAGTAAACGCTTTCTACAAGGGAAGCAAGTATTACCTTTCCGTCTATCAGCGTTTTGACGACGTGCGCCTTGTCTTCGCTCCGCCACAGAGTCTTGGCAAGTTCGGAGGAGACACCGACAACTGGATGTGGCCTCGCCAAACCTGCGACTTCAGCGTCTTCCGCATCTATGCCAACAAGGACAACAAGCCGGCAGTCTATAGCAAGGAGAATGTGCCGTACCACCCAGTGCGCTATGCTCACGTATCGCTTCAAGGCTATCAGGAAGGATCATACTGCATGACGCTCGGCTATCCGGGTTCGACAGACCGCTATCTGAGTTCTTACGGAATAGAAAACGAGATGCGCACCACTAACGATCTGCGCATTCAGGTGCGCGGAGTGAAACTGGACATTCTGAAGAATGCAATGAGCAAGAGCGATGCCATACGCATCATGTACGCTTCAAAATATGCCAGCAGCTCAAACTACTGGAAATACTCTATCGGTCAGAATAAGGCTCTTGAGAAATTAGGAGTCATCAACGAGAAGCAGGCTTTGGAGAATGAGTTCAAGAACTGGGTTGCAGCCGACAATGCGGCACATTCACAGTATGTAGGCATACTTGACACGCTGCGTGTACAATATGCGGAAAACTTCAGCAAAAGCTACAGCATTATGTTATGGCAAGAATCGTTCTGGAGCGGCTCTGACATCTTGAGTTTCGTCATTCGCAACATGATAGGCAAAACAAACAACAATGACGACTTCAAAAAGAAGGTGGAAAAGGCATACAAAGACATTGATGTGGAGACTGACAAGCATGTATTTGCCGCACTTCTCAGAAACTATGTGGAACATGTTCCTGACACAGCTTTTCTTCCGGCATTCTATGCAGACATACAAAATAAATATAACGGAGATTGTGAAGCCTATACCGAAGAACTTTATTCAAAAACGGTCTTTACAAAACCGGAAGAGCTGGCAAAAATTGAAGAAATGTCAGCAGTGGGCAATGATTCGATGATTGAAATTGCCGGTGACATAGTTGCCTCACTATTTAAGATGTATAACATGAAAAGCCCTTATTCTTATGAGAGAAAACTCGGAGAGGGAATACGTGCTATGAACCATGAGCGTGAATATTATCCGGACGCAAACTTCACTCTGCGTATGAGCTACGGCATTGTGGAGGGCTATTCTCCATCCGCGGACTTGAAATATGTTCACTACACGCTTCCAAAGTCGCTTACGGATAAATATGAGAAGAATCCTGACAACGACGATTACACGTTGCTGCCAAAAGTATATAAATGGTTGAAGAAAGGCAAATTTGGCAACCGTTATGCAGACAGCCGAAGCGGTGAGATGCAGTTGTGCTTCCTGACCAACAATGACATTACGGGAGGAAATTCCGGTTCCGGTATGTTCGATGGAAAAGGACGACTGATAGGTCTTGCCTTTGATGGTAACTGGGAAGCCATGAGCGGTGACTTGAAGTTTGACAACAACATGCAACGCTGCATCGGTGTGGATATCAGGTATGTTCTTTCCGTCATCGAAAGCTATGGAAAGGCGAAACGTCTAATTAACGAACTGACATTGGAATAAGAGCCGGTCAGACTTATTTGTTACAACTGGTATAGTTATAATGAGAGACTCCTCCATTGCAGCTGCGATGGAGGAGTCTCTTATTGTATAATCATCAGTGAAAAGAGTAGCTTCAAGGCTACATCACCATTTGGACGAGCCTTAAATCAATAGATAAGCAAGCCTGCAAGCCCACAAAGTATAATCATAAGTATGGGATGAATCTTGAACAATCGGGTCCCGACAAACGAAAAGAGAAAAATAATCACACTCACGACAAAACAAAACATATTCTCGGACGGATTGCCAAAGTTTTCCGGTGACATGAGCAAGATGGCAGCGGCGGCAATAAGCCCCACAATAGCCGGACGAAGTGCCGAGAATATATCGTTTACAGGCTTTGAACTGCTATGTTTGAGAAGGAAGCGGCTGATGGAAATCATCAGGATAAAAGGCAGCCACAGTATGCTGAGTGAAGCAAGCAGAGCACCGAGAATTGCCGCCCATACGGGATAGCCGGCATTGATGATTGCCGTGTAGCCGGTATAAGTGGCGGCATTTATGCCAATCGGTCCGGGAGTAGTCTGACTGATGGCAACAATATCTGTGAACTCAGTGGTGGTCAACCAGTGATGCTTCTCCACTACCTCATTCTGAATAAGGGAAAGCATGGCATAGCCGCCACCGAAATTGAAGATTCCAATCTTTGAAAACACGTAGAAAAGTTGAAGAAATATCATTTGTTTCTTTTATTGATAGGTTAATGGTTTTAAGGAATTTACTTTCCGGATTTCAATCTGCCATATATATATCCTCCGAGTCCTGCCGCAAGGATGATGTAAATAGGAGATACTCCGAATGCACTGATGAGCAATGCCGACACTACTGGTATCCAGATATTGCGACGGTTGATTTTTGCAGTGCGCGCCATAGAGAAACATGGAGCAGCTATCAATGCCACCACAGCAGGACGTATGCCCCGAAATATCTTCTCTATGTAGATGTTGTCATTGAAAGCATGGAAAAACATGGCTATGAACAGGATTATCACAATGGAAGGAGCCGCCACAGACAAAGCTCCCACAATGCCTCCTTTGATGCCGCGCAGTTTGTATCCTATATGGCTTGCCATATCTATGGCAAAAAGTCCGGGTGTACTCTGTGCAACCACCAGAATGTCCATAAATTCTTCTTTGTCAAGCCATTGCTTGTTGTCAACTACTTCTTTCTCCATAAGCGGCACCATAGCATAGCCTCCGCCAAGCGTGAATCCGCCAATCTTGGAGAAAGAAACAAACATTTCTTTATATATACCCATGTATGAAAAGTTTAATTATCAAGAAACCAAAAGAGATAAAACAAGAGAAGCAGAACAGTTACAGTTCTGCAAATCAACCAAAAGCACAAACACAGTTTACTTAACTTTTGACCTTAGACTTATTCTCGTTCCGGAACTGGCTCGGACTCGTGCCATAATTCTTTCGGAACACCTCACGGAAATATTTCGGATCGCAGAAACCACACTTTTCCGAAATCTCTGTAATCGAATACTGAGATGAAAGCAACAGTTTCTTGGAATGCTCAAGACGGCGCAAACGAATGAAGTCAGCAGGAGCATAACCGGTAAGAGATTTTATTTTGTTATAGAAACTGGTACGGCTCATGTATATCTCCGTACAAAGCGTATCTACATTGAAATCGCCATTACTCATTTCCCGGGAAATAATGCTGTTCACATCCGTTATAAACTTCATATCAAGTTCATTCGGCTGAACAGAAATCTGGTGCTCATCCGTGTTCTCAGCGCTTGCATTCAATGTATCAGCAAGCTGACGGACATTCTCTGCTGTCGTATTCTCTCCTATACCAGCATACAATTGACGCAAATTCTTTCTGTTGGCAATTACATTATTGATAAGAGCCTTCAGCACCTCTGTGTTAAACGGCTTGGTAAGATATGCGTCCGCCATAGTGGAAAGTCCAGCCACTACACTGTCTCTATCGACAAGAGCTGTAAGCAGAATAACGGGAATATGACTGGTTTCTACTTCGCTCTTAAGGTTACGACACAATTCGTCACCACGCATCTTAGGCATCATCACATCGCTTACAACAATGTCCGGATTCAGGAAGCGCACTTTATCGTATGCCTCCTGACCGTTCACAGCTGTATGCACGGTATAATCCTCAGACAACACATCACTTATAAATGTACGTAAGTCTTTATTGTCCTCGACAACAAGAACAACAGGGGCTGAAGCCGGAGCATTATGTACTTTTACAGATTCCTGTTTGGCAACTTCGCCCATATTCATCGGGAATGTAAGCGTAAATGTCGTTCCTTTCCCTTCTTCGCTAACAAAAGATATATTACCTTTATGTTCTTGCACAAGACGCTGGACAAGATGCAGTCCCACACCAGTTCCGGCGGCCTGTTTGTCGGCATTGCTCGAACGGAAATACATCTCTGTCAGCCTTGACTGCTCTTCTGCGGGAATACCAATACCATTGTCTGATACACTGACAGACCAGCTGTCCTCTGTGGCACGACAACAAACCTCTATAGAACCGCCTTCCGGTGTATATTTAAGAGCATTATTGATAACATTCTGCATAACACTATCCATCCGGCTACGATCCATCCATACTTGTATATCAAGTGAGTTGGATGAATAGGTCAGAGTAAGTTTCTTTGTTTTTGCATAAAGCTGGAACGGAATCATAAGCTCCTGCATATAACTATTAAGATCAACCTGCGATAGTTCAATTTTCATATTATGCATCTTCAAACGCTCCACATTAAGAAGGTCTCCCGTAAGAATAAGCAGGTCATTTGCGCTGCGCATAGCTATCTGCATATTCTTACGTCCTTTGTCAGAAAGATTCTCATTGCGAGAAATCTCTTCCAAAGGAGCCTTCACAAGGGTGAGAGGGGTGCGTATCTCGTGAGCTGTCTGAATAAAGAAATTGACCTTGTCTTCTGCCATACGACGTTTATTCTTATATATGAGGAATATATAGACGGCATATACTATGGCAAGCACCAACAATATATACACAATTATGGCAGGCAAAGAGCGCCACCACGGAGGACTCACCTTTATGGTAATGACACGTTCCTCTATCAACTGGTAATCAGTGCCGTTATATGCCCTCACAATTAAACGGTACTTGCCAGAGTTCAGCAGATATCTTATCAAACGGTTGCGTGAAAGTGCAGTCCACGTTTCTCCAGAACCTTCAAGTCGCCATGAATAAAGAAAAACATGAGGTATATCATAGTTCAAGTTACTTACCACCAATGAGATTTGCCTTTCATCATAGTCCAAGTCCAGTTTGTTAAAATCGAGTCCGGCATTTTGTTTCACACCGCCAATACGAAGATTTGAAAATATCATTTTCGACTGCAACACATTTGGCATACGTACACTGTCAGGAAATTCAATCACACCATCGTATGTTCCAAACAGTATTTGTCTTCCTGAAGTATAAAGAATAGAGTTCCGGCAAAAACCATTATCAAGCATTCCTTGGGAAGCCATCCAGTTTGAAAAAGATTTCTTTTCCGGATTGAATCTGGTGATTCCCTGGTCGGTACTCATAATGACAGTCTGCGCCGAATCTTCGACAAGAGATAATATATTATTTGACAGCAAGGCACTATTAGCAGAAATATAATTGTCAAAACCAGTACCATCCTTTTTACTTCCGGCTTTCTGTACAAATAGACCGGCATCGGCCGTACCTATATACAAGTCTCCATTCTTTGTAGTCAGCACAGCATTAATATCTAAACAATTGGCAGGCAATGGATATTTGGTTCTGCTCCCATCATTTATGTTAACCACATACAATCCATCAAGAGTAGCATGCCAGAAATGTTGCTCATCTTTATGTGCCAAAAGTACAGAACTCGAATTCAGAGGATATGCTTTATATTTTCTATTGTCCCAATCCATTCTCACCAACTTACTCTTTCCGGCAAACCACAATATGCCATTGGCATCTTTGTAAATGCTACGTATCCGATGAGCAGAATTGGCTTCAATGTCAAAATATTTTGGACTAATGATCTTATAGTTACCGGTAGCTTTATCTATTATAATACTACCGCTCATCAATCCAGCCACAATCATAAGTCCCGGATGCACCTCACATATACTCAACAAAATAGGAGAGAAATGTTCGTTGTCTTTCAGATAATGCCTCCAACTTCCGGTTCTGATATTATGACAACTTATACCGCTACTTGTAACATACCAAATATCCCCTTCACTATCTTCAAGCATAGCCCTCACAATACCGGGCAGAAGAGACTGTGTATCACCTTTTGTATGTATATTATGCTTAAATGTAGGAAGCGACATATTATAGCAACATACTCCATACGGATAATTCGCCAGCCAAATACGTTGATTCCCTATTTCAGAAAACATACTCATAACCACATTACCCCGCAATCCCGGTTCGTCATTAGTACCAAAATGCAAAAACTCGTCAATTAAGCATGTGGACATATTAAATTTGAACACTCCTCTACCTTCTGTTGCCACAAGCAGACAAGCAGAAGAATCAAAGAAATTTTGTATGTCTGTAATGTGAATGTCATATATCAGGTATGAGATATAAGCATCCACCGCCCCTGTCTGTAAGTTTATTTTATAATATCTACTCTTTTTATCGAAAACAAACAATTCGCCAGTATTCTTGTTTACAGCCAAATGTTCAGCAACAATGCACCCCACTCTCGACGGTACATCAATCGTGGTGACATCATTCCTTACATCCTGCTTTTTCCAATTTATGATTCCATCAATATGTTTGTCACTCCATTTCCCGCCATCACATTCTATGATAACAAGTCCTTTTTCTGTTCCTATGATATATTTATTATCGCCTATTGCGCTTCCACATGTTATGTTTGCAATAGATTTAATCGACAAATCTATTTGCTTTTTATTCTCAATATCATATAAAAACAATTTGTTTCCATTTGACATCCAGATACGATTATACTCATCAAGAAAAAGAAAAGTAATACCTTTCTTTTTCAATCCCGATAGCGGTATATAATCAAAACGTCCTGTTCCTTTATTATAATAGCATATCGACTTGCCTTCCGTGGTACCAACTTGCCAGATATCACCGTTATTATCCGACAAAAGATGAAAAGCTGAACTGGAACCTATCGGTCGGTTAGCGGGCTGAAGAGGAAAATGGATGAAATCGAGACCATCAAATCTGTCAACACCTCCACTCGACAAGAACCACATGAACCCATCCTTGTCTTGAACAATAGAATAAACATTGTTATTATTCAAGCCCTCTGCAGTCGTAATGTTTCGATATACTTGTGATTCCACCAAAGAACACCGTACAACGAACAGTATTATAACCAATAACAGTCTGCGCATGAGATTTGTGATTTAAATTATACCCAATACAGGTAAACATAAATGGAGGAATCCTCATTACAAAAAGTAATAAAGATTCCTCCGTTAAATTATTTGTTATTAAATGACTCCATTTTTACAAAAGCTAAGCGTCTTTATTTCTTATGAACTTCTACCCATTTTCGTGCATTCACAAAAGCTTCTATCCACGGAGTTATCTCGTCCGTGTTCTTCCTCTGAAGAGGATAGTCAGCCTGTTGCCAAGGGAATATGGCACGCTCAAGGTGAGGCATCATAGCCAAATGACGTCCGTCTGCACTTGCCAGACCTGCAATGTCATAATCACTGCCATTTGGATTTGCTGGATAACCGGAATAGTTATATTTTGCCACCACATTATATTTATCTTCTGCATACGGCAAAGCAAACCTACCTTCTCCATGTGCTACCCATATACCAAGCCGGCTTCCACTAAGAGAACCGAACATCACACTGTTATTCTCCGGTATGCGGAGAGTAACAAACTCACTCTCGAACTTATGAGAGATATTATGTTCCATGTGTCCTTTCTGCTCATGCTCCGGATTGACAAGGTTCAGCTCCATCATCAACTGGCAACCGTTACAGATTCCAAGCGACAGCGTATCTTCGCGGGCATAAAATGCATCAAGAGCAGCTTTGGCTTTAGGATTATACAAGAATGCACCAGCCCAACCTTTTGCAGAACCGAGAACGTCCGAATTAGAGAAACCGCCACAGAACACTATCATATTTATATCCTCAAGCGTCTCACGTCCACTGACAAGGTCTGTCATCATCACATCCTTCACATCAAATCCTGCAAGATAAAGTGAATAAGCCATTTCGCGCTCACCATTAGTACCTTTCTCGCGTATGATGGCAGCCTTTATGCCTGTACGTTCACGACGGTCAGCACTGATGCCGTACTTCTCCATCTTTCCGGTAAACGAAGCAGGGAAGCGGTGTACTAAAGGCTGACGCTTGTAGTTCTTGAATCGTTCCTCAGCCATGCCGTTGAAACTCTGCTTCTGATCAAGACGGAAAGAAGTAGAATACCAAACATCACGCAATCTGTCAATATCAAACGAGAGTGCTCTGTTTCCTTTCTTTACCACAAGCTTGCGTTCCTGTCTCGGATAACCTATCGGAATATATGCCACACCTGCATTGTCAAGGATGTTCTCCATAAGAACCTTGTTCTTTGCAGACACCTGAATAACAACACCCGGATTTTCAGCAAACAGTATCTTCACCAAATCTTCCTCTTCCATATTTCGGAGGTCAATGTTCAAGCCACCCTTGCTGTTAGCAAAACACATTTCAAGGAGAGTTGTTATCAAACCACCAGCACTGATGTCATGGCCAGAAAGCAGCAATCCGTTATGCACAAGCTCCTGTACAGCATTGAAAGCATCACAGAAATACTCAGGATTCTGTACCGTAGGCACATCACTGCCCACTTTTCCGAGGCTCTGTGCAAATGCAGAACCACCAAGTTTCAAAGCATCAAAACTGAAATCTATATGATATAATGCAGAGGTAGGGTCATTAACCACTACAGGAGACACCACCTTCTTAATATCGCTCACTTCTCCGCCGGAACTTACGATGACAGTTCCCGGACTTATAATCTTCGAACCGTCAGGATACTTCTGCGTCATTGAAAGTGAATCCTTTCCTGTAGGAACATTTACATGTAGTGCACAGCAGAAGTCACTGAGAGCCTCCACACCTGCATACAGGCGCGCGTCTTCTCCCTTCTGTGAGCGGCAAGGCCACATCCAGTTTGCACTGAGCGACACACTATCAAGACCTTCCGCCAAAGGTGCCCAAACAAGATTGGTCAGCGATTCTGCCACAGAAAGAACAGAGCCGGCAGCCGGATCGGCAAGTCCAGCCTGAGGTGCATGTCCTATTGCCGTAGCAATACCCTTTTCGCCTCTATAGTCAAGTGCCACTACACCGCAGTCTGACAGAGGAAGCTGAATCTCGCCCTGACACTGCTGACGCGCCACTTTACCAGTCACAGAACGGTCAACCTTGTTTGTCAACCAGTCTTTGCAAGCTACAGCCTCAAGCTGCAACACACTTTCAAGATACTGGTCTATATTTTGGTCTGAATATTCCACATTTTCGTATGTACGCACCACTGTTTCGTCCTTCATATATGTCTTCGGCGAATGCCCGAACATCTGCGACACCTCAAGGTCAAACGGACGTACTCCGTCACCCTGCTCAAAAGCAAAGTGTGCATCACCAGTTGTTTCTCCTACCACATACAACGGAGCACGTTCACGCTCGGCAATCTTACGCACGTGGTCAATATGCTCCTCTTGTATAAGCAGACCCATGCGTTCCTGACTTTCGTTTGCAATAATCTCCTTTGAAGAAAGCGTGCTGTCGCCAACAGGAAGCTTGGTCATGTCGATAAGACCTCCGCAATCTTCCACCAATTCTGACAAACAGTTCACATGACCGGCAGAACCGTGGTCATGAATTGAAACCACAGGGTTTACATCTTCTTCACAAAGCGCACGTACAAGGTTGTTCGCACGTTTCTGCATTTCAGGGTTGGCGCGCTGTACAGCATTAAGTTCAATACCACTCGAATATCTTCCTGTATCCACTGAACTTACAGAACCTCCGCCAAGTCCGATACGGTAGTTGTCACCACCCACGACTACAATCTTATTGCCCTTCTGAGGCTCACCCTTCAAACAGTCACGCTTAGTACCATAGCCTACACCGCCGGCAAGCATTATCACCTTGTCATAGCCGTAAGCCTCACCATTCTCCGCATGTTCAAATGTAAGTACAGAACCTGTAATGAGAGGCTGCCCGAACTTATTTCCGAAATCGCTTGCACCATTCGAAGCCTTTATAAGAATCTGCTCCGGAGTCTGGTACAGCCAGTTTCTCTTCGGCATAACCTCCCAAGTGCGGTCTCCCTGCTCCCAGTTTCTCGGATAGCTTGTCATATAGACAGCAGTTCCTGCGATAGGCCATGAACCTACACCTCCGCCCATACGGTCACGAATTTCACCTCCCGTACCGGTAGCAGCACCGTTGAACGGCTCCACTGTAGTAGGGAAATTATGAGTCTCCGCCTTAAGTGAAATGACAGACTCTATATCCTTAATCTCAAAATAATCACTTGTAGAATGGTCTTTCGGTGCAAACTGCTCCACAACCGGACCGACAGCAAAAGCCACATTGTCCTTGTATGCGGAAATAATCTTGTTCGGATTCTCCTGCGTTGTTTTCTTAATCATAGAGAACAAAGAAGATTTCTTCTCCTCACCGTCAATGATGAAAGTTCCGCCGAATATCTTATGACGACAATGTTCAGAGTTGATTTGTGCAAATCCGAAAACTTCCGAATCCGTAAGCTTGCGTCCGAGTTGTTCCTCCACCTTATGCAGATACTCAATCTCTTCCGGACTCAAAGCCAGTCCTTCCTGCTCGTTGTACTCGTCAAGATTGTCAATATGTATAATCGGTGCAGGTGTAATGTCCACCTTAAAAATATGCTGGTCCAATCCCTTGTACATTCTTTGCAGCATCTCATCGTGTTCTGCATCTTCATTATCTACAGGGAAATACTCTTCTATACGTTTCACACCCTTCAGACTCATGTTCTGTGTTATCTCCACAGCATTGGTACTCCACGGAGTAATCATTTCACGTCGAGGACCGACAAAAAAGCCTGTAAGATTTTCTTCACTCTCTTCCTTTGCTTCTCCATAGAGCCAGCAAAGTTCCTTTTTCTCCTCTGCAGACAGTTCATGATCAACCTCTGTAGCGATTACGCTCTGCTTCGGTGTACTGAAAAAATAAATCATTTGTGCGAATATATGAGTTATAACTTTATGCTTGCAAAGATAGTGTAAACGTATGGAAATACAAAATTTATAAAAAAAAATGGGCGGAGTCTGCGAAGACGTCCGTGGATGATGTACATCTGCACCCCATCCACTAAACACATGAGAAGCCCATCAGAAATATCCGCAAAAGCTACAAATTCACAAAAAAAGCCTTGCAGCGGTCATCACGCTGCAAGGCTTAAAAAGACGATTATTTTTGTCGGCTTTATACAGAAACACGTAAAAGCCAGTCTATATCAATAATCTTCAGTTTCTGTTTACTTTACAAGAACCTTTGACACATTTACAGTACCGTCAGAAAGAACAGTCTTCACAATGTTGATGCCCTTGTTAGGAGCTGCGATTCTTGCGCCGCCGAGAGTATAGTAAGATACAGAAACTACTGTTGCGTCTGAAGCTACACCTTCGATGCCAGAAGCGTCTCCGTTAGGAGTCTGTGCGCTGTTTGCACCGTAGTAAGTAAGTGTCCAGTTGTCGAACAATGTCCAGTCAGCCTTGAGGCTCTCGTTCTTCTTCAAACCGATAGTCAACTTGTTGCCTGTTACCTTAACAATGACAGAGTTCACGTATGCACCCTCATTAAATGCCATAGCACCTGTAGCCATTGTGTTAGGAACATAAATGCCGTTTGCAACAGAAGCTTCGTCAGTTCCGCCATTATAGCCGCCAGCCTTAGCTCCGTTACCAAGATGCAGTAAAGGAACTGAAGCTGTTTCTTCACCGCTTGTTGCATAGAGGAATGCGTGGAGAGAGTCTGTAGAGTTGATAAGAGCACCCTTATAGTCCTCAGCACTTGTACCTGCACGGTAGAAAGCCTGTACTGTCACCTTGTATGTACCGTCGAGCAGACCGTTGATAGTCTGGTACATGTCATAAGTCTTCACCTTGTCATAGTAGAACTCAGCATTTGTGTTCTCATTGTTGATGCCTGAAGGAGCTGTACCAGACCATCCGTTTGCTGTTGCATTGCCGTTGTCATCCAATACATCGAAGCCTGGGTTCACGATGAGTGCAGTCACGTCAACAGGGTTTTCGTCAGATGCATTCTCAGCCTCTTCCGGAATGTTGAGCTTAGTGATCATTTCCTTTATCTCATCAATCTTGGCAGTAGCCTCTTCAATAGTATATTCGCCATTTTCAATGCTTCCAGCCACTTCATCTACAAGTACGTTTGCAGCATCCAAAGTAGCCTGTGCAGCAGTAGAAGTTTCCAAAGCAAGTCCGAGTTCAGTGTTGATGGCAAGAAGGTCTGCATAAACCTTGGCAGAAGCCTTAGCGTCAGCCAATGCGTTTGACAAAGAAGCGTATGCGTTGAACATAGCCTCACCGTCGCCTGCTGAAAGAGCGTCGCTTGCAACAGTCAATTCAGCATCAAGCTTGTCTGCCTCTACCTTACCGAGAGCTTCAGTATCTCCTTGGAATGTAGTTACTTCTTCGATGAGCGGTTCGAGAATCATTGCTACTGTTTCAGCGTCGTACTTGCGGTATGTAAGAGTGAAGTTGTCCCAGAGAGCCCAACGTCCACCTTCTGTTCCGTTGCTGCGGATACCTACTCGCATAGTACCGTCTGTTACAACACCCATTACTGAGCACTCGTACTTACCCTGAGAGAATGCGTTTGAAGCACTGTTCATGCCGTTAGGAACATATATGTCTTCGCCATCTACAACCTGAGTACAGTTGTTTTCAAGGTTTGTAGTGAATGTTTCAGATGCGATGTCGCATACAGGTTCTGCCAATCCGTTCAAATAGATTTCTGTAACGATTTCGCGTGCATTGCCTCCTATGTATTCTTCGTATGCAGTCTTTGTGCTGCTGCATGTACGGTAGAATGCCTGTACAGTAAGCTCATATACACCATTAGGAACACCTGAGATATCCTGATATACATCGAAGTTATTAGCATATACCTCTACACAAGGATTGGTCTGAAGACCACCACCTACTGGCTTTGCAAGACTTGTATCGTATGACCATCCGTCAGTGCTGAATCCGTTGAAGTTGTTGTTGACAATGAAGTCAGTAGCATCCTGACCTTCAGCAAGACAAGTTCTGATTACGTTAGAAATCATGCTTTCAAGCTTCTCTGCCTCTGCCAATATTTCCTCGGTGGACATAGTACGTTCATTCAGAATATTCTCAGCGTCCATGAGGTAGTCGCTAAGTTCATCTGCTGCCGGACCTTCATATCCCTTGTTCATTGTTTCATCACCGTGTGCGACAGCCTTTACGTATGTTGCGTATGCGTCAGCATTGGTCTTTGTCACTGCCAGAACCTTCTTGAAGTTATCTACATTAGCAAAGATTTCTTCTTTAGTAGTTGAAGTACTGATAGCGGCAACAGCTGCGTTATATGTTTCAAGAACGGAAGTCTGTACACAATACTCCTCTGTATTATTGTAGTCTGGAGCTTCATCTACCAAAATCTCTCCCCACATCTTATATGAATCAACACTATTACCGTAGTATGTAACTCTTACCTTGTCGATACCTACCCAGTTGCTGATTGCTTCGCTCTGCTTCAAACCGATTTCAAGTGTATCGACTTCAACAATTGTAGTCACTTTGTAAGTCTTAGGGCTGCTGTTCACTACTTCCACGCTGTCGCCGTTTGCATAAACATATGCACCCTTGCTGGCATTACAGAATGCACCCATTTCAAGAGTATAAACACCCTTTGGAATGTTTCTCAACACTTGATACATCTTACCAGCGAATGCACTGGCATTCCAATTCTCATAGAAGCTGCCTTCGAACTGTCCTGCATCAGCTTCTGCCGTCTTGTTGGTAGCCAAAGCGTTGTTCTGTGCACCAGTAGTAGTTGTCCATCCGTTCACATTCTCCTCAAAGTCAGAGTTAGTGACATATTCGGCTGTCATGTCCTTAGGGTTGCTTGGAGAAGCAGAGTTTTCGAGTGCATTTGCAATAGCTTCCTTCACAGCAAGTGTAGCAGCCTCGAGTTCTGCCTTTGTGCTGTTTGTGTTAGCATATACACCTTCTGCATCAGCCACATTCACGTTCTTCTCCTTAGCTTCCTCTATAGCCTTCCTAAGAATTTCAGAAGCGTCATAAACTTCATATTTCTCAAGATAAGCAGCATAGTTGTCTTCAGTAATGAACTGCCAATCCACGAGATAAGTGTCAGAAGCCGGTTCTTCTGCCTTATATATGTCGGCAGTCACCACAGTGTTGTCTGCATTTGTAGAACGATCAACACCAATATAAGCTCCATCGAGATTAGTCGGGTTCACTGTGCTGTTAGCCTCTGCACCATAGAAACGGTAGCTGTCACCGTTCTTAGACAATTCTATCAGAGAGTCTGCATTCTCTCTTCCGTCATAGTCAACATACAAAGTTGTTGCGTTCTTTCCATCAAAGAACAAGCTTGCCCATCTGTTCTTCTTCACGGAATAGTTTTTCAAGATATAGGTCTTTCCGTCCCAGTCGAGCAGACTTTCTCCGTCTTCAGCTTTTGCCTGATACTTGGCAACGAATGTTTTAAGACCAGTCTTGCCGATACTTGCGCGTGTTCCCCAGTCGTTGCCTTCCGTGTAGAACATGCCGGCATCCTTGTTATAGATGTAATAGAATACGGTATCCGTACCTTCGCTGGCCTGAAAGTCAGAAGCGGTAGGCACCGGTGCTGTCCACTGTGCGGACATCCCTACACCGACGAGCATCGATGTAGCAAACAAAAGTAGTTTTTGTTTCATAAATAATAAATTTGTATTAGTTAAGTACATGTATTACCTTTTTTATTATGGGTAGGCTTCTTGCGAGATTAACAAAGTCTTGTAGAAGAAACCTTACCGACTACAAATGTATATAAAATACAAAATAGCGCCAAAATAAATTATATTTTTTATTCAACTTTTTTGGAAAAGGGCGGGATGGTATGGTTATATATAATGAAAGAAGGGAGTGCTTGGTTTATTTTAATAATTAGGTGTATTAATGGTTGTATTCAGCAGACTCTCTTTTAGCGGGTGCATTTGCGGGTGGCGCGTAGCGACGGAGGAGTCTGTCGAAGACACCCGCAAATGCACCTGTTAAAAGCAGTCGAAAACACGCTAAAATGCAATTTTTCAATTTGACAAAATGATATTTTCGCTCAAAATGAAAATTTAACACTTGAAGCATTTTTTTGGCGATGGCAAAAAGATGATTTTTTACTCTAAAGT
>X363_Desmarests_Spiny_Pocket_Mouse__coassemble_676_pt1 | contig 17686 bp, 10 predicted proteins | sample X363_Desmarests_Spiny_Pocket_Mouse__metabat2_low_PE_006 | metagenome-assembled genome bin X363_Desmarests_Spiny_Pocket_Mouse
GGAATCGGCCCTTTCTTTCTATTGCCTCCTAAAGTTTAGCGGACAGTAATAATATTCAAACCAATCCTTTTCAAGTGCGTCAATCTTCAGTCCCTTGAACAGTTCTTTGCGACCGAGAAAATAGTTTTCCAATGTAGATATAAGCAAACTCTTGCCGAACCTGCGCGGGCGGCTAAGAAAGTAAACCTTTCCACCTTTTGCAAGCTTATACATCAAATCCGTTTTGTCGATATACACATATCCGTTCTGGATGATTTCGTCAAATGTTTGAATTCCTATAGGATATTTCATAATATAGTGGGGTCTTTAATCTGTTGTTCAAGCAAAGATATATATTAATAGGAATAATGCAAAATTTTTCGCCGAATGGGCTTGAAAATGATTGCATTGCAGGAACAATTGTCAAGTCTTCTAACAATTCTCCATAGGGGATTGTTTGCTTTTTTGATGTAAAGACGTCGTATCACTCTTCATGCTTGCTTTTTTCCGTCTTTCCTTCCACGCTTCGTATATTCCGCATCAACCCTTCATATTTAGCGCGTTTCACTGCAGAACCTTTGAATAGGCTGCGGTATTTCTCCACAGTAAGCTTCCTCCAATCAGAAGGCTGCATAGTCATGAAATCCTCAGAAGGTTTGAACAGGATGTTCGATGTGGGCTGGGCAAATCTGTTGTGCGGACACGCAAGTTGACACCGGTCACAGCCATATATGCAATTGCTGCCTTCCAGAGCCGGGAGCAGTTCGCTGTCGCGGTTTTCTATGGTCAGGAACGAGAGGCATTGCCGTGCATCTATTGTATATGGTGCCATAAGTGCCTTTGTGGGACATGCCTGTAAGCAACGTGTACAATTGCCGCAATGCAAAGACAGCGGCACGTCATATTCAAGTTCTTTATCAATAAGAATCTCACACAAGAAGAAGAAACTGCCAGCACGAGGAATTATCAGACTTGTGTTTTTGCCAATCCATCCTAATCCTGCTTTCCATGCCCAATAGCGGTCAAGGATAGGCACAGTGTCGCAGCACAGTTTGAGCGATGCGTCAGGCAATACATTCATGATATATTCGGCAAGCTGCCGCATCATCAGTTTCATTACGTCATGATAATCCCGTCCATACGCATAGAGTGCGAATTGCAACTGGTCGGGACGAAGCAACTGTTGAGGATAATAGTTCAGCGCAAGACTGATGATGCTTTTGCAATTCGGATGAAGCAACCGCGGGTCAAGCCGTTTGTCGAGGTGATCCGCCATATATTCCATTGTGGCATTGTGCCCCGACTCAATCCATTTACAGAAAGCAGAAGCATTCTTTTCATCGATTTCTTCCGCTTCGGCAATGCCGCAAGCAGAAAAGCCGAGGCTTATAGCTTCGGCTTTTATCATTTGCGATATGTCGTGCGTTCTGTCCATCCTCATGTCGTCCGCAGCCTCCGTTGCTCTGTTCTTTATTTCAGATGGCGGCTCCGTTGCTGATTCTCGTCAAATATCTTAAATTCATATCCCTGTTCTTTCAACCATTCGATAGAACGAGGCAGTGCAGTCTTCAACTTATCGATACTCTTGAGAGAGTCGTGGAATGTGATGATAGAACCATTACGAGTATATTGCTTAATATTCTCAAACACATCGTCAGCAGTCAGACGGCATGAATAGTCGCGTGTCACAACATCCCACATGATGATGGTGTAATAACGGCGAAGCCTGATGTACTGCTCAGTGCGCATCCATCCGTGCGGCGGACGGAACAGATTGGTATGTATCAGCTTATCTGCCTTGTTGGCATTCCACAGATAATTTCTGCTTGTCCATTTGAAACCACCAATATGATTGTAAGTATGATTGCCGAGCCGGTGTCCCTTTGACTTTATAAGTTCAAGAAGTTCCGGATATTTTCTTACATTATCCCCTACCATGAAAAATGTAGCTTTCACCCCGTACTGTTCCAGTGTATCCACAATCCACGGAGTAGCCTCCGGTATAGGGCCGTCGTCAAATGTGAGATACACAGCCTTTTCCTCCGGATTCATTCGCCAGATTGCGCTTGGGTAGAGCCAGCGTAACCATTTGCTCGGTTGTTCTATAATCATTTACGAAATATTTGGACATGCAAACCGTGTCTGTTCTCCGCTTGAATGTATGCTGTTTCAATGTTATGCCGTGCGGAAACATGACCGATGAGGCTATATGCCATGTAGGCTGTAACATATAGCTCGGATTTGCTTTTGTTTGTAATATACATCCCCTCCGGCTTCCCGAGAAACCGGAGGGGATTGATTATATGTCATCAGTTGAAGTTAATGCCTTCAGCCTCACATCTTCTGATGAAAGCGTCATACAGACTGTTGAGCAAGACATCCATATCTTCCATCTTCTTGGTATATTTGGATGTGTTCTTTCCAGCCTTTTCCGACATTGAAAGCGTCTCGTAAGTCTTCTGAAGATTTGCAATGATGCGTATCTCTTCGAAGCAGTCTTCTGTTGCAGCTGCAAAGCGCACCGGATTGAGAGACAAATACCAGTCGATATATTCATGAGCTATCTTTTCAAGATGCTCAAGTATCTCCACGGCTTTCTCCGGCTGACCGCAGGCGATGTATGCGTTTGCAATCTCAATCGAACCGCTTCCCGTGTCGTGAGGTACATTGTATGAAGGTATTTCCTCCGCACACTTCGCAAGAGCCTTGCGCGCCATGTCGAGTTTGCCTTCTTGCACGAGATTGGTGATGAGTACGGCAAACCAACGACGATGGGTGTAGCACATGCGCATGGTAGTCTCGTCGATATAGAGTCCCTTCTGCTTCAAGTTGCCGTATCTGTATTTATTCATCATGTTGTCATACATCTTCTCTGTATCCACCACAGTCATCATCGGTCTGTTCCCCTCGAAAGTGAATGGGCTGATGCGGTATGCAATACCTTCCTGTATGAAGTGGCGGTAGAGAGAACCATAGTTGCTTGAACCTACAGTCGTGGACATGTAGAGAGGACGAGAGAAGTTGCTCTGTGCAATCATCTCCAGCATCATCATGAAGCTCTTATATACATGCGACCTGCCTTTGAGGCTTATCTCCATGACATCAGGTATGGAATCGTTAGGAATCATCATGCCTGAACGGCGCACAGCTTCCTTATCCACTGTCACATAAACAGTATCTGTCGGGATACATGAAGGCAGGTTGGCTACAAGCTCGGCATATTTGGCAGGTATGCCTTGCTTCAATACAAACTTGTCAATGACGGTCTTCAATTCGAAAGGATTGTCACCCCATATTTGATGAGCTGTCACCGAATCCTGCTTGTATATCTCAAGCACGAAATCTTTCATCCTCATCGAACCTCCGCCGATGCCGATTTCCGGATTCACCTCCGTAGCTTCGTTCTTTCCTGTCGTATATTGCAGACGAGTCCAGTGGATAGGCAGCGGTGAAGATTGTCCTTCGCCTTCGTATGCCGGACGCTTCATCTGGTCGATATACCAGTCTGTCTGCAAATAAGAAAGGTTGCAGACACGCACATCCGTTCTGTTGCCTTCAGTGTCCTCGTTATACCACAGAGGGAACGTATCGTTGTCTCCGTTGGTATATATCACACCGTCGTGAGGGATAGTTTCAAGATAGTTCAGACCGAAATCACGGCATACATAGCGTCCGCTGCGGTCGTGGTCGTCCCAAGTCTGGCTTACCATCTGCAACGGTATTGCTACGGCAGGGACAAGTGAAAGAACTGATGCCAGAGTGGCTGCCATCCGCTTGTCGAGGTTCTTGCCAAGAAGACGTTCCAAAGCTTCATATATGGCAGCGATGCCGAGTCCGCACCACATAGCGAATGCGTAGAACGAACCTGCGTATGCGTAGTCGCGTTCACGCGGCTCTATCGGAGTCTGGTTCAGATAAAGGACAATGGCAATACCTGTCATGAAGAACAGGAAGAACACCACCCAGAACTGCTGTATGCCCTTCTTGTCGCGGAATGCCTGCCAGAAGAAACCGAGCAGACCGAGCAGCAGAGGCAGACAGTAGAACACATTGTGTCCTTTGTTCTCCCTCAGGTCAGAAGGCAGTTTGCTCTGGTCGCCGAGACGCATATTGTCGAATGCACTGATACCGGTAATCCAGTTGCCGTGTTCCAATTCTCCATGACCCTGAATGTCGTTCTGGCGTCCTGCAAAGTTCCACATGAAGTATCGCCAGTACATGAAGTTGAGCTGATAGGAGAAGAAGAATCTGAGATTGTCCCACTGCGTCGGCAGCGTCACCTGCTGAGTCTCTCCGCCCGGAATCTGATAGCTTACAGTCTTCGACGGACCGTTGCCAAGCCATTGCTGGTAAGCTGCCGGATAGCCGCGCGAATTGTCATCACTCCAAATGCGCGGGAACAGCATCTGCTGGTTCATAGGATAGACAAACTCTTTCTTGTCATAGACTTTGATATATTTGTCTTTTTCGCCTTCTTGTTCCTTGTCCTTACGCTGATAAACCGACGCAGTTACTTTCTGTTCATACATGAGGTTGTCGCCGACACGTACTACATTAGGCTTCGATGCGTAAGTCGGTCCCATGAACAAAGGACGGTCGCCATACTGTTCGCGTCCGAGATAGTCGCCAAGCGAGAACACATCCTCCGGAGAGTTCTGATCCATCGGAGGATTAGCCGTAGAGCGTATGACAATCAATGCGTATGAAGAATAGCCCACAGTCATGAGCGTCATGCAGAGCAGAACCGTATTAAGGATGCGAGGCGACACTTTCTTATTGTTGAACAGGATGAATGCCACGACACCTATCGCTATGATACCGATGATGACACAACCGACTCCGTGTCCGTAGAAAGGGATTCCAAGCATGGACATAGCCACAAGGAAAGACACATTGATACGTGTCTTGCTGCGCATCTGTGTGCTCTCGTAGAGTGCCCATACGAGTGATGCCACAAGCAGAACGAGGTATATGTATAGTCCGGTGTTGAACGACATGCCAAGCGCATTCACGAACAGAAGCTCAAACCAGCCTCCTATCTTCACGATGCCCGGAACCACACCATAGAGCACTGCCACGACAATGACAGCCGACACGGCGAGCACGGCGAGAGAGCCTTTAGCCGTAGGATTCTTGCACTTCTTGTAGTAGAAGACGAGTACGATGGCAGGAATGCACAAGAGGTTGAGCAGATGGACACCGATTGACAGTCCCATCAGATAGGCTATCAGCACGAGCCAGCGGTCACTTCCGCTCTTGTCCGCATTGTTCTCCCATTTCAGAATGAGCCAGAACACAAGTGCTGTCATGAACGAAGAGAAAGCATACACTTCGCCTTCCACAGCAGAAAACCAGAACGTGTCGCTCCATGTATAGATGAGAGAACCGGCAATACCGCATCCCATTATGGTGATGAGCTTTGCTGCACTTATCTCTTCATTATTGTCTTGGCAGAGCAACTTGCGTGCAAGGTGCGTAATGCTCCAGAACAGGAACAATATGCATCCGGCAGAAAGAAGTGCCGACATGGTGTTCACCATCCGCGCAATTTCCGACGGGTCGCTTGCAAACGAAGCGAACAGGTTTCCAAAAAGCATGAAGAAAGGTGCGCCCGGCGGATGTCCCACCTCCAGCTTGGCAGCTGTGGTGATGAACTCCGGACAATCCCAGAAGCTTGCCGTCGGCTCTATGGTAGAGCAGTAAGTGTAGGCGGCAACAGCGAAAATGAGCCAACCCATAAGGTCGTTCACTGTTTTGAATGTTTTCATCCGATTTTTTTTGTGTTATGAATGTGTATTATTTGTTTGTTTCTCTCATTCTTATTGTAACAAGTTGCAAATATAGTGCAAACATCAACTAAAAGCAAATTTATTGGGCTTCCTGATAGGGCTGCCAAGTCTTTATTAAGCGATGTGTTTGAGCTTCTTATGTTTTTTTAACCCCGAAATGCTGTTTTATGTGCTTTTGAAGAGGACGAATGTACCCGTTTTTATGTGGAGTGTATGCCATGTTTTCAAGTGGATGTGCTCACTGATTACTTATGGGCTAAGTAGAAGATAAAAACATCCGCTAAATTGCGTTTTTTAAGCTCCATAACAAAAAATTTTATATGCAAATTTTAACAAAATTATTTTCTGACAAAATGATAATCATTTTGGCGGTTTTGATGTCTATTTGCTCGTTTATCGAATGTTTGCTTTCTTTCTGATTTTGTCAAATGTTAAAATTCTAAGCCCTCTGGAACGCTCCAAAATGAAGCGTGACAAACTTTTCTCGAAGAACGAGGATTCTACGCGCATTTCGTAAGGCTTCTGCGAAATGTGAAATAGTGTTTCATTTTTGAACAGCTCTTTTACATTTATTTATTCTCGGTGAAGAGTTCTTGAAAAAAAAGTACTAAGTTTTCAAAATTCCGGCGCACTGTCGTCACATTTGCAGCGCACTGCAATTTTAATCACAGCGCAGTGGAATTTTTCTCACTGTGCGCTGAAAATTTGAGAATAGCGCGCTGAAAATAAAATTGCAGTGGGAAGCGAAGAAAAAGACAGTTTATGCCGACTAAAATGTTAAGAAGTGTATAATTCCTTGCTTTGCAAGTGTGTCCGAACAGGAGCTTAAAAGTGAGTGAGTTTTGGATGACATTTGAAGGGGAAAACGGTGGATTTACTTGTAAAATATTAACAATCAACAGATTACTAAAATACCCAGATTCTTCAAAAAAATGTGTCCGGCACATTTTTTCGAGTGTTCTGACAAATTTTGCATTTAATTGATTATCAATAATTTATCTTTGAACCAAAATTTTCGTCTCTTTGCCTTCAGCAAAAAATTGCTTGAATTGTTAAATTTTCGTTTTGGACGAAAATATCATTTTGTCAAAATGAAAACTGGCATTTGAGCCTGTTTCTTGTTATTTATATAAACCTTCTCTACAAATTTAAGTGGATGCATTCGACAGACTTTTCCGCCGAATGCATCCACCAGACCATAAGTATTATGCGAATATACTCACTAAAAATATTACAAACCCTTGAAGAGCTTTCGGCGCAGATACTTTATGCCGAGCAGGAAACCTGTGAAAGAGACACATGCACCGCCCAGACAGAGTATCCACAGGCACGTATGCCACAAAACGGGACGCTCTACGAGATACTTGATGTGAAGATAGTGCATGGCACTGAACATCCATTTGCGCGCCATCTTGTTGTGGTTGAAGAACCGAACATAGTCGTCATGGATGCCGATATAGAAGCGGGAACCGTCTTTGTCGTCTATCATGACTTTATAGACGGGAAGAGCCAGTCTGCCTTCAGAAGAAAGGTAGTATTCGTCATAGCTCTCCATTTTCTCCACACTAATCTTCACATTGTCGCCATATAGCTTGCGCATACGGTTCATGACAGCCTCCTCCGTCACCTCAAGCGGCTTTACCTGAGCCGATGAAGCATCAACGAAATGCTCCGCACTGTCAGCAATTATCCGATACACTGGTTTCTCTCCGATGGAAGTCCATTCCACCTCCTTCAGTGCCGGATAGGCTTCTTTCAGAGTGGAGTAGTCGAGTCTGAAAGTCTGAAGGTCAAGCATGTTGTCGCCCCACACATCGGGAGCATACATGGTGTATTCGCTGTCGTATGGTACGAGCCATTTCGGCACTTTCTGCATGGCGAGCGAACCGCTTATTCCCCAGAATATAAGAAACAGACCGAAGATGAGTCCGAGAATGTGATGCCACCTGTAAGCTGTCTTCTTGAACGGATTCCTCCATGCACCCGTACTCCGTCTGCTCTTGACCTGCATATAAATGCCGATGCCCCATCCGGAGAGAGCCGCCAGCAGACAGAGAATGCCACCGGTCGTGATACATGTCTTCCACAGACTGAGATTGCAGCGTATGCTGGTGAAGTACAGTTTGTGAGGGATGGCGCCGAGCCATGCCCATGTCCTTTGCTTTTTGTCGGTAAGCTGCTGTGCCGCTCCGGTCTTTCCAGAGATAAAAAACTCATGGCTGTCGGAGTCGGCAAAAGTGAACTTATATATTGGCATGACGCGCTCATAGCGTTCATACATAACCCACTGTGCACGTTCATGGAGTGTATCGACGCGTGCTATCGGTGCATCTACCCATTGCCGGGCGATGCGCTCCGCATCGGCGAATGTGAGGCTCTTCACCTCCTGCAGCGTGTCTGTACATGCCGTAAATGTCGTGTCGGCAGAAGATACTCTGACCAGAGTCTGCCCGAGAAACTGACGTACACTGAGTGAATGCAATGTGTCACCAGCCATAGCGGTGAAGACACTGAGGTCTGGCAGTGAATCCGGTAATGTCTCCTTCAAGGCATTGTTTGTCTTTTCCGGCAGACGCGGGTAGGAATGATAAACAAGCACCAGTCCTGTGACGAACCAAAGGAAAAAGCACAGGGATATGAGAGTTCCTGTGATACGGTGTATGCCAAGCGCAAATTTTGAGAATTTCATGGATGGATTTGTAATGTGCGGGTGCATCCACTTAAATATTGGATACACCCACAAAAAACAGCGGAAAACTTTATTTGTTGCTAATATATATGATACGATCGAAAGTAAATCCTTCCTTTATGGTGATACCCTTTGTGGCTTTGCCGCTCTTGATATCATAGACATATACGCATGGTGCTGCATTCTTAGGGTTCACACCGATATATGCCTTATTGTTGAGAACGAATGAACGCTGTGAGAAAGTACCGCTGCTATAAGGCAGTTTTTCTCCATCACATTCGATTTCAGACTTCTGGTCTGTGGTCAAGTCCAATATGGCATAATAGCCGTTGTAGTCACTACCCCATCCTGCATAAACCTTGTTGTCCGTGCTGCACCCCGTATGCTGTGGGTCTTGTATGTAAAGAAGAGCCTTGTTGTTGCCGAGATAGTCGCTGGTGATAATTTTGCCTGTGTAATCTTTGTATCCTTCGTATGTAGCGTCAAACTCGTATGTACCATTGTTGATTCTCAGCAGACATCCGTACTGGCAAGTAGATTTCTCTGCACCCGGAATCTGGCTGTTACAGCTGATATAGAGATTCTCATTCTCGTCCATGAACATCTTGTGCTGAAGCAATTCTCCGTAAGCAGTTCCCGCCATCTGTTCGGCACGTGTGTCTCTCACCACATTTTTAATCAGCATAGTTGTAGCGTCAATGAATGCCACGTAGAAACCTTCCTTGTCCTTTGTGTTACGGAAAGCATAGACAATAGTGTTATCTTTGCTGCGATAACGGGCAAGCCCGGAAGTGCTGAAAGTGCCGGCTGTGAGATTATTGTCTTCAAGAATCTTCAGATATGCAGCATTTGTGCCAAGTCCGAGTTCACCTTCTGCCATGATGGTCAGTTTGCTGCCTTCGTCCTTAAGCTTTGTCCAAAGTATTTCACTTGAGTTTCCGTTTGAACCCATAACAAAAAATTCGCTGTCGTTGAGCCAGTCGTGCGTATAACGGCGGTCTTTATAAGTATTCTGACCGAAAGGACGTTCTGCTACTGTCTCTACACCGGTATTAGTCACTTTGTACTTGCCGTATCTTGCCAATCCGAGCGGTGCTGCTTCATAATAATACTGACCCTTAATCATGGCCTCGGCATCCATGACAGCTGTGATGTCCGCTCCGATGTTGGTAAAATCAACCACAGTATTTGTTTCCAGTGAATTAAGGCTCTGGATAATGTTTGAAGCAGTAGAACCCATGCCGGCACCGCCACCGACAGACACCAAAATGTCATAATGTACGTCGTTTACCTGTGGAATACCTTTTATCACTTCTTTGTCATCGTCATCAGAACATGCTGTGAACGAACCTCCTATAGCCAGTGCAGCCAATGTGCAGGCTAAGAATCTGAAATTCTTCATCTTTTTGTTGTTATATAAGTTAATGAATTGCTTGATTTATCTCTTTTGTCTGTGCATCCTCAATGGATGAACACACGGAATTTGCACAGGAAGGAACGTCCCGGTTTCTGAAGTTTGTAGTTATCGTAAGCGGTACAGTCGAAAAGATTGTTGCACTCCAATGTGAAATTGTATCGCTCCTTCTGCCATGAATAGGTTATGGCTGCCGAATGGAAGTTCTGAGTCGGAATGCGCGCTTTAGTAGCCAACATTCCGTAGCCTTCCCATGTCAGGAAGAACCAGTGTACATACTGATAATTGTAGTTGAACCTCACTCTATCTTCCTTGTTGAATATTGCGTGTTTGGTGAGGGTCAAATCAGCATTTCCAAAGAGCCACGGCTTATTAGGAACTTTGTTGTTGTATGTGACCGAAGGCTTACCATCTTCCTTATATCTGTTTTTGTCACGTGCATCCTGATAACTACAGTTCACCGAAGCTTGAAGCCAGTCACTCCAGTTATACCGTACTTCTCCCTCTACACCTTTCATTGTTACATTCGACACGTTATCATATTGTCCTGTGCCTTCCGACTCGGAAATGATAAAGTGTATATAGTCTTCCACCTTGCGGTAGAATACTCCGCCTTCGTAGTACAATGTGTGTTTGTCGTTAAACCGGACGGTACCGAATATTCCAGCATTGATGTTATGGCTCTTCTCCGGTTCAAGAGCTAAATTGGGATATACAGTCGAACCGTTACCTAACAGTTCTCTTGCCAACGGAAGTCGCACGGTACGCTCGTAGGAGGCTTTCACAGCGAAAGGCTCACAGAAAGAAATGCGTGTACCGACACCGCCGCCAAGATTATTCTTGGTAGTTGTCTCAGGGATGTAGGCAGAATTTGTAATCCAATAAAGGTCGTTTTGTTCCACATGCACATAGTTCATGTAGTCTTTTAGGAATGCCACATTAGATACCTTTCCATTCCATAGCAACTGATTGTATGACAGTCCGAAGATGTGCTTCGCCAATACATCGTTGGAAGGCACAAACTCTTCATCTTCTCCCAAATCGTCTGTACGGTTGTTGCCTGTTCTGGTAAACATGTAATTGAGATTGAGCGAATTGTGTATGTCCAGATTATAGTTAAGGTTGGCTCTCACAGCAGTCATAGGACGCTTATATCGGCGCATCTGCCTTGCTCGTCCTGTAATTTCATTGCGCGAAGTAGGTGTCCATGTCCCATCCCATGTGTATTGCCGGTATGCCGTATCTATGGTGAGCGAGTTGTCCCATGTGTGCGAAGCAAGAATGTTTGCCGACAGATTCTTGAGCAAGAAGTCGGCTTTCTTGTAACGCATCTGTACATTCCAAGCATGTTGTTGCCGTTCAGCCGCTCCATAGACAATGTTCTGTACAGAACCGGTCTGCAATTCCTTGTCTGTCTTGGTATAAGATACGGACATGGTCAGCAAATCTGCCCATGATTTGCGTTCGATACCGAACTCCATCTGCGCAATCAGTGAACGGTAGTCGTCGTGGAAACGTTTCTTCTCTGTTGATATATATTTGTCATTTTCTTCGTCCCACACTTCCACATCCTTCACTTTATAGTCATTCTTTGAATAGCTGTAGCCCAATGTCGGTCTTATAATCAGCCCTGACTTTGGCAACTGGAACTGTCCTCTGAAGTCCGCCACGTAGGTGTGGAATGAACCCGCACTGACAGAAGCGTCTATGAAGTTCTTGTTTTCTTTCTTGGTGATAATGTTGATGGCTCCTCCAAGTGCGTCTGCACCTAATTCGGCAGGGACAACACCCTTGTAGATTTCTATACGGTCGATGGCATTGACCGGAAAATTGTCGAGAGAAACATTGTCGCCCATTGTATTCATAGGAACACCATCGACAAAATAACGAACAGAATTGCCGGACATGCCGTTGAGCGACAACTCGAAATCCGAACCGAGTCCGCCCTCGTTGCGTACTTTCACACCTGTGGCATGGTTGATGATGTCTCTTACATTGGTCACGGAGTTCGCCATCTCCTTGATGTCTATTGCATCAATACTATACACACTCTCGCGCAATTGCTGCACCTTGCTCTTGCCGAACACAGACACGGAGCTGATGCTCACGGCAGTCTCTTTCAGTGTGAAGTTCACAGTCTTGTTTTTATCTGCTGTGATTTGCTTGCTTTGTGCTTCATACCCGATAAATGAAGTCACCAAAGTATGTTTTCCTTGCGGAACCTCCAGTCTATAGAAGCCCTTGTCATCGGAATATGTGCCCCGTGAAGTTGCACTGACAGCAATGGCAACCTGACTTAGCGGAGCACCGTGGGTGTCTGTTATTTTTCCGTTTATAACCACTGATTGCTGTGCCGACACCGCCAATGGCAAAAGCACAATAAGACAAAAGAAGATTCGTACCGAATGTATTATGAACATAACTTTTTATAGCTTGTATTCGGTACAATAAATTGATAGAATATTTATGACGATAGTTGCAGACAAAGTCTTTGTCCGTCCATACTCTACAGCTTTATTACCCGAAAGCGTTAGAAAAAACAGAAAGATGGCAGGTCTTCTGACTTGTTCCGTTGTGAGGATGCCTTCCCATTTTTCTTCCGAAGCCGTTATGTCGGCTCTTGGTCAGAAAAACAGTGGCCTGCTTATCCTCCAACTTGATGTGGAACTTACAGCAGCGGGTCTGTTCAGGTCTTTCACCTGATTCCCTTTTAATCATTCTCGCCTGTGGCTTAAAACAGGACGAGGAGAACCATTTTCTGGTGCAAAAGTACTACTAATTCTTTTATTGATAAAATAAAAGTACAGAAAAAAGTAGATTTATCCGATTTTCAGAGACTGTTCAAGGATAGTTCAGAGACAGTCTTATCACTCATTTGTTACATTTTTACTGTAATTTTATCGCCTACATATCTCACCGTTCTTTCGTGTTCAGGAGTTCTGACTATAAAATCCTGTTCCGCAGGAACATGAGAGAAAGCTCCTTCAGACTTGTGGATAACAAGCGTCTTTTTCTTGTCGTTCCAAGTAATTTTTGTCATAGAGTATTCTCCTTTCTCATATTGGTAGCCATCTCCCGAATCATTGTACAGCGTGAACTCCACATCCTTTCCCGGATAGATATTGATGGTGAGCGGTTTGCCGGCTTGTTCTCCCGTGTGTTCTATCGGTGCGATTGTAGGTATGACACTTCCGCAGCGTACAAACAGCGGAAGTTTGTCGATGGTAGCATCCGCCTCTATCCACTTGCCGCCACGATGTGTGACACCAGTCCAATAGTCGAACCACACTGTGCCTTCAGCAGATGACGGAAGATAAACTCTACGTTTCGTCACTCCGGAATCTGTGACAGGGCATACCAGAATGGAACCGAACAGATATTCATCCTTCAAGTCGAAGACATTTTCATCCTCCGGAAAGTCGAAAGCTAACGGACGCGCCATCGTGAAATTGCCGAATGTCTGCATGGCTGCCATTGTATAGATATATGGCAATAGCGAATACCGTAAGCGAATCATTTTCAGGATAGATTCGTAATACGGTGTTCCCGGTTCGCCGAAATTCCATATTTCACGTGCCGTATCGGTTCCGTGGCTTCGCAGTATCGGCAAGAAAGTTGCCCATTGGAACATGCGTGTATAAAACTCCCTGTAAGCATCGTCTCTGTTTCCTTCCGGGAACTCGCCCTTGTAGAACCAGCGCGGATCGGTACGAGTGAAGAACGCACCGACATCGACTGTCCAGTAAGGATTTCCTGTCGCCATGTAGTTAAGTCCCGAAGGTATCTGCTGCTTGAAAGAGTTCCACGAGGCATGAGTGTCTCCGTTCCAAACAATAGTACCGTATCGTTGCTGTCCGGCATAACTTGAACGTGTCAGATTTACCACACGCTTCTCTTCCGTAACGGAACGTTGATTCTCGTAGATTCCTTTGGTATGATAGAGAGAATACAGGTTGCTTCTTTCTTCTCCCAATGTGTTTCCAAGAACTTCCTTGTTCAGTCTCCAACGTCTTTCATGGTCGCCCCACCCGTATGCCACTCCGTTCTGAGGCTCAGGCATTCGGTTCCAGTCTCCATCGAGCGGTTCACTGCTGTCGCACCACCACGCATCGAATCCTTGTGAAAAAAACTCATTGTTTACATATTCCCAATACAGCTTTCTGGCATCCGGATTGAACGCATCATATACAGAATTTTCAAGCATATAGCCCTGCTGCCTGAAATCATTCTCCTGCGGACAGCCTTGCGGGTTTGCCCAAATGCTTATCATCAGCTTGGCATTCATTGCATGTACGGAGTCGGCAAGAGCTTTAGGACTCGGATAGTATTTGCGGTTCATCTTCAAATAGCCCCATCCCTGCGGCCAATAATTCCAGTCTTGCACAATCATGTCTATCGGTACATGTCTGCGACGGTATTCGCGCAGTGTACTGATGATATCATCGGAAGACTTATAGCGTTCTTTCGACTGGATATATCCGAACACATAACGTGGAGGAAGGGAGACCTGTCCTGTCAGGAAGCGGTAGTCACCCACAACGTCTGCCATTGTGGCTCCCGCCATAAAATAATAGTCAAGACTCTGTGCCGCATCCAGAGTCATGGAACCGCTATATCTATCGTTTCCCATACTCTCGCTACTGAACTTCATGGCGCATCCCGCATCGAACAACATTCCGTAGCCTTTAGACGAAATCAATACAGGGATAGTGGCTTTAAGGTTGTGCTGAGTCAGATATTGCGTTTTCCCAAGCAGATTCATGTAGTCCTCCATGTGAGAACCCAGACCGTACAGAGCTTGTTTATCGCTGAAGATGAAGTTCACAAAAAAGCTGTGACTCACCCCTATCGTGTCTCGCCGTATGATGTCTTTCACTGTCACCTTGCCGTTGGCGGTTTCTTCGATGCGTGCGGAGTTGTCGTCATAGACCAACCGTTCTTTCACCACAGGGATATGTCCTCGCGGCTCTGTAGGGTTTTCGGACAACAACAAATGCCTGTTCTTGTCGTAAAAGGACAGAGCTGTCGATGATTTGTCAAGCTCCACCGTTAGTTCGGAGGAACGGTAAATGATTTTGTCGGATGTCTCTTTTATTTTCACGTTTACATGCTGCGGCATATATACGCATATACCTGTATGGTTGCCTGGAGTGTTTCCGTCCTCTGACCACTGTATTCTTACCACAGACGGTGTGACGAACTGTATTTTCGGAAGTTTGTTGGCTTTCAGAGATAAAGCACAAAACAGAAAAAGGAGATACGCAATGCTTCTTTTCATTTTTTATGTGGTAAAATTCAAAAGTTTGACAATATTTGCTTTATAGACTTTCTTATTATGTTGCGAAAATAGACAAAACATACAATGTATATGCAGGACTATTCATCATACAAAACAGGACAAAACTGACTTTTTCAATTTTGCAAGGTGATAATTCAGTCTAAAATACTTGTTCAAAATCTATCTCCACCGGAGTAGCCGTATTCCATTTTCCGTCAATTCCGTATTGCCATGCCACGACAGTTACTTTCATAGGCTGTTTTGCACATGGCGGAACCCTATCTGCCACCAACTTGTTGTCATCCTCAATGTGCGCCGCTCCACGTTTGACATAATATCTCACAGGAAGACCGGACGAAGCTTTGGCGCGCAAAGTAATTTTGCCGCCTGCACGAAGCTGTCTGTTCATGTCCTTGACACTGATTGTCTGCTCCTTGCCGTTGGTGATGCGCTCCGGTATGCGGATAGACACTTCACGCACAGCCGTTTTGTATTGTTCGTCACCCCTCATTTCCGCAAACATAGTTATCGAATGCGTATAGCGCGGATTGGACATTCCCGTCTGATAGAAAGCCAGACGGAAAGTCGTATCATCAATGACCTCTACCGGTCCACAGATGCGCTGGATAGACGGTGCTCCCTTTGCATGTTCCTCCGAAAGACGACTGTTGGTAGAATCGACACACACTGCTTTCAGGTGGAAAGTCATTCCGTCGGCTTCAGGTCTGAATTGAGGATTCAGTTTTACATGGCTGTTGGGATTATAATGGCATACCTGTCCGTCCTGCATGAACGAAACATATTGCATCTTCTTCCCGGCTGAGGCAGCATAACGCAGCTCTACCTTTTCCGCCATTTCCCGGTCAAAATACCAAAAAGCTATATGTTCGTCACCTTTATATTCAGAACATGGCGCAGGTGCAGGGCGGTCGGCAGGGATTGGGACAAGCCCGTCCTCTCTTCCCCAGCGTTGTGCGAACCATCCCTCCGGTTCTGTTCCGTTCATCTTCTGCTTCCTATATTCCAGAGCCTTCTGGATGAACAATCCTACATAGTCGGCTGTTTCATCGCACAAATCGAAATGCCCTCTTCCCGCATCACACAAGAAAGAGATGCGGCTGTCGGGATACCACATCCGGAAACCGTGGGCGGGAGTGAGGCGCAAGTCCCACCATTCATATTCGCCCATGACCATCAGCCCTGGCACACCGTCAATGTTTCTGTTGCGTCCCCACTCAATATTCTCCCTGCCATATCCGCAGAGATTGGTGCGAGGAGCATCTCCTTTGTAAGATACGATGCACAATGTGCGCTCTTTGTTCCATGCTCCGAAATTCCAAGGAAAAGTCGCCATTGCCGAATGGCCAATCGGTGCAATCGGCACACTGTCAAGTTCCGCATATCCGCTGATGTCCGCCAGACGGTGCAGAGTGCGGTTAAAATGTTCCTCGCAGTGGTCTTGCACATTCCACTGCTGCCACAGCCCGGGCGCAAGCCATAGTATGCCGATGCCGGACTCTTCCATTCTTTTCAGAAACTTAGAGTTGCCGAACAGGGTTTCTTCCGTCATATTCTGCTGGCTGAACACAATGGCATTGAGGTGTTCGCAGGTAGGAGGTATCCAGAGGAACGCTTCTCCTTGTACGTCTTCCATGTCTATGACCCATTGGTATTGCAATGGAGTATTGTATTCGTAAGACGTTGCGTGTGCCGCATCCTTAGTCTGCTTTGCAGGCAGCGATTGTATGCTTCCTGCAAGTACTGCCGCCAACATCGGGGCTAATATGGCTGTTTTAATCATTGCTTGTATCTTTTTGTTTTGAGATTCTTTACATTATTGTTTTTCAATGCAAAAATACGAAATTAGAGTGTATGTTCCTGTATAATACTCTTGATAAATGTTTATAGTCGATCCTGTAAGTACAATACTTTATATGGCTCTAAATATTTTAGTGAGTCACAGACTTATGATCGTCTATAAAACTATTGTATTAAGGGATTTCGGTTTCAGGCTGACAGCTATATTTCTGTTATCAACCGAAAGAGTCAGATTACGGACATAGGTTTCCCGGTTGCAAGCTACTGCAACGACATTGCCCTCTTGTGTACGAAAGACCAATAAATCCTCTTTCTCATCGGCCTTAAGCAGAGAGGCTCCGGGCTGCACGAAGTGGCTGAGATGCTTCATCAGCCAATATTCAGGTGTACGGCTGAGCCGTCCTGTCTTTCGGTCGATAATAACGAGAGCATTTTGTCGCCACTCAAAAAGACTCTGAAGGTCATCACCCAACACCATATTCCACTGCATATAGGAACGAGCCCCATTTGCGAAACAGTGGACAATGCGCTGCCAAGAGGCCTCCATATCTTTCCAATCATTGTCGCCGTCACCACAAATTCCTTCAGTCTGCATCAAAGGCATCTGCGGCATCCGTTCATGGACAGCCGACATTGCCTGCATCCCAGACCACTGCACTCCAATACCTTTTATATATCGTGCTGCCCCTGTGTTTTCCATGAAACGGAACACCCACTGA
>X363_Desmarests_Spiny_Pocket_Mouse__coassemble_677_pt1 | contig 17644 bp, 13 predicted proteins | sample X363_Desmarests_Spiny_Pocket_Mouse__metabat2_low_PE_006 | metagenome-assembled genome bin X363_Desmarests_Spiny_Pocket_Mouse
GGCCTTCGCATTGCCCATTGTAGTCAAACGAGCAACGCGAAACCCACGCCGATGAATTTATATAATTATCTCTATACATCCTATAACCCTTATATCTATTATATATAAGGATACAGGTATGACATAGAGACGTTTTATAAAAACACCCCATGAGCATCTACCGTTGCTATGTCCAAGACTACAATTAGAAAGTTGCGAAGTTTCTCAACGTCAAGAACAAAGCGCATTGTAAACGCTTTCCCAATATAGTGACTCCCTGTCCCACCCAAAGCACCCCTTCAGTTCGGATACGAATCCTTTCTTCCGGTTCGGCGCGAGTAAAATCTTGGTCTTCTGTATGATAACGACGAATTTTTCCGCCGATTCCATGATGCAAAAGACTTTTGGGAATCGTCTGCAAAAATACACATTTATTTTAAATGGGCATAAAAAGAAACAAAAAATAATATCTAATAGTTGTAAGCAAGTATTATGTAATTGTCTTACCTTTGCAAAAGATTGGTTTATTCTTTATGAAGAAGAAAAAATCAGTAGCGAGTGTATCGTAATTTGTAAAAGTAGTGGAATGGGATTCGGAGACAATACATGGTAATGATTAGCTGATGATTGACATGGACATACATACTTTAATAGGCGAAGCAACAACCTATGATAAGAAGCAGATGCTTGAGATTAGGAAACCTAAAAGCTGGCTCAAAAGCGTATCTGCCTTTGCCAATGGTGAAGGTGGTATTTTGATATTTGGTATTAGTGATGACGACCGAATACTTGGGCTTGCTGATGCAAAAGGTGATGCCGAAAAAATCAGTGAGGAGATAAAGAGTAAACTTGACCCTATTCCGGCTGTTAGCCTTGAACTCAAGGATATTGACGGTAAAACTCTTGTATTGTTGCATGTATGTCCCGGGCAGGAAACACCATATTATTACATCGGTGACAAACAGCGTCTCGCCTTTGTCCGCATAGGTAATGAATCTGTTACAGCTGATCGTACTCAGTTGAAAGCCCTTGTCTTGAAAGGTTCTGGACGCACTTTCGACAGTTTGCCATCCAACTATAGATTTGAGGATATGGCTTTCTCCAGGCTCAAATCTGTCCACTACAAAAGGTTACAGCGTTCTTTTGAGGACAATGAGTTTATTTCGTGGGGAATCATTGATGAAAATGGTAAGTTGACAAATGCAGGTGCATTATTGGCTGATGAATCTCCAGTACGGCAGTCACGCATATTTTGTACACGTTGGAATGGTCTGGATATGACTAATGGCTTAGGTGAAGCGATTGATGATGTTGAATTAGAAGGTTGCGTAATAGGGCAATTACAGGATGCCGTTTCTTTTGTCAGAAATAATTCTCGGAAGAAATGGTGGAAGGAGAATGACTATCGTGAAGAATTGCCCGATTATCCAGAACGTGCAGTGACAGAAGCGATAGCGAATGCTATCATCCATCGTGACTATATGCAGATGGGAAGTGAAATACATATTGACATGTACGATAATCGATTGGAAATATACTCTCCGGGAGGAATGATAGACGGCAGGCTTATTCAGCAGTTAAATCCCCTTACAGTGCCGTCAAAAAGAAGGAATCCTTTATTGGCTGATTTTTTCAGTCGGTTAGGGCTTATGGAGAGACGTGGTAGCGGAATGAAGAAGATAATAGATTCCTATAAAAGGTTTGAGTGTCTATCTAATTATCATATTCCGGAATTTCAATCAAATGTATCTGAATTTCATGTGATGTTATGGAACTTGAATTATGGAAGTGATAGCGTAATAGATGAGAAAGAGTTCCTAAAAGAGGTTATAGGAACTGAAAAGGAGTTCCTAAAAGAGGATAATAAGTTCCGGAAAGAGTTCCTAAAAGCACAGCGGATGATTTACAAAATGATTTCTGTAAATCCGGAGATCACAATTGCTGAAATGGCTGTGAATATAGGTCTTTCTGACCGCCAAGTGCGTAAATACATAAAGAGGATGACAGATATGAGGTTCATTGTCAGAGAAGGAGGACGAAAGAACGGAATATGGAAAATAATAGACGGTGATTACGAAAAATTCTTTGAAAGAATATGATGAGAGCTGAATATTAGTTGGGTTGATACTACTATATGAATCAACAATTTATTAAGAGTTTTAATTCACCCATTTGAGTGAAAGGGTTTCCTTGTAAATATATAGTTTATATGTGTTTATAAAAGATATTGCGGAATTAAGGTCCAACAGTTGTAAGAAAGCATCCTGTGTATTCCCAGTAGTTGTGAAACACACAGGATGCTTTCTTTCGGATTGATTTTATCTTTTGAGAATGTGCAACTTTTGTCTAACCCTTGTAGCCATACACGGCAAGATGACCAAGCTCCTCTTCTATTCGCAGCAACTGGTTGTATTTTGCCATGCGGTCTGAGCGGCTCAGTGAACCGGTCTTGATTTGTCCGCTGTTCATCGCTACGGCAATGTCGGCAATGGTTGAGTCCTCCGTCTCGCCGGAGCGGTGGGATATGACTGTGGTGTAGCCGTGGCGATGCGCCATGTTCACGGCGTCAAGAGTTTCGCTCAACGAACCGATTTGATTTACTTTTATCAGTATCGAGTTGGCACATTCCAATGCGATGCCTCGCGAAAGGAAGTTGACGTTTGTCACGAAAAGGTCATCGCCTACGAGCTGACAACGGTGCCCGATACGTAGGGTAAGTGCCTTCCAGCCCTCCCAGTCGTTCTCACTCATTCCGTCTTCTATGGAATCGATAGGATAACGGTCTATCAGCTGCTCCAAATAAGCAATTTGTTCTTCAGCTGTTCTCTGCTTGCCTTTTGCCCCTTCAAACACAGTGTAGTCATATATTCCGTCATGATAAAATTCAGATGAGGCGCAGTCCATACCGATGGTGATGTCTTTTCCGGGAGTGTAGCCCGCCGCTTGTATGGCCTCCACAATGACATTGAGAGCGTCTTCCGTTCCTTCCAGATTAGGGGCAAACCCTCCTTCGTCGCCGACAGCAGTGGAGAGTCCGCGCCCGTGGAGCACCTTCTTCAAGGCGTGGAACACCTCTGCGCCCATGCGCAGCCCCTCGCGGAATGAAGGTGCACCCACGGGGCGGATCATGAACTCCTGAAAGGCGATTGGGGCATCACTGTGCGAACCGCCGTTGATGATATTCATCATAGGTACAGGCATTATATAGGTGTTGACACCTCCGATATATTTGTAGAGCGGAATGTCAAGATGGTTGGCGGCTGCTTTGGCTACGGCAAGCGATACACCGAGAATGGCATTCGCGCCAAGATTTGATTTGGTGGTAGTGCCGTCGAGACGAAGCATTTCCATGTCTATGGCGCGCTGATTGAGTGCAGACATTCCGATGAGTGCCGGAGCGATGACGGTATTCACGTTCTCCACGGCTTTGAGAGTTCCTTTGCCACCATAACGCTTATGGTCTCCGTCGCGTAGTTCAAGTGCTTCATGTTCACCTGTTGAGGCTCCGGAAGGAACCGATGCGCGTCCCATAGCACCGCTTTCAAGTCTGACATCAACTTCTACTGTTGGATTGCCGCGAGAATCAAGTATTTCTCTGGCGATAATTTTTTCTATAATCATAATCGTATCTTGTTTTTTTATTCATAACAAATCTGTTTTTGTAATGTTCGCCTTTGTTTAAATGAATGTGTTTTGTGGTTGTATTCACAGACCCCTCATAGCTTTTAGTAGGAGTCTGCCGAATACAACCACAAATCACAACGAAAAAACATACTAAAAACACTATTCTCAAAATGACAAAATGATATTTTCGCTCAAAATGAAAATTTAACACTTGAAGCGATCTTTTGCCGATGACGAAAAGACTAAAATTCTGCTGTTGAGGTAAATAGTTGATAATCAATTGAATATGGAATCGTTCAAAATATTCAAAAAATCGCGCCGGACGTAAATTTTGGAAAAATCTGAATGTTTTAGTAACTCACTGGTTATAAATATGTTACATGTAAACACACCGTTTTTACCGCCAAAGCACACCTAAAATTCACTTACTTTTCAATCTTCGTTCAGACACTCTCCCAAAGCCATGGATTATACACTTCTTAACATTTCGGCTGAAGCCCGGTGCTTTTTTCTCCGCTTCCCGGTGCTTTTTCAAAAAATCTACGCTGAAAATTTCTCCAAACTACTAAGTTTTTAAAATTGTAGCGCACTGCAAATAAAATTACAGTGCGCTGAAAAAGTGACGACAGTGCGCTGGAAATTTGGAAACTTAGTACTTTTTTTCCAAGGACTCTTCGCCAGTAATAAATAAATGTGAAAGAACCTTTTTAAAACGAAACACTATTTCACGTTTCAATGAGCCTTTAGAAAATGCGCGTAGAATCCCCGTTCTCCGAGAAAAGTTCGGTGCGCCTCATTTTGACGCGTGCCAGAGGGCTTGGAATTTTAACATTTGGTAAAATCAAAAAGATAGTGTTTGTATGAAAAATTAGCAAAATTGAACCGAAAACATCGAAGTATGCTTTCTTTTTGTCAAAACAGAACACCCCTCCAAAAAACGATGTCAAAAATTTTTTTATGGAGCATTGATATGGCTTGTGAGAATACCCGATTTTGTTGCGATGAGGAAGTGCGATAAAGGAATCTGTGGGTCGTCTGTTGGATACTTCGTACTGAATTTGTCTGTTGTGCCGGAAAACTCTAAATTCGCATACGAAAATGAAAGCTACAATGAATCGGATATTACTTTTTAACTGCTCTAACGATATGGCATTGGCCGCTGACGGTGTGACATATCGTCCTCCGAAAAATATTCTCAGGATGGAAGAACAACTGTCAATGCTGCCTCTGTGGTGGGCGGAAGATGGGGATGCCGTCATGGTCAGTGATGTGGATGAAGCCAATAACTTTCTTGCCTCTCTGCATAAACAGTTCAAGCTTCCGGAAATAGTTACGGTGGATGAACGCTATGGATATGAACGGCTTTGCAAAGACACCGGACGAATGTTCGTGCCGTGTCCGTGGGGATGGAGCAGAGCTGTGGCGAAGAAATTCCGACATTTTGGTGTGCCGGAAGAACTGATTCCGACGGAGAAGCAGCTTGCCGAATGGCGCAGGTTGTCGAGCCGGAAGTTTGCCGTTGAATATATGGAGGAACTGTTGCCGGAACTGGATACTTGTGGAGTAGGGGATGCGGTTGTGGGCAGAGAAATGAAATATTGGGAGTCGGTAGAGAACTGCATGTCGGATTTTTCTGTCGGAGACAAAAAAATATTTAAGTCGCCGTGGTCGAGCAGCGGAAGAGGTGTCTTTGTGGTTTCTGATAGCTTGGATTCGACGGTGGAATCGCGTTTGCGGGGCTATGTGCGCGCTCAGGGAGGTTTCGTGTCCGACAAGTATTACGACAAGTCCTTGGATTTTGCCGTGGAGTATGAAGTGAAGAAAGACGGAAGTGTGGATTTTCTCGGCTATTCGGTGTTCTCTGCTGCTGAGAATGGTAAATATGGGTATAACATGGTGGGTGAGCAGGCGCAATTGCGTGAGCTTATCGACAGGACGCTTGCAGACGTTAAAGTGGGTGCGGACCTGATAGACCGCATCAGACAATGCCACAGCACACAGCTTGCGCATTGTCTGGGAGGAATCTATACCGGATGTGTGGGCATTGATATGTTGGTAGCAAAAGAAAAGGGACGGACTGTTGTCCATCCCTGTATAGAGATTAATCTTAGAATGAATATGGGTATTCTGGCACTTCACTTGTCGCGTCTTCCGGAGCGTTTGCTACCTTTGGACGGTTTGGCACGTGGGGCGGACTTGTGTTCTGTGAACTTAAATTCTCCTATTTCCACTCCATTGACTCCGATACGCATCAATGGGTTCAATGCGCGGTTGGATGCCGGTCGGTTCATACTCTCATTTTCTTGAGCCGCCTGACTTTCGTTACCGAAACGGTCGGAGGCTGTCACTGCAAAATAGCGCATAGAGGCGGCGCGCCCAGACAGTTCGAGAGAGGAGGATGTGATGCGTGTGGCAAGGATGTTCTCGGCGCGCGTGATATCGACAGGATATGTGTTTGAGCCATATATGTTATAATATATATAAGAACTTTCCGAATAGTTGTCAGGAAATGTGGAGTCGGTATGACCTTCACTCCATACGAGTACTCCGTCTTCGTAGCGCAGGTTCTGTGGAGAAGGAGGTGCGATTGTGTCTGATGCCCATGTCATGCGCGGCTGAAGCGACGGATATGGGCAAAATTCTTCGCATACACAGTCGTATATGCCTTTGCAGTTGCGTGTGAGGAAGTCGCTGCGATAGAAAGCTATTCCGCCGATGTCTGTGTGGCGGGAAACATACATTTCCGCTCTTACGTCGTTAAGTTGCCAATGCCCTTCTCGAGGGTCAAGAAAGTAGATTCCCAGTCCCGGAACGACAGGATGTCCGTAGCTGTTTTCTGCCCAGTTGAACAGGAACGGGAAGAAGTTGTCTCCGGTAAAGTACATCATCGGGAACAGCATGTCTTGAAGATTATCTTTCAGCCATGCCTGCGGGTCTTGATACACGGCATTGTAGCAGTTCCATCCGTGGCTGCTGTAGCGTGAAAGGTCGTTGTATTTGCCTATCGGAGAACTGCTTAACTTTACCCAAGGCTTGATGGATTTGACTTCTTCGTTCACGCGGCGGACAATGCGGGTGATATTCTCACGCTTCCAGTTGGCAATGCTGCCCACATCCGTATGGTTGTTCGAAATTCCGGTGTTTGCCGCTGTCCTTTTTTTCTGCTTGAGAGACTTTGTAAGACTATAATATAAGTTGTCATCTGAAAAGCGATAAACCTTTTCCGGATAGCGGATATAGTCGAGGGATATGCCATCGATGTCATATTTTTCTGTAATTTCACGGCACATGGATGCTATGTGTTCTGCTGTGCCGCTTTGTCCCGGTATCATGAAAACTTCGCCGCCGGCTGTTTTGCACAGTGCCGGTTGTTTCTTCATGATGGACTGACTGCCGAATTTTTTCTGCTTTTGTTGTTTGCCGAGAGGAATACATACCATCCACGCGTGGAGTTCCATTCCGCGTTTGTGACATTCCTCGATGGCGAACTGCAGGGGGTCATACCCCGGATTTTTCCCCGGATGTCCGGTGAGACATTCATCCCAAGGCTCGTGGGCGGAGGGATAAATGACGCTTCCACGTATGCGTGTCTGTAGAATGACGGTATTGATGTTGGCTCGTTGCAGACGGTCGAGTATGTCGATAAGTTCTTTTTTCTGGCATTCAATGCCGGAATCGTTGTTTGCCTTTGTCCTTGGCCAGTCTATACCTCCTATTGTGGCAAGCCATACCGCCCGGATTTCATTTTTTGGATAGGATGCGGAGTAGATGCTGGGTTGCGGTAAGGGAAGGCTGTCTTGGGCTGTGGCACTGATGCAGAAGGCTGTCCGGATGACTGCTGCGATGATGGTTATAAAAAGGTATTTGGTTAGATTCAGGAGAATATTTGGCATTGTGACTCTCAATTTGTAACACGAATGAGTGTTAAAGTTATAATTTGTTATTAAAAATGGCGAACTTAACGCATGTTGTTACGCTGTTTGTTGCAAAGATAGCGAATTATTGTTACTTTTGCAGAGACGAACACAAACTAAAATTTGAAGATGACGACATTTTTGGTATCATTTGCCCTTCTTGTGTTGGGCTATCTTGTTTATGGAGCGATTGTAGATAGGATTTTTGGTTCTGACGCAGCACGCAAGACTCCGTGCTACCGTTGTCAGGACGGGGTAGATTTTATTCCTCTGGCTACATGGAAGGTTTTTCTGATTCAGTTCCTGAATATAGCGGGAACAGGTCCTATATTCGGTGCTATCCTCGGCATACTTTACGGTCCGGCAGCTTATTTCTGGATTATCCTCGGATGTATATTCGGAGGAGCTGTGCATGATTACTTTTCCGGGATGATTTCGATGAGAAAGAACGGTGCGAGTCTGCCGGAAATCGTGGGCGATGAGCTTGGGCGCGGTTCTCGTCTTGCCATGAGAGTGTTCTCGCTTGTGTTGATGGTACTTGTCGGCACGGTTTTTGTTACTTCTCCTGCCGGTCTGCTTGCTTCGATGACTGGTACATGGGGATTCTGGGGCGGAGGATTGTTTTGGACAATCGTAATTTTTATCTATTATATCTTTGCCACTCTGCTTCCGATAGACAAACTTATCGGACGGATTTATCCGGTGTTCGGATTGGCACTGCTTGTGATGGCGGTGGGAGTCATGTACGGCATTTTGTGCAAGGACGGAGCTATGCCGGAGATTACGGAGGCATTCACTAATCATCATCCGACAAGCAATATTCCCATCTTCCCCGGTCTGTGCATCACTATTGCCTGTGGGGCAGTGAGCGGTTTTCATGCTACGCAGAGTCCGATGATGGCGCGCTGCATGAAAAGTGAAAAGCTGGGACGGCGGGTTTTCTATGGTGCAATGATTACTGAAGGGCTTGTAGCTCTTATCTGGGCGGCAGCGGCTATCAAGTTTGCCGGAATGGTGCAGGTGGAAGGGGATACTCCATACGAGAAACTGCTCAATGTGATGAGAGACCCTGAGACCGGAACGGCAAATCCGGCGATTGTGGTCAACAGAATTTGTAATGGCTGGCTTGGACGGACGGGAGCAATTCTTGCGATTCTCGGGGTTGTGGCGGCTCCGATTACAACCGGTGACACGGCATTCCGGAGTGCGCGTCTTATTGCAGCCGACTTCATGCACTATAAGCAGAATAAGGTGTATAAGCGTATGATTCTTTCATTGCCTTTGTTCGGAATTTCTGCATGGCTTATGTTTGTTGACTTTCAGGTGTTGTGGAGATATTTTGCGTGGGTAAACCAGTCGCTGTCTGTTTTGACACTGTGGGCTATAACTGTATGGCTTGCTAAAAGGAGAAAGTTCTTTTATGTGTCTTTGGTTCCGGCACTCTGGATGACGCTTGTGTGTACAACATATATCTTCATTGCTCCGGAAGGCTTTCAGCTTGGGCATACATTGTCATATACATTGGGAGGACTTGCGACAGTGGTTGCTTTGAGCTTGTTTGTGTATTGGCGGTTAGGTTTGGAGAAGAAAGACAATGGGTTTGTACATGAATAGAAGGTTGTGCTGATGCTTGTCTGCCTGTTCATATAATGCTTGTTTGCATATTGTATCATACTTATTGGCATGTTCATAATAATAAGGAGAACGATTTGTCCGGCATTGGACAAATCGTTTTTTTTGTCCGTTTGAGTAATTCGGGGTTGCTGCTCTTCTTTGAGGATGGAGCAGGGCGGCATATACGGAATTTTTTCTTGAAAAAAATTCTGTTGATGAACCTTTAATAGATAATTAGTGTTACTATTGTGAAATTCGTAAAAAAAACGGCATTATTAATGCTGCAAATTGAAAAGAATGAATAAAAAGTGATACATTTGTTTTTCAAAAATCTATTAATCTAAAAACGTAACAGTTATGAAGAAACTATTCTTATCTATGCTGCTCGCAGCTGTTTGTACAACAAGTGCTTTTGCACAGTTTAATAAAGGACGAAAGTATGTCAATGCATCTCTTGCCGGTGCCGGAATATCTTATAGTGAACGTGATGACTTTTCTTTTGGGTTGGGTCTGAACGCTGGTTATATGATTAAAGATAATTGGATGGTGCTTGGTGAGTTTGGAGTTGACTATTCGGATTCAAAATGGCACAGCTTGTCTCTTGGGGCAAAAGGACGCTACTATGTAGAACAGAACGGTTTGTTCCTTGGTGCAGGAGTTAAGTGGTTGCATGAATATAAGAATGTGAATGATATCCAGATTACTCCGGAAGTGGGCTATTGTTTCTTCTTGAATAAGAATGTGACAATCGAACCGAGTGTCTATTACGATATGAGTCTTACTGACTTCGCAGACTATAGTAAGTTTGGTGTGAAGATTGGTGTGGGTGTGTTCTTCTAAAACACTGCTATTTTCTCATACTTGATATTTTTTGATTGATACATAACTTCCGTACATTTTGCAGAAAAGCAAATGTACGGAAGTTCTTTTTTGGAGGGCAATGTGGATTTGGAAAAGATTACAATCCTTTTTGCCGGATATTCTAAATCCACTTATGGTGGCAGATTGTTTACTTTCGGTTTATTCCTGCATTATTGAGGTATTCATTAGGTGTACATCCTTCGAATTTCTTGAATGCCACAAAAAAGCTGGAGCGTTTGAATCCGCACATTTCAGAAATGGCGGTGACGGTGTATTGATTGTACTTCTCATCTTTTATCATGCGTTTGAACTCTTCCACACGGTATGAGTTGATAAAGTCAAAGAAGTTCTGCTTGACATATTGGTTTAGCATCTGGGACAGTTTTGCCGGAGTACTTTCCACTGCCGCAGCAATATCCGTGATGCGGATGGACGGATTTTTGTAGGCTTTTTCCTTGTCCATATATTGTTTCACTTTCTGATAAAGTTCTTTGCACTCATTTTGCGGAAGTTTGGCTTTCTGATACAGAGCCTGTATTTTGGCTTCATTTTCTTCTATGCGTCTTCTTTCTTCCTCTCGCTTGTGCTGCTCTACGGCTCTTGCTGCCGCAATTTCCATTTCCATCTTGTGCTTGTGCCGTATAGTCAGCCTAAGTTTGGTTTGACGCTTGCGCATTCTTATAAGTTTCCTTATCATGAGAAGCAGGATGACAAACATCACAATTTCAACGATGAACAGTAATGACGGAATTACATTGATGGTGTATGTGGTTGCTGTCGTCTCATGTCCTGCAATACGTATTTTCAGTTTGTGACTTCCCGAAGACAGATTGCTTATTGTGAAAGGGATACCATCGGTGCATGAACGGTATTCTTTGCCGTCGATTGACCATTCGTAATATCGGCCGCGGGTCTTTCCGTAGTTCAACAGCAATGGATATATGGACAGTTTCTGGCTGATAAAGTTCCATTCTATTGACAGCTCGTTATTGTCTATTAATGCCAATAGGGCTGCGGCTCCGGCATCACGGTCGTCTATTGATATGCGGTCTATGATGATTTTTCGTTTGGATATGCGTGTTAGTGAAGCCTGTTGCTTGGGAGTTACATATAGAAGTCCCCTGCCGTTTCCGAACCATAGTGTTCCGTTTTCTGTACATTGGTATTCCTGCTGGTTGAAACGTAAGGAAGGCAGGTTGTGCGCTTCATTGAACTGGTAGTAATGTTTCAGATTGTTGTCGAATAAGAACAGTCCTTTGTCTGCTCCCATCCAGTATTTGTTGTCTATCTCGGCGATAAACGCTATATTTCCGAGATTCAGACGGTTGTATATGTCAAGCTCTTCGTAATGGCTGAGGTCTGGACTGCTTCTATAGACAGAGGTCTCGGAGAATGCCATTACATCGCCGTTGCTGCACAGATTGAAGTGCAGGTTCGGCTCTTCGTTGAAGAAGTTCTTGGGAAACTCTGTCGATTGTATAGTTTCCATCAAAGGATCATAAATGGCAAGATGTGTTATGGAACTAATCCACGCTTTGCCAGTCTTGTCGAAAAGAATATCCGACAGATAGACATCTGGCAGACCTGAATTGCGGCTGTTAAAATGACGTATGACATTGAAATCCTCATCAAGTATGAGCACTCCCATATTGCTTATGGCAAAAAGGTGCTTACCGTCAGGGGTAGGGCATACTTTACTGAAGTTTCCGCTGCGGAGAGCTTCATGCCCGTCCAGATGCTGTAGCTCCAGTGTGTGCGGATTGAGAATGCTTAGTCCGCACTCATAATTGGCTATGACGAAATGTCCGCTGAAAAATTTGATGTTTGTAACGATATTGCCTCCGATTTGTCCCGCATTATAATATTTTATGATGTCCCGTTTTTCAGAGACAAAATAAAGACCGTTGCGTGTGCCTATGGCAATGTCGTCATCATATATGCAGAAGCTGCGTACCTGAAGATTCCGTGTGTCGAGATTCTTGTAAGCATATATGGAGAATTTAGGAGAACGGTGATAGTTGTGGCAGAAGCCTTCCAGATAAAAACCGAACCAGTTTATGTTGGCATCATTGTCCCGCCAGTATGTATATATGGCATCGCTTGGCAAAAGATGCTTGCCGGAGGTTGAGTGGTATTCCGCAACAATGCTGTCAGTCTTTGTATTTATTGTATATGCGCCGTTGCCGTTGGTCGCCACATAGAGAAAACCTTTTTTGTCGGTGTTCAGATCCGCTATGACATTTGCCTGAATGTCTATATAACGTGATGTTTTCCCTGACAAAGGATCGAACTTCAATAGTCCGCTATTATTGGTTCCGATATATAAATTCTGGTTTATAAGGCAGATTTTTCCCAGATATCCTGTCAGTATGGATTTATCCACATCATATTTCTGCATTTTCCTGTTTGGCAAATCAAAATGTATGATGCGTTCATTGGTACATAGCCATGCTCCGTCTTGTTCGTCATATATAATATCGTTGATGGCATTTCCCCTCGAAATGATACTGCTTTCTATCGTGATTATCTCTGCGTTATTGTCATCCTTATATATATATAACCCGGAATTACTTCCTATTAGCAGAGTCTCGTTTACGATACATAAGGAATTGACATATTCTATATCCTCGCATATCCTTTTGCATTCCAGATTTTGTTTGTCAATCCAGTATAGTCCGTTTCTCATTCCTGCCATGATTCTTCCGTCAGGCATTTCCACTATATCATAAACGGTGTTGCGGTATTTGTCGCAGTCCGTGCTGAAATTTATCAACGTATGCCCATTGTAACAACTTACACCGTTGTTTGTGCCTAACCAGATAATTTCGTGGCTGTCTTTGAATATCTTAAAGACAGTCTCTCCTTGCATCCCGTCGAGAGAGGTTATCTGCTTAAGCTCATTCTCAGTCTGGATGTTGGTAGTATTATATAGGTTGTCATTGTTTTCCTGTCCATTTGCATGAGAACAGAAAAAAGAAAGGATGATAAATCCTGTATAAACAAAATATCGGAAGATTTTCATCTTGTTTTTCTTTTAGTTGGCTTTGCAAATGTATGTCTTTTATTCTTTTCATGCAAGAATGTATGAATTAAGTTTTGTCTTTTTTACAGAAAGGCTCTTGCTGGGTATTTTTGATGCTCTGTATAACGCTTTTAGTCCGACTAATTTATTCAGACTTTATTTGTTTATAGTCTAATATTTTGAAAATCTGTATTATACATATATTCTGTTCCGAAATAATTTGGATGTATGATAATGAAGAAAAAAGTTTTGAAGATTTGCTTCTGTCTCTATAATTTTGCAGTGTACAAACAACGAAAACATACACTTAAAATCTGAACAATGGAAACAAAAATTAAAATTGACAACCGTAAGCTCATTGCTTCTGCATTTGAGACATACAGACCGTCGCTGATGAGTTATGTCTTTTACAGAATAAAAGATAAGGACGAGTGTGAAGATATTGTGCAGGATGTATTTCTTAATTTACTTGAGGTGGGTGATACCGTTTGTGCCGCTACTGTGAAAAGTTTTCTTTTTACTATAGCGCAGAATATCATCATAGACAGACTGCGCCGTAACATGAAGCGTATGGAGATTTACAGTTATATATATGACAACTCCACAACGTCAACGGAAATTACGGAAGAAGTTGTTTGTGCGCACTCGTTGGAGCAGGCAGAAAAAACGATGGTGGGCAACCTTTCAGAGCAACGTCGTAAGATCTATATGCTGAACCGTTATGAAGGTAGGAGCGTGGGCGAGATTGCTTCCTTGCTGAGTCTCAGTACGAGAACCATAGAAGCGCATCTGTTTCAGGGAAGACGCATTGTGAGAACCTATCTCAAGAAAGTGTGTGGCTATTGATTGAGCGCAGGTTGTGCAGATAAAGTGTATGTACAGAAAGAAAGTTAGTGTTATTAGTTATTTATATTTGTATTAGTTGTTTCAGGGGTAATAAGATTGTTTTTGTTGGGGTTTAATTAATGTGGGTTCGGTTGTGATATGGTCTCCATGCTAATATATAGAATAGGGACTGAGGATATTGTATGTAGTAGAAAGAATATAAAACAAAATGAGGCCTACAGTCTGCCTATGCAGATTGCAAGCCTCATTCAGATGCTCTTACCTTATTATTTTCCCCACAAGCCTTCGCTTGTCATCTGCACTCTTTGCAGTTCGCCGTTCTTCTTGTAGTATAAGCGGTCGATGCAGAGTGAGCGTCTGTAGCTTGCGCCCGCAGTGTTGATGCCTCCGTTGTGGTAAACAAAATACCAGTCGCCCTTGAATTGAATGATGGCATGGTGATTGGTGTTGCTGTTTCCCGCAATCTCATTGAGAATACCTTTGTATTTCCAAGGTCCGTTTATGCTACGGCTCATCGCGTATGCAGTCTTTTCCGGGAATCCTACTGAGAAAGTCAGGTAATACCATCCCTTGTGCTTGTGAATCCACGGTGCTTCGGTGAAGAAGTCGTAGTCCTTGTGATTCTGCTGCTGGCTGTTGCGCGCCATGAGTGACGGTTGCTGCTCTGCGGGCAGTGAAGGCTGATGAATGCCTGGTATGCTTACCGGCATCACTTCGCTGTCGAGTTCCACCATGTTGTCTTTGAGCTTTGCATAATAAAGCTGTGTGTTTCCCCAGAACATGTAAGCCTGTCCGTCATCGTCCACCATTACTGTCGGGTCGATGTCGTCCCAGCTGATTCCTGTCCATTTGGTAGTCATGTCGTTGGTGACAAGTGCCTTCTCCGTAGGAACGAAAGGACCGGTAGGAGAATCGGAAACTGCCACTCCGACAGCTTTACCGTGTATCGTCTTGTGTTCAGCCGTGACATACCAGTAATATTTGTCTCCTCGCTTAATGGTCTGGCTTGCCCATGCCTGTCCGCTTGCCCACGGGAAATCTGTGGCACGCAGACGGTAGCTGTGCTCTTTGAATGTTTTCATGTCCGTGGTAGATAATATGCACCATTCGTTCATGACATATCTGTTCTGATTGTCCGGACATTCGTCGTGTCCGGCATAGATATAGACCGTACCGCCATCTACCAGTGCTGCCGGGTCGCCGAGATACTTATACTTTACAAACGGGTTGGATGTGGCAGTGAATGTGGTATCCACACCCTGCTCTTTTTGCGCCGCAGCCGGCAATATTGCCACTGATAGCAGGGCTGATAGAATCAAATGTCTCATTTCTTTTCTGTTATCGTCAAAGGTTGAATGTTTTTTTGTCTGTTGAATGCTTCCATGTGTGTTGTCAGTGTGCCGTATAGAAATCCGTTATGCGGACGATTGCCCGTGAACACACAGGACAGAAATGCTCCACCTCGTTGATTTTCATGCGGCATTCCTGAGCCGGACGATACACACCCTTCGTCTGGTAGCCGCCTCCCTCAAATACACCCACTACTTGTGTGGCTTCATTAAGTGCTTTCCAGCCTTTTTTGTCATCAGGTTTTAATGTCTTGAAGTTCGGAATCTTGGCAGGAGGGGTAGGGATAGGAGTCTTTTTAGGAACAAGATCTGCCCATTTGCTCTCAAAATCCACCAAAGTGGTGAGGTTGGGTTCCCACGGTTCTGTATCTGCCGGATACATGGTTGAGTACTGGTCGTCATAATAATATTCATCGCCAAGTCCGCCGTAGGCATGTCCGAACTCATGTACAAGCACTTGCTTGAATGTCGAATGGTCGCTTGTTGAGAGAGTTATCTGATTGTAGATGCCTCCACCTCCGTATGTGGAAGAGTTGACCAGCACAATGATATGCTCAAACGGAACCCCGCTCAGTATGTCATATACTTTGTGAATGTCGCTTGTCATGAGGTAGCGGTCTGAATAGAAAGTGTCGTAATGACTGTTTGTCGCGCTCCGTTTCCATTTTCCTTCGCGCGGCACACATGGTCCTCCGTCTTGCGAAGGACTTGCCACAGCCACTACGTTGAATCTGTTCTGCATACTCTTGAACGGCTCGTGCCCGAAGATGGCATCAGCTGCCCGCTGTGCATCCTTGTAGAATTTGTCCATATCGGCCTCTGTATAGCCTTCTGCCACAATAGCAATATCTACACACTGGTCTATTCCGCCGTTTTTCATGATGTATTTGAAAGGGATGCCGTTTTCCCCGATTGGACGTATGAGAATATCGGTCGGGTCGATGGTGTGGGTCAGTTCCGATGAAACCTTGTTGTGGACATCGGTCAGAGTAACGGTCACATCAACCGGCTGCTTTGGAAATGGCACGATATATGAAGTTTCAAAAGCCTTTTTCACCTGTGCAGCCTCTTCTGTCGTCTGCCACTCCTGAAACAAGGTAGAAAAAGTGTTGATATATATGATATTTCCGTTTTTGTGGTCACGTACAGTAATTTGTCCGTTCCCGTTAAGAAATTTCTCCGATAGTCTGTCTTTTCTTCCTGCCCATTGCGGCATGGAAAATGCCTGTTCGAAATAGATGGCTTGTGAGGCTGAATCACCAGCGAAGATATAGTCGAGGCGTAATGTCTTGTCCTCGAAATAATCGTCGAATTTCTGTGCTTCAGCACTGCCGATGGCAATAGCAGCGATAGCGGTAAGTAGAAGTCTTTTCATTCTGATGTTATTTAGTATTAAGTTTAATATTCTCTTATTGTGGACTTTGCTTGCCAAGTGTTTCCAACAAAGGTAAGAAAAAAGTTTTTATATGAAATGAGTGTGATGTGCATTTTTTGCTTTTCTTCGACAAGGAAGATAATTTTGTCTCCAAAGATGTAAAAATAAGGGCTTTTAGTGCCCCATAAAAAAAATTTTTGACATCGCTTTTTTGAGGTGTGCTCCATTTTGACATAATGAAAGCGTTTTAGACAATTCTGTTTACATCTTGTTTGTTTTTCGCTAAAATAATGCCTTTCTGATTTTGTCAAATGTTAAAATTCCAAGCCCTCTGGCACGCGTCAAAATGAAGCACATCGAACTTTTCTTGAAGAACGAGGATTCTACGCACATTTTCAAATGTCTTTGTAAATTGTTAAATAGTGTTTCATTTTGGAACAGTTCTTTTACATTAATTTACTCTCGGCGAAGAGTCCTTGAAAAAAAACTACTAAGTTTTCAAATTTCCAGCGCACAGTTTTTTTCTTCACAGCGCACTGTAATTTTATTTGCAGCGCAGTAGAAATTCTCTCACTGTGCGCTGAAAATTTGACGGCAGCGCGCTGAAAAAATAAAAACAGCGGGAAGCGAAAAAAAAGACTGCGAGTTTCGGGCGAAATGTTAAGAAGTGTATAATTCGTTGTTTCAGAAGAGTGTCTGAATAAGAACTTAAAAGCGAGTGTATTTTTTTGAGTGTTTGAGGGCAAAAATGATAAATTCTACTGTAAGATATTAATAATCAATATATTATCCGAATGCAAAATTCCACCGAAAAATTGCGTCCGACATGTTTTTTTGAGGATTTTGAAAATTTTTGTATTATGTTGATTTTCAGTATTTTATCTTTGAGTGGGAATTTTTGTCTTTTTGTCCTCCGCAAAAAATCGCTCCAAATGTTAAATCTTCATTTTGGACGAAAATATCATTTTGTCACTTTGAAAAGTTGCATAAAACATGAGTTCCTTTATTTAAAATAGGTGTTCCTTATAGACACTTTTGTCGCTATCTTGTCCATAAAATG
>X363_Desmarests_Spiny_Pocket_Mouse__coassemble_678_pt1 | contig 17610 bp, 12 predicted proteins | sample X363_Desmarests_Spiny_Pocket_Mouse__metabat2_low_PE_006 | metagenome-assembled genome bin X363_Desmarests_Spiny_Pocket_Mouse
GTGCCAGAGGGCTTGGAATTTTAACATTTGACAAAATCAAAAAGATTGTATTTTGATGTAATATGGGTAAATATGAATTAAAATAATCGAATATACTTGACATTTTGTCAAAATGAACTTCCACCTTAAAAAACGATTTCAAAAATTTTTTATGGGACATATTTTATTCACGGTGAATACACTGAAAAAATAGGTTTGTAGAACTATATGGATATATAGAATTTCCAAGATATATTGAAGGTGTTTACATGCACTTCATCGCTGCATTCCAAACTTCGAATACTTGGAATCCATGTAGCAGATGTGGTAACGGTAGATGCCCATGGGATGTGTTTATACGCATTCCCCTTTATACGTGTCTGGTGATTTCAAATAAACAAGATATCTTTGCAATAGAAAAGTGGTCGTCTAACCAAAAAAATTTCATAAGATATGGAAATCAAACATGACATATATAGGACAAATCGTGGATTAATAATTTAAACCCTTCGTTTGTTCGCCGTAGTTAAAAGGTTTGTTTTTAGAGCGAGTGCCTTACATTTCCTGTTTGGAGGAGAATGTAAGGCACTTGTCTTTTCGTTGTTATGACAATGTACAACAGCTGAAAATAATTTCCATTATATCAAATCCACCACTGTAATTCCTGCTCCGCCGAACTGTACGTGCTCGTCTCTGCAATCGGCTACAGCTGGTATTGTGTGCAGATACTGACGTATGAGAGAGTGCGCAATATTCCGGAACCAGTTCCGTGCAGTATGCGCACGCGCGATACACCTGCCACAAGAGCGTCGTCAATAAAATAAGTAACAGCTTGTACTGCCTCGTCGCCCCGCATTCCGCGCACGTCAATATCCTGTTTGAAGTTGAGTGTCGTTTCACGTATGTCATCCTGAGTCTTCAGGCTGACGAATGTGGCGGCGCGTGTCTCCTTCTTCGGCTCGGTAGTTCCTTCAAGTCGGTTCAGCTTGATGTTGGTCTGAATCATTCCGAATGTTACCAATGCTTCTTCTCCGCTTATTTTTGCGATTTGTCCAACCGAAGTCTGTCCCTTGATGCGCACATAGTCACCCACAGCCAAATCTTTTTCTTTTCTCTCATGAACAACTGAAATTCCCGCATTAGCCGGCTTGTTTCCTGCTTCTTTCGGATTCGATTTCTTATCCTGCTTTCTTTTCTGTCTGGCTTTCAGCTTTTCCATCTGTCTGCGTATGCGCTCCTCCATTTCTTCCGGATTGATTTCGCGTACGTTCTGCTTGAAATCAGCCAGTTCCTGACGAATTTCCCTTGTGCGTTCTTTCTCTGCCTGTGCCTCCTTAATTGCTTTGATGGTTTGTTCTATATGTGCATTCGAATTTTTCAGCAGTTCCATAGCCTCCTCTTTAGCTTTGGCTATAATCTGTTTGCGTTCTTCGTGCAGTTTCTTGATTTCTTCCTCATAACGTGCAATCGTCTGCTCCATCTGTTTCTCGTGTTGATGGATTGTCTGACGTTTGTTCTCCCAATAACGCTTGTCTCGAACAATGTCTTGCAGATACTTGTCTGCATTGATATAGTCCTGACCGACGATTTCAGACGCATCGGCTATGACATCATCAGGGATTCCGGTCTTTCTTGCGATTTCTACAGCGAAAGAACTTCCCGGGTTGCCGATGCGCAATTGAAACAGTGGCTGCATCTGCTGCCGGTCGTAGAGCATGGCACCGTTGATGATTCCTTCTGTACTTTGTGCATAGTGCTTCAGGTTCTGATAGTGTGTGGTAATCACTCCGTATGCACGTTTGTTGTTGAACCGTTTCAGCACAGCTTCCGCCATTGCACCACCTATCTGTGGTTCTGTGCCGGAACCGAACTCATCAATCAATATGAGGCTTGCACCGTTGCAGTGGCGCATCATATTCTTCATATTGAGAAGGTGCGACGAATAAGTCGATAAATCATTTTCGAGACTTTGTTCGTCGCCAATGTCTATGAAGATGCTTTGAAATATTCCGGTGACACTGCTTTCTGCCATCGGTACGGGCATACCGCATTGAAGCATGTATTGCAGCAGTCCGACAGTTTTCAGACATACAGATTTTCCACCTGCATTTGGACCGGAGATAAGCAATATGCGCTGTTTGCGGTTCAGCAGCAAGTCGAGCGGAACTACTTTGCGCCCATGACGTGCCAGCGACATTTGCAGGAGCGGGTGTACAGCCATGCTCCAGTCGAGAATCTGTTTGTCTTCTATGACTGGTTCGACAGAGTTGGTATTGATTGCAAATTTGGCTTTTGCACGTATGAAGTCTATATCGGCAAGAAATTCATAGCTTTGCATGATTTCTTTTACATCCGGACGTATTGTGTTGGTAAGTTCAGTCAGTATCCTGATGATTTCCCTTCTCTCTTCCGATTCCAGTTCACGTATCTTGTTGTTTGCTTCTACGACCTCTGTGGGCTCGATAAATACCGTTCGCCCGGAATCTGACTCATCGTGCACAATACCATGTATTTTCCTTTTCATGGCAGGGGCTACCGGAATGACCAGTCGTCCGTCGCGCATAGTCGGTGAAAGGTCTTTATCTACAAGTCCTTCGCTCTTTACATTCTTCAGAATGTTGCTCAGTGAACGCGATATGCCCTGTGCCGTAGATGCAAGTTCCCTGCGGATGCGCATCAGTTCCGGTGATGCCGTGTCCTTCACATTGCCGAACTTATCGAGAATCTGGTCTATGCGTTTTACAAATTGCGGATAGGTTCTTACGTCTGCCGACAGCTGATAGAGTGCGGGATAAGTTTTCTTCTCCGAATCTTCATTCTGTCCGGAATCCACGTTGTCGTATCCGTCTGCGTCGGTTGTTCCGGTGGTATTCCCCGATTTCTTCAGAAATGCCACAATACGGCATATTGCGTCAAGTGAGCGTTGCAGGTCAAACAGTTCCTGTGTTTCGAGGAATGTATTCTCTATGCGTATGCGTTTCAGCGATTGCCTGACATCAAAAAAGTTCTGGTCGGGAAAGTCTTCTTCCTGCAATATGCGTACAAACTCCATCGTTTGTCTCACTTGTCTTTTTATCACTGTATGCTGTGTGGAGAAGTTCATCTGTTCTACACGCTCCTCACCGAGCCTGCACAGACATTTTTCCGCAAGAATTTTGCGGACATTTGTAAATCCTATCTTCTCTTCGTAGTTGTTCGGGTAAATCATATCACATGTAAAATATCCTGCAAAATTACTGCTTTGCCGTAATCTTAGCAAACAAAGAGTATGGCATTTGCGTTACACTGTCAAAAAACGATTAAATAAAAGAAAAACTTATGGCAGCGGATATTGGAATTATTGGGCTTGGAGTCATGGGAAAGAGTCTGGCACGCAATATGGAGAGCCGGGGACTGACAGTGGCAGTTTACAACCGTTTTGAACAAGGAAGGGAGGATGTGGCAGACAAGTTTGTGGCTGACTATGGAGTCGGCAAAAGGTTTGTGCCTACACATTCAGTGGCTGAACTTGTGGAGGTGTTGAATGTCCCTCGTGTGGTAATGTTTATGGTCAGTGCCGGAAATGCGGTCGATGAAATGATAGAACGGACGCTTCCACATCTTTCTCCCGGTGATGTGATTATTGACGGAGGCAATTCCGATTTCAGAGATACGCAACGGCGGGAGGCTGCGCTTACGAGGCATGGCATACATTATATTGGTTGCGGAGTGTCCGGAGGGGAAGATGGAGCACTCCGGGGGCCTTCTGTCATGCCCGGAGGTTCGTCTGAAGGGTGGCGGATTGCCGGAAGCATGTTGCAGAGCATTGCTGCACGTCTCGACGACGGCACACCGTGCTGTGAGTGGATTGGTAGCGGTGGTTCTGGGCATTTTGTCAAGACTGTGCACAATGGTATCGAGTATGGAGATATGCAGCTCATAGCCGAAGCATACACTTTGTTGAAACGAGGATGCGGACTTGGCAATGAGGAGATGGCTGACATGTTTGCGCAATGGAATGCCGGTGAGCTTGACAGTTTTCTCATAAAGATTACTTCCGATATACTTCGTTTGCGCGATTTGGATGGAACTTTCCTTCTGGATAACATTCTTGATGTCGCCTCCCAGAAAGGGACAGGCAAATGGGGAGTCATGGCTTCTGTTGATGAGAATGAGCCGACCACTATTATGGCAGAAGCTGTGTATGCCCGTATGTTGTCCGCTCTTCGTGATGTGCGTATGGCGGCAAGTGACATTTATCATTCGGCAGTTTCCTACGATGTACGTAAACCGGATGTCGAGGATATTCGCAAGGCATTATATGCTTCAAAACTCGTTTCTTATGCTCAAGGGTTCTCGCTCATGCACAGTGCATCGGAGAAATACGGATGGAATCTCAATCTTTCCGTTATTGCACGGATATGGCAGAATGGCTGTATCATACGCTCCGGATTTCTTCGGAACATCATGAAAGCGTATGAGCATAGTCCCGAAGTCGGCAATATACTTCTCGACAGATTTTTTGCATCAGAACTGATGGAAGCACTTAGTGCGTGGCGGAGGATTGTGTCTTATGCTGCTCTTGCCGGACTTCCGCTTCCGGCAATGAGTGCTGCTTTGAATTATTTCGACGGGTTGCGTACCTTACATTCATCTGCCAATCTTATACAGGCTCAGCGTGACTATTTTGGTGCTCACCAGTATGAAAGGGTAGATAGTGAGCGTGGAAAATGGTTCCATACCGTTTGGAATTAATAGATGTTTTCAGATTGACCCTGTAAAAACAATTTCTTAACGATTTAAAATCTTCATCTTATGAAACGGGCGGCAGATCAGATGTTCATCATTTTCGGAGCTTCGGGCGACCTTACGAGACGTAAACTTATGCCTTCGCTCTACGAACTGCATATACGTGGCATGTTGCCGGAGCATTTCTGCATCCTCGGAGTCGGGCGCACACCCTACGATGACCGCAGTTTCCGTACCAATCAGACGGAACATATTCGTGGCATATTGGCAGAACGGCATATCAATGACAATATGCTTGATGTGTTCACGGAACATCTGTTCTATATATCCATTGACCCGACAGACTGTGAACAATACGGATTGTTGAAAGAGACTATCCACCGTTTGCAGGTCAACATGCAGCTTCCGGACAGAATAATCTTTTATCTTGCTACACCCCCTTTTATGTATGAAAGCATTTCAACCTGTATTCAAGTCTCAGGACTTAATATGTCCGGTTCCGGCGGATGGCGCAGGATTATTGTGGAGAAACCTTTCGGTACAAGTCTTGCCACCGCTGAGAAACTGAACGCACACCTTCTTCGTATCTTCGATGAAAAAGATATTTACCGCATAGACCATTTTCTGGGAAAGGAGACTGTACAGAATATTCTGGCATTGCGCTTTTCCAATGGCATATTTGAACGGTTATGGAATCGCAACTACATTGATTCTGTGGAGATACATGCGGCTGAGGCTGTCGGTGTCGGGACTCGTGGTGGATATTATGACAGTTCTGGTGCTTTGAGGGATATGGTGCAGAACCATCTTATGCAGCTGATGGGATTTGTAGCGATGGAGCCGCCTTCTGCATTCGATGCCGAGACCATACGCGATGAGGTTTCCAAAGTGCTACGTTCTCTTCATACTTATACGACTCATGAAATAGACCGTTTTGTGGTGCGCGGACAATATGTCGGTTATCGGAGTGAGCCGGATGTAAATCCACTGTCGAATACAGAGACATACATTGCGATGAAGATTCTTGTTGATAATTGGCGATGGAGTGGAGTACCTTTCTACATTGTGACCGGAAAGTCCATGCCGGAGAAAGTGTCGGAAGTCGTAGTTAATTTCCGCTCTACTCCTCATCAGCTGTTCGTGGGGCAATGTGCCGGAAGTTCATGCAACAAGCTTCTCATACGCATTCAGCCCGACGAAAGCATCATCCTTATGTTCGGATTGAAAGAGCCGGGAGAAGGATTCACTGTCAAACAGGTTGCGATGAAGTTCGATTATGATTCTCTTGATGGGGTGCGTCTTCCCGATGCCTATGAGCGGCTGCTTATTGATGCCATGTCGGGCGACTCCACTCTCTATGCGCGCAGTGATGCCCTTGAAGCAAGTTGGCGGTTTGTAGATCCGATAATAGAGCATTGGAAGGAGAAGGAGGGGAAAGGGCTTTTCCTCTATAATCAGGGTGATGACGGACCGTCGGAACGCGAACAACTTGGTATGCCTGCAACAGGTTGCTGCAAAATCTGAGATATTCGGTGATTTTTTTTGTGGATTCCAATGATTCTGACGAACTTTGCTGTGAAATCATACGACAATTTCTTGAGTTTTTGATTTATTCAAAGAGTTCGTTTACTATGGCAATTAAGATTAGACAAGAACAAGAAAATGACACCTCTGCAATCTACAACTTGATAGAGGCAGCCTTTGCTGATATGCAGGAAAGTGACCATCGGGAACACTTTTTAGTCAAACGTCTTCATGATTCAGATACTTTTATTCCACAATTGTCATTAGTGGCAGAAACAGATGAAAAGAAAATCGTGGGGTATATATTGCTTACCAAGGTTGAAATCGTGTCGGATACGAGTGTTAAAGCATCATTAGGTGTTGCACCGCTTGCTGTTCTGCCCGAATTTCAAAGGCAAGGCATTGGAGGAATGTTGCTCAATGCAGCTCATCAAAAAGCCGCTTCACTTGGATTTGGAACCGCTGTTTTGCTCGGACATAAAGATTATTATCCTCGGTTTGGTTATCGTAAAGCAATTGATTTTGGCATTGAATTTCCTTTCGATGTCCCTCATGAGTTTTGTATGATTATAGAATTGATACCTCATGCTGTTGACGGGTTGAACGGAACGGTGCGTTATCCTGATGTTTTCTTTGAATGACAGAATGTAGAAGAGGTTGATTAGTTTGGTGTCACCACAGGAAACAGGCTACATTTATCTTCCAAAAAAACTCATTTGTCACTGAGATGGGCTTTTGACAACATGCTATTATACAACTCGGCAAACTTCTTTTCAAGAATTGCCTCGTCTGCCTTCTTCTGCTCTTCCGTGCGGTTGAGGTATCGTTGGTAATTTGCCTGTGCCTGCTCTTCAAATCGCTGAGCCACTTCACCTGTCAGTACTGGTATGGATGCTATCGGTAGTGCCATATCTTTTATGTTTTTATTCAACTTAATATATTACTTTACAAAAGGTACTCAGAAAATCTGTGACCGAACAGTGTCCTGCGCTTTTCTTTGTTAAGTAACATAAAATTTCTACTTTTTGAACTGATTTTTGTAAAAATCAACAAGCAAAAGAATTGTTAGAGGTGCAATGTGGGAACAATTGAATGGTAACATCTATCATTGCCTATCTATCTCAACCACATATCATCACCTTTTTACATTTTCGGTAGAAATCATAGTGCTACTTCACGCGCTCATATTGTCAAAATTTTTATCAGCCTACAAGTCACTGTACGGCTTGTAGGCTGATAAAAGATATTGTAAGTTCATTATAGTTATGCCGATGCAGACTATTTCATAATGATACGCTTAGTGACCTTCCCGTTCTTGTCGCGCACAATATCTACACCCGGCTGCTTGCCGTTATGACGTATGCCTGTGATGGAATAATGCTCAACAGCATCGGTATCAGTCTCAGATGTGACAGAAATATCCTCTATGCCGTCAACGACATCGTTGGAAGAGAACTGCCAGGATGTTACCTCAACTCCCATGTTGTTAGTCAACACGAAGTAAAGATAAGGTTCAAATTCCGCTTTTTCTGCGGTCAGCTTTGCTGTCACTTCCTGTTCGCTCTTACCGCTGAATGTAATGGTAGCGATGACTTCGGCTTCTTCCATGTTGTCTGAGCCTGCACGCACCTCAAGCACACCTGTGCCTTTGGCCTTCATTGTGATGCTGCGGGCTGGAGAGCCTTCTGCTGCAAAATCTACACCGCGTACCATCCACCAATTCTTGGCGGCTACGGCGGACATCTTTCCCGACTGCTCCACGTATGGGTTGACGCGTGCGGTAGTAATCTGAGACACACCTGTGAGCGATGCGCGGCTCTCTGTCAAAGTTGGAATCTTTGCCACGTTTTCTGCTACAATAATCTTATTTACCTGTAGATTGCGGTAGCCACCGCTATAGCCCAATTGACGTTCCAGCCACTGGGTGTGATAGAACAAGTAATAGGTGTCTCCAAACTTCTGTAGGTGAGTGTGGTTGTTGCCGTAAGGATAGCCTAAGTTTCCCGGGTTAGGCATCATGACACCTCTGTATGTCCAGTCGTCCGCCAGAGGGTCTGTAGCTGTCATATATACCATTGAGCAGGCCGATGGAGCAGTAGCCTTGCTGTAGCTCGACCAGTCGCTTGCTATCGACCAGCGTGTGCAGTAAGAGTAAACCCATTTGTCGCCTATGTAGTTCAGTTCATTCGCTTCGAACTGGCACGGTGCGGAAATCACTGCTATATCGCTTGCAAAGCTAATCATGTCGTCGCCTAACTTCACTATGCGCACATTGCCGGGTTGCAGCTCAGTGCCGGTGATGTCGCCGCCTCCGAAAGTGAGATAAGCCTCGCTGCCGTCGGGCTTGATGGCAACACCCGGGTCGATAATCTGAGAAATATTCCCTATGCCCGGTGTGTTCTTGTCAACAAGCGGTTTGCCAAGCGGGTCAGTCCAAGGACCAAGTGGCGATGTGGCGGTGAGCACACCTATGCCTGCTGCGCTGTTTGTGAAATACATGTAGAAGTGGGTCTTTCCGTCACCCTCTACCCGGCTCACGACTGACGGTGCCCATGAAGTCCAAATCCATGGGGCGGCAGCCTTTACGTCTATGATGCCATGATTAGTCCAGTTCACCATATCGGCGGTAGATAAGCACACCAATTGCGTAATCTTTCCGTAAGTGTTCGACTGTATTCCTGAAGATACGTCAAACTCCTGCTGGTCGTTTGTGGCATAGACATAAAGTCGTCCGTCATATTCAATGGCGGTAGGGTCTGCCATGAACTGAGTGTCGGAGAGCGGGTTGCCGTATGTAGGCAATTTAGGTGAGGATGCCATGTCTGGTTCTTCGGATTTCTCTTTTGTGAATTGGAATGTATAGAACACACCCGGCATGAGCGTCACTTTCGGACGTTGCGTGTTGTTGCCGAACTTGTCCGTCACGTCTGTCACAAGTTTGTTTACATTGTCTCCTGTGGCTATTTGTGTGATTTTTGCTGGTATAAACGGTAGTCCTAAAATCATGTTGTAAGTGTCGGATGTCGGATTGAGAATGAACACGGTGACAGTGTCTGTATTCTCACTTACGTAGGTAGAACCGCCAATCAGTTTCTTTGTGGTGTCCGTAAGTGTTGACTTGACGCGTGTCTTTCCTGTGGCATACTTGGCATAGTGGCTAAAGACGTATGCTCGTTTCCACAGTTCAGAGTCGCTACCGCCATGATTACACGCAAAGAAATCGTTGGTCATGCCGTAATACACGTAGGCACTATAACCTGCGGCAAGTGCCTTCTCGATGCTCTCCACCATAGGGTACTCAGCGGAAAATTCGCCATTGTATTTTTCCCTGTCATAGTCTATAAGAAACTCCGTCATCCACATCGGCTTGCCGGTCTTGGAAGTCACGGTATTGACAAACGACCAGTCGTTGGTACCATACAGGTGGTTGCCCCACACGTCGATGTTATCTACAGCGTCCTTTATGCTGAGCAACTTGTAATTGTAGTTTTGCTGCCCCCAGCCGAAACACTCGGGACCCATAATCTTGCACGAAGGATCTACCTTAGCCCTTGCGGCCTTGACCATAGCCGCCATCTCGCTCGGAGAATATATGCAGCTCTCGTAGCTGGCATGTTCCACTCCGTCGTCAGTGGCGGTAGGTGTGTAGTCGCTCTCGTTTTGTATCGAAATCATGTCTATGGGTGCTCCCTTCTTTGCCATTGTCTGCCTGTAACGCTCCAAGAAGTCTGCGAACTCTTCATAGTATTTAGGGTTGATGGCTCCTCCATTAGACCCTTCGCCTCCCCAAGGATGGAGATAGAGCGGCCAAACAGTGGTGCCGAAATCGTTCTGGTATTTATTTGTGTTCTGAGTCTTATATTTCTTAGGTGGAGTCCATGGTGTGGCAAACACTTGAAGAGAAGGATTAATCTTCCTTGCCCATCGCACCGGGTTGCCGTATTCGCCCCATCCGCTTTCGTTTGGGTTTATGCGCAAGCGCATGATGTTAAGTCCTATCTGGTTTTCACCCTGTCCCCAGAGTTTCTCCACATTCTCCTTAGTATATACATCAGCCCACTGGCCGTTCATGCCTGTGCCGCCAAAGCCGTCAATATGCTGATATCGGGTGTTGGCATTAACTACAATCGAAGCCGATTTTGTTTGGGCTGTCATCCCTGTTGATAACAATAGGCAGCCCGACATGACTAATAAAAACTTTTTTTTCATGTAATTTTTTAGTGTTTTATAGTTGTATTGATTAATTCTCTGTGTTTAATAGTTTTCTCCTCTTTCTCACCGCTCTCGTCTTCAGATGCAAAGGTAACAAAAGTGGCATGGACGTCGTGCCGTGTTTTGTTACATACTCTTTAGTTTTTGTAACATCAGGTGAAAGAACACATGAAAACTTCTGTAAATTCAATGATATGGGCGGAATCGTTCCCTTTGTAACTTTACCGGGGAAAGAGTAGCATACTTACATGTATGGAGCGGGTGTTAAAGAACTTGTCGCTCTTGGACAGTATGCAGTTTAGTAGTACTATGAAAAAACTGTAAGGCTACATTGCAAATTTAAAACAGCTTCTAATTTATTCAACAGGCTCCTCTATCGTTATCATATCACTCCCATAACAAAATTTTTTATATACACTTTTTAACAAAAATGTTTTCTGACAAAAAGAATGTAATTTTGTGTTGTTTTAATCATAATGCATTAAAATTACATTAAATATTATCTTTCTGATTTTGTTAAATGTTAAAATCTCAAGCCCTCTGGAACGCTTTAAAATGAAGCGTGACGGACTTTCCTCGCAAAACGAGGATTCTACGCACATTTCGTGAAGCCTCTGCGAATTGTGAAATAGTGTTACTTTTTAGGTGGTTCTTTTACATTTATTTATTCTCGGCGAAGAGTCTTTTAGAAAAAACTACTAAGTTTTCAAATTTCCAGCGCACTGTCGTCACATTTCCAGCGCACTGTAATTTTATTTGCAGTGCGCTACAATTTTAAAAACTTAGTAGTTTGGAGAAATTTTCAGCGTGGTGTTTTTGAAAAAGCATTGGGAAGCGGAGAAAAAGACAGCGGAGTGCTGTTGAAATGTTAAGAAATATATAATTTGCTGCTTTGGAAGTGTGTCTGAACAAAAATTGAAAAGCGAGTGATTTTTGGGTGGTGTTTGGGAATGAAAACGGAGAACTTACCTATAAAATATTGATAGTCAATAAATTATCAGAATATTCAGAAATCTCAAAAAATTGCGTCCGGCGCGTTTTTCTGACCATTTTTGAAATTTTTATATCTATCTGATTGTCAATGTCTTATCTTTGATCTAAATTTTTCGTCTCTTTGTCATCGGCAAAAAATCTCCCGAAATGTTAAATTTTCATTTTGAGCGAAAATATCATTTTGTCAAATTGAAAAATGCTGTTTGGGTATGTTTTTTCGCTGTTTATGTGAATATGCTCGACAGACTTTTTGTTGTGTGCGTTTATGTAAAATAGAGAAGAGGTATGCGGAAAAGGAGTAAGTAAGCATTCATGATATTGGAAAAACTCTTTTATACTGGAGAGAAGTGTAATTTTTTTTTGTATTAAGTTTACAAGTATAATGAATTTCAACTATATTTATAACCAAAAATATGCCTATGAAAAGTTTATTTCCGAAAAGGTATGATGTTCTTGAATGCGCCGATAGCTACGAGTGCCTCTTACAAAGGACTATTGCGGAAGGTGTTGTGAAAGAAGAGGATGTGAAGGATTTTGTCGGGGAATATTGAACTGTATCAGTAGTGGCATTATCGACTTTTATAATTATAATGTTATGAGATTTAAAATTAAATTAGAGGTTCTGCCTCAGGTGATGGGACGTAAGATACCTATCAATTATCAGTACGAATTGTCGGCGGCGATTTATCGTATTCTCTCCAAAGCAGATCAGGAATATGCCACTTGGTTGCATAATAACGGTTTTGCTGTGGATAAAAAGCGTTTCAAACTATTCACGTTCTCCCAGTTAATTGTACCCTGTTATGGAATTGACAAGGAGCGTCAGCGCCTTGTGATAGATTCGGATATGGTTGAATGGCACCTTGGCTTCTTGCCGGAGAAAAGTACCCAACAATTCGTTCAGGGTGTGTTCAGTGACCAGACATTCCAAGTAGCCGACCGCATTTCAGGAGTGTCGTTCGCCATACGTGAGGTGCAGGTAATGCCGCCGTTGGTATATGCACCTGTCATGGAGTTTCAGACTCTTTCGCCTATCTGTGTTTCACAGCGGAATGAGCGTGGCAAGGCTGATTATTTGTCTCCGGATGCGCCCAATTACGCAGAAGGTCTGCTTACCGGTTTGTTGGCGAGATATAAAGCATTGTATGGGCATGATTATGATGGCGATGCTTCCATTGATTTTCAGTTGCTTGGTAAGGCAAAGCCTGTGCTGGTGAAGATAAAAGCCGGTACACCTGCACAGACTTTCGTGAAAGGATACAAGTGCCGCTTTAGGTTGGCATTGGCGGAGGAACTGATGCGAATCGCTTACGAAGGCGGACTGGGAGAGAAGTGCAGTATGGGTTTTGGAATGATAAAATAGGAAAAGAATATGAATATAGATGAGAATAAAATGCTTGTCCAGAAAATAGTTCTATATTTGCAAAAAAAGGAGTTTAGTATATGAGAGATATGTGTCAGGCAGATTATGATGCCTTAATTGCTCCTACTGGTGATCCATTTGTAGATGCTGGTGGGTTTGTATTGGAAAAACTTTCGCAATTGTTCCCAGAGAAAGATATATTAGAACTCATAATGTGGGTAACTGATATATATGTAGATAAATGGAACGCAGGGCTGAATGCTTTATTTTTGAATTCTAAAATAACTCAACCCTCTTTTAAAGAACAGCGAAAGAAGGAAGAAACTAGAAGATATTTTCAAGACTTATTGGATGACAAACAGTGCCATGAAATAGGATTTTGCCGTATAACAGGAAGAAAGGTGAAGTTGTTTGCTGCTGGAAGGGACAATTCTGTTTTGACAGGTTCACGAAAATTTGCGAACTTCCATCATGGTTTTGATGCTGGAATCATGCTATCCAAAGAAGTTCTGATAAAATATCATTTCTTACCATTAGCATGTGAGTCATTGTTAGGACATATTTGCGTTATTAGTAGCAATAATGTAAACACTTCACGAATGTATGCCACAAATTGCCTTGAACGGAATCTTGCCAATATAAGTAAAGGTGTTTCTGATGGTATCTTAAAAAATAAATCACGCTCTGCCGGTACTGCTCTGTTTCGTTTCCTGGACCAAGTCTTTGTTAACTATTCACAAGAAGGGTATGGAGAAAGTATGACATTATATCATTTTACTAATTTTGGTGCTTCACCGGACATGCAGATGTTTGTCCTTCCATTTCCAGTATTCAGATTTTACCGAGAGACACAAAACAGGAAATATAAAGAATCTTGGAACCGATTCGTGGCACATTATTATCGTACAAAAGATTATAAAAAGTTTGAATATGACGATGCAAGTACGTTTATTCAAGTCACAGACAAGAATAACCGGCAAATAGAAATATCTCAACAAGAATATGGATATTGGACCAATGCCATATATAATAAGCTGTTGCTCGGTAATAGTATTGTTTGCGACATCAGAAAATGGAGTGAAGAAAAAGAATTCGACTTAATGTTACTATTTGATTATTTGTTAAACATTAGAAATATGAAAAGAGAAACAATCGAAAAAATAAATCAGATTGCAGATTTTATTTTGCAAATTCATTCTGATTTAAGTATAGGCAAATTGTTGACGAGGCTGAATGGCATAAAGAGTGCGTATTTATTACGACGTTTTATTCTGAAGATTGTAGAGGAAAATTATAAACAAGGAAATGAATTGCCAATTATCACAGTGCAAGAATATACAGACTACTTGTTCCCAGACACAAGTTTGTGGTCGGAAACACGGGATATCTTGCTAATTTGTTTGTATCAGAAGCTGCATGAAAAGAATATTCATGTGGAAGTGGAAGATGGTGATGATGACAACGATTTTGTAGATGATAATGACTAAAAACTTATAAATATGTATAACAATTTAAAGACTCAAGGCTTTTTCTTGATTGATGTAGATGTTGTTGCATTGAATAATGCAGGTAAGAGTGTCATGTCTAATTTCGACAATGGTATTGCAACCAAGACTATTATTAAGAATGGTCGAACCTATACTTATGTATCAGGACAGGCCGTGCGTTACTGGTGGCGTAATACACTTCAAAAGAATCTGGGTTGGAATTTGTCGCCTGTAATCAGAGAAGATAAAATAGCCTATACGAATGCCAACCCGCTAGAATATCCCGATGATGACGTATTTGGTTATATGAGGGCGGCTTCAGAGGAGATTGAAGATTCAAAAGGAAGAAAGAAAAAGATTAATGTGACCGTAACACGTGTTTCTCCATTAAAAAATTCGGTAATTGTTTCTGCTTCTGCTGTAAGACCTGTTGAAAACTGGTCAAGCATGGCTCGTCAGGAAGGAGACTCGGTTCCGTACGGGAAACAGGAATACAGTGCCATCATGAAAGGTATGTTTAGTCTTGATTTAGGGATGGTAGGTACGTTTTCTAATTATAATAAGACTGGCTATCAAAACTTGTCGGAGAAATTAAGAAATGAAATTGTTGAGATTGCTGGACATGAAACTATTAAAGACCCATACGTTCTTAATAAAGAGCTTGTCCAATTGCCTTTAGAAACCAGAAAACAACGTGCTGTAGATACGATAAAGGCATTGAAATATATATCGGGTGGTGCTATGCAAACAAATAATATGGGAGATGTAACACCTAAATTCATTATATTGGCAACGACAATAACTGGTAATCATCCATTTTCACACATTGTTTCAAGTGAAGGTGAAAGGGGAGAAAGGATAAAACTAAGTATTAATGGAATAAGAGAGGTTATAGAAGAATATAAAGATACTTTTGTTGATAAGATATTTATTGGCAAGCGAAGTGGTTTTATGGATGATTACGACAAGGATTTACAGGAGTTGCAGAAAGACTATAGCGACTTGATAAGCTATACTCCTGTTAATGCTGCCATTGATGCTTATTGTGAACAACTTGCCAATCAGATGAGATAATGAAAGCATACCGTATTAAAATAACTTCTTGGACAGCGAGTTTTCGCTATCCTAACATTATATCAGGAGTACAGCCCACATTGGCTGTTCCTCCTGTTAGTACGGTATTGGGATTGATGAATGCATGTGCGGGCAAATACATAGAACATAAACAATTGACTATTGGCTATTATTTCTCTTATGATGCAAAGACTACGGATCTGGAGACAATTTATCAGGTGGAGCTTGATGATGCAAAGGATGTGCCTAAAAATAAAATGAAGTCAAATGTTATACGTAGGGAAATTCTATATGATTGTACTTTATTCATTTATTTGACGGATGTACAGTTAGTCAATTTGTTCTCATCACCGTGCTATCCAGTATTAATGGGAAGAAGTTCTGATTTAGCTACGATAGAGGAAGTAAAGGAGGTCGATTTAGATGAACAAACAAATGCGGATAAGATAAAGGGACAAGTAATTCCATTTCAAGGGAATCATTTACCTGGTATTTTACAAGCGTTACCTGCATATTTTACTAATACGATTCCGAGGAAGAATATTGGTACACAGGCTTATTCCATTATATCTTATGATTCTCGTGATTTAAAGACCTCTATAACAGCTTATCGCGATTGTGTGAAAGGTGAATATATTGATATTTATTTTCATCAGTTGAACTTTTCAGATGAATAATATAAGGAAAGAGGACTTTCAGGTTCTGGCAAAGTCGGAACCTGAAACAACTCTCAAACAACATATAGATGACTGCTTGAATGTATTAAGCAGACTAAAGCTTTGCTTCCAAAACATTCCTTTGCAAAATGAATGTGAGTTTTGGGAACTGCTTCGCTTTGCTCTTATTTTTCATGATACAGGAAAGTCTCATAAAGAGTTTCAAAAGTTACTGTATGGACATAGAAATAACTGGAAGAGCCAGCGTCACGAACTTTTCTCTTTGAATTATATCCATCAGTCAAATCTCCCAAAAGAAAAGAAAGCGTTATTGCAGTATGCTGTAATCGGACATCATAAATCTATAGAGGGAATACAGGGATTTGTGTCACATAATTATATAGTGAATGAAGATGAAAATTGGATTTCTTTTAATCAGGGAAATGGTATCTCCGCTTATGATTCTGAGTGTAATTTGTTGTTAAAAAATAAGACTTGGAAGATATTGAGAGAATATGGATTGGATGCAGAGTCATTAAGCAGTATTGATATAAATAAGGTGGTAAAGTGCATCTCAGAGCAGAATGTTGCTTTAAGTAATGATGCTAATTGTTTTGTTCTCTATCTTTTATTGGTCGGTTTCGTAAAACAATGTGATCATTTGGCTTCTGCCGGAATACTGAAAGTCAATAATATGTCAGATGCGGACTTCTCTTTTCTATACGATTATCCCTTATATAAGCATCAGAATCAGTCTTCTTTGAGTTCCGGTAATTCTATATTATCTGCTCCTACAGGTTCGGGAAAAACGGAATCTGCATTGTTATGGTTGAAGAAGCAATTAGAAACTCATGGAGAAGGGAGAGTTTTTTATATATTGCCTTATACTGCTTCCATCAATGCCATGTATGAACGTTTGAACATTAAATTTGGTATTTCTCAAGAAGGTAATTCTTATGTGGGGATGTTGCATGGTAAATTAGCTCAATATATAGAAGCTAAATTTGAATCAGCTGATAATGGGGCTAAATGCAAGGAACTACTACTTAAAGATTTCCGCACATTGGTGACTCCTTTAAAGATTGTTACACCATTCCAATTATTAAGACACCTGTTTGGGTTGAAAGGTTTTGAAAAAGGAATGGTTGAATGGTGTGGTGGCTATTTGATATTTGATGAAATACATGCTTATGATAGTGAACTGTTTGCACAGATAATCGTATTTATTGAATTTTGTACTCGCTTTATGAAGGTGCATTGTTTTGTTATGACAGCAACATTACCATCTTTCATGTTAGAAATATTAGGCAAGGCATTGGGTACATATAATCATATTGTAGCAGATAAAACTTTATATTCAGTGTTTAATAGGCATCGAGTGAAAGTAGAAAATGGTTTGCTCTTGGATTCATTATCGTTGATACAGGAAGATATTGATGCCGGGAAAAAAGTCATCGTTGTTTGCAATACTATTGCTCAATCCCAATTAGTTTATCAGTGTTTATCTTGTAGTGGAGAGAAACTTCTCTTGCATGGTTCTTTTCCTGACTTCATCACTTTTATGTGCCATCACATAGCGCATAATGAAAATCAA
>X363_Desmarests_Spiny_Pocket_Mouse__coassemble_699_pt1 | contig 17076 bp, 16 predicted proteins | sample X363_Desmarests_Spiny_Pocket_Mouse__metabat2_low_PE_006 | metagenome-assembled genome bin X363_Desmarests_Spiny_Pocket_Mouse
CAAAAAATTGCTCCAAATGTTAAATTTACATTTTGACCGAAAATATCATTTTGTCAAATTGAGAAATGGCATTTTGCTATGCTTATAGGCATTTTTAGCGATGAAGGAATCTGCCGAAGACACCCGCTTAAACAAATTACAGATTCTGCAACCTCTATTACAGATTCCATGCCACATAATACACCATAACTTACAGAAAAAGAATATCTTTGCACCCAAAGAAAAAATTATTGCTTATGGAAGAGAAAATACAAAACATAGAGAGCATAGCGGAATATAATAACCTGCTGGGGTTAGAAACGCTGCATCCTCTGGTCAGTGTCATCAATCTGGCAGAGGCACAAAAAATGAAGCACCAACGTCACACATTCGGCTTCTACATCATATTTCTGAAAGAAGCCAAATGCGGAGACATCATCTACGGAAGGCAGTACTACGACTATCAGGAAGGTACTGTCGTATGCCTCGCGCCCGGTCAGGTCATCGGAATAGAGGACAACGGAGAGACATTTCAGCCTCGCGGGTGGGCACTGTGCTTCCATCCGGACCTTATCAGAGGCACATCGCTCGGCAACCATATCAAGGAATATTCATACTTCACGTATGAAGTGAACGAGGCATTGCACCTGTCACAAAAAGAACGTGAGATTTTCGTTGACTGTCTGCACAAGATTCGTCACGAACTGGAACACAGCATCGACCGACTCAGCCGAAGACTTATCTCGACCAATATTGAACTGCTTTTAGACTATTGTCTGCGTTTCTATGAACGGCAGTTTATCACCCGAGAAACTGTAAACAAGGACATACTGGTGAGGTTCGAAGCTCTACTCAACCAATACTTCGACGACGACAGAGCCAAAACGGAAGGTCTGCCATCCGTCAGATGGTGCGCAAGCGAACTGTGTCTCTCGCCTAACTATTTCGGAGACTTGATAAAAAAGGAAACGGGAAAGACAGCACATGAACACATTCAGCTCAAACTGATTGGTATTGCTAAAGAGCGGATACACAATCTGTCGTATTCAATCTCTCAGATTTCGTATGATTTGGGATTCCAATATCCGCAACATTTCACAAGACTGTTCAAGAAAATCGTCGGGGTAACACCTAATGAATACCGAACAAAATCGGCCGTCTGATTGAATCACCATGATTCAAGCCAGACAGCCATTCATCAGCAGCAAAAATAAAAAAGCCCAAGATGCTATACAATTATATACGCAAGTTCCGGATTAGTCCTGCCACAACCCGAGCTTGCGTATATATCATTTTAGCAAACACACTCACAAAAGAGCGACACTTATTACACAAAACAACCCATTAAGCTTACTTTTTGCAATTATTTTAAGCTTTTATTATTATATATTGTTTATTTGACTTATCTTTGCAAAGATAAATTCTAAAAACAAGCCAAATGAGCAAATTGATAATACCGGAAGGGTATCAGCAGCTGCTTGACCCTATACAGACAGAACAAGGAATCAAACAAATAAAGGACTTTTTTCAAGCAAACTTATCTACAGCTCTACGTTTGAGACGAGTTACCGCCCCTCTTTTTGTCATGCGCGGCCTCGGCATCAACGATGACCTGAACGGCATTGAACGCCCGGTCTCGTTCCCCATCAAAGACATGAATGACAAGGTGGCGGAAGTGGTACATTCATTGGCAAAATGGAAGCGAATGATGCTTGCCGAATACAACATACAACCCGGATACGGACTATATACAGACATGAATGCCATACGCGGAGACGAAGAACTCGACAATCTCCACTCTCTGTATGTTGACCAGTGGGACTGGGAGAAGACCATCGTAAGGGAAAACCGCAACGTCACTTTCCTAAAGAAGACTGTGAGAAGCATCTATGCAGCCATACGAAGGACTGAATACCTTGTATGCGAGACATATCCGCAAATAAAACCATTCCTTCCGGAAGAAATACACTTCATACACAGTGAAGAGCTTTTGCAGCGTTATCCGACACTCACTCCAAAACAGCGGGAGGATGCCATCTGCAAAGAGTATGGAGCTGTGTTTATCATTGGAATTGGCGGAAAACTCAGCAACGGCAAGGAGCATGACTTGCGTGCCCCGGACTATGATGACTGGATAACGGACAATGAAGAGGGTTACAAGGGTCTGAACGGCGACATCATGATATGGTATCCGGTTCTTGAACGTGGCTTCGAGCTTTCCTCTATGGGAATAAGAGTTGACAAAGAGGCTCTTCTCCATCAGCTTGAACTGACAGGCAAGGAAGACCGCAAGGAGCTGTATTTCCACAAGCGTCTGCTTGCCGACGACATGCCGTTGAGTATCGGAGGCGGAATTGGTCAGAGCCGCCTGTGCATGGTGCTTCTCCACAAAGCTCATATCGGTGAGATTCAGGCAAGTATATGGCCTGACGACATGCGCAAGGAATGCGCCAAACGCGGAATGCCGCTGATTTGAAAAGATTGCATAGAAGTTTTCAAGGATAACTATAAGCGGCAGACGAGTTACAAAATACAATCTATTCTGCTTTTATGCGGGTATATTCAACGGACTCCTCCATGTGGTTTAAGTAGGCACATGAAGGAGTCCGTTGAATATACCCGCATAAAAGTAGCAAATAAATAAAAAATAACTTTTGAAAAAATTCTCCCCAAAGGTATTATTTTATCCGATTTTTATTTACTTTTGCCATGTCCGCTGAAAATTCACTCAATTTCCAGCAACACTTACTTATTCAGGTGAATTTTCATACAAGGCAAAGGAGGATGTATCAAAAAAAACAAGAAAAATTTGCGTTACACTTCCCAAGCAGAATGATGATTTACAGCGATTTCTTTTGTTGAATCGATTAATCTTAAAGCAAGATGAATTATCCACTAATATCTGAATATATAAAGACTCATCCCTCGGAATAAGAATCAAAAATCCCCCACGTCTGTGTTTCCCGCATTAACGACCTCGTAGTTTTCCTGTGATAAAAAACCGCATCTCACTGATTTTTACTAAATTTGCACATGAAAATAAAAGATATTGCAATGTTCTCAATAAGAAAAGATATACTTTTTATACTATTCGTTTTACTACCGGGAGTTAATTCTTTCGGCGAGATATTCAACACCTCTAAATGTTTTGACTTATTGTGTTCGCCTCAGTATATAGACCATCTCAAAGATGATGCGCGGTTTGCTGAACTATGTGTGGATTCTGTCTTTATCGCAAATGTTGCAGAGATTAATTCAAATTGCACTGCATCTAACCTTTGTAATCTTTATTCTGAAATCGACGGAGACAAAGATGATATTTCTAAATGTCTTTTCACAATTCAGCATCTGGATAGTTTAGCCTGTGATATTGAGTGGGCGAAAGGCATCCTATCTGTTCAGCCTCAACTGGCTTACGTTATGCAGCGATTAGTCGATAGCGGATATTCAGAGTATTGGGATAAAACAATCTATCCCACATTGAAATCCCATATTGACAATTATAATTTGAATCACAATTTGCTGAAAGCAATAAATGACAGTCTCACACATTTTTTCTCTCCGCAGACTCTTCCTGATACACAATCCAAGATATTCATTTTAGATATTGAGAATGCTTTCAACCTTTCTGATGAATCTTTTTGTTGTACTCCGCGGATTCTCGACCCCGAAATTGAAAAGCTGTTGAGATTAAATTTCATGAATATTTATATTCACGAGAACCTGCATAATCTTTATCTTTCACCCGAACTAATGGCAAAATTGGGAGAGCTTGATAATGATACTTTTTATCGCAGCAAAGAATCGATAGCTCAAAAACACGGGGAAGGTCGAAACGAGGCTTTTGTTGTGGCGGCAGAAGTGTATATCTCTAATCAATTAGGAATACGTGACGCTCAAAATGTTTATGATGAATTTTCTCAATACGTTGATGGCAGTCTGGTGTTGGCTCCAATAGTCTATATATATTTGGCAAGTAGGAATCACAACGAATCATATAATGATTTTCTTTTGCGGTTATTTGAGAATGGCATCTTGAAATCTGGAGTTATCGAAACCAATTATAATGATGCGATGACATCAATTCAATCTCAAATCAATAAATAGTTTGTTATCACTGCATTTATCAATATGTGGCAAGCGATGCCTTAGCGCACTACATACTGATGATGTATAAGATTGCCAACAAAGAGCTGTTTGCAGAAGAACTAAAAACAGCAGAATCGCATCACTCAAAAAAATGAGAATTATATCAAGGTGGCAATGTCTATGCCCACGATAAATTTCGAGAAAGATGTACTTGGCAAACTAATCAACGGTATATGCCATTCCTTAAACTTCCATCGACATCTGGAAAGTCTTATCCGTAAAGGACTACTCGCCCATGACGATTATTCATTTGCAATAATAACGAAATCAAATTAGCAATTCAAGTTTCGCAAGTATTGATTTTCTGAAATAGAAGAGAATCCTGTTTTATTTTACAAGACAAATTGTAACTTTCGTTACTGTGGCCTAAAGCAAAATACTTGCCTGTACCGAGGAAAGCATACTATACTCTATATGCACAGACAATGCTTTGAGAACATATTGTATATGCAGAGCGGAATCGAAAACTGTGCACAGAATTCTCAAATCCACAGTGCTGATTTGAGATTTTAGTGCACTGTTTTTGATTCCGTTCTGCACAGATATTTTCTATTTTATTCGCAAATTCAACTTGCGAAACTTGAATTAGCAATACAATATTCTTGATTATTTTGCAATACAAATAAATTAAGCGGAAATAAATAAAAATTTTTCCGTAAGTTTGCCGTCCGAAACAAGCGGGGTATTCCTATATATTCAGCAGAAAAACGAGGATATACCCATTGCTTGATTACATATCATTAACTATAACAAAAAATGTCATGAAAAAAAGGAAAATATTTTTGTGGTGCAGTGTATTGGTTGCCGGCATTATCATATTGTTGGCATACTTCGGGTATTCACTGCTTGGACACCAATTTAAAAATACAGAAACAGCATATATCTATATTGATACGGATGACAATATAGATTCTGTACGTTCTAAAATCATACTGGAGGCATCACCTTCCAATCTTGCAGCATTCGATATGATAGTGTCTGTGTATAAACTGGATAAAGACCTCAGAACCGGACGATATGCTATTGCTCCTGATGCTTCGGTTCTCGATATTATCAGAAATATACGCAATCATCACCAGTCACCAATAATGCTGGTCATTCCTTCCGTGCGCACAGTCGAGGATCTCGCAGGAAGAATCAGCCACAAACTGATGATAGACTCCACCGACATTGCTTCCGCCCTGAAGAATGAAGATGTATGCAAATCGCTCGGATACACCACAGCCACAGTTTCTGCCATGTTCATCCCGAACACATACGAGGTGTGGTGGGATATGTCGGTCGATGAATTTCTCTCTCGCATGAAGAGAGAGAACAACACATTCTGGAATGCAGAACGCACGAAGAAGGCGGACGAAATGGGAATGACAAAGGAAGAGATTGTGACATTAGCAAGCATCGTGGATGAAGAAACAGCCAACAACGGAGAGAAACCACGTATAGCCGGACTCTATCTTAACAGGTTGAAAACAGATATGCCTCTACAGAGTGACCCTACAGTGAAGTACGCTCTCGGCAATTTTGCTTTACGGCGCATTCTCAACGTACACCTGAATGTGGAGTCTCCATACAACACCTATCGTGTCAACGGACTGCCTCCGGGTCCGATACGTATCCCTTCCATTGCCGGAATTGACGCTGTTCTGAACCACGAGCATCACAATTATCTGTATATGTGTGCCAAAGAAGATTTTTCCGGCACACATAACTTCGCATCGACATACAGTCAGCATCTATCCAATGCGCGCAAATATGCAGCCGCACTCAATGCGCGAGGAATACGATAAGGCTCATTCAACAGAAAACCCTGAATCGGCTTTTACGGTCATTTCCACTCCTGTGACAGGATGCTTAAATGTCACGGACTCGGCATGGAGATACATTCTGTCCGCCTCCTGTCCGTAGAGCCTATCGCCAACTATCGGACAATACAGACCGTCTTTATGCGCCGAATGCAATCGCAACTGATGAGTGCGTCCTGTCTGTGGCATGAAAGCGATGAGGGTACGGTTCTTAGAATATGACAGCACTTCAAAATCAGTAATCGCCTTTTTACCATATTCATAACTTACCATCTGGCGCGGACGATCTGTTATATCCGCACAGATGGGAAGTTCTATTCGTCCGTTTGCTTTGCTCACATGCCCTTCAAGTACAGCCACATAACGTTTTTTCACTTCATGGCAAAGAAACTGCATCTGTAATCTCTTATGCGCCTCTTTATTTTTGGCAATAATCATCAGTCCCGAAGTGTCCATGTCAAGCCTGTGGACGATCATAGGCTCTTCGGCTTCCGGATATAAGGCTCTGACAATGGAATACACAGACAATTTATTTTCCTTTCCCGGCACTGCCAACATTCCGTAAGGTTTGTTGACCACAGCTATATCGTCATCGTCATATACCACCTCTATCTTCAAATCCCGCCCCTTGCCAAACAAAGGGTCTGGCTCCACATCAAGCCCTTGCATCATAAATCCAAGTATAGGCAGACATTTGCTTCGACATGCCGGATAAAACACTCCGTGATGTCTCACTATATCCTTAGGAGAATCGCCCCACCAAAATTCCGCCATACAGACAGGCTGCCAGCCATAGATATATGCCGTTTGCAACAATTTGGGAGCGCAACACTCGCCAGCTCCCGCCGGAGGTTCTCCGTCAAATATCTCAGTCAAATCTTTCCTTTCCCCATTAGCATTATAGACACAAAACTGCCGAAACAACCAATGTTGCAAATGTTGAGAACGCTGCTTCCGTTCAGCACACAATTGTTCTATCCCTGACGTATAATCGGCTATCAGCTTTTTCTGCCTATCAATACATCCAGCCCAATGCTGCTTTGTGCGCCTCAACTCAGCCTTCATAAACTGACTTTCCTTTATCAGTTCTTTCGCCATATCTGCATCCGGGACAGAACATCCGGAAACACTGCACATATTGTTCAGCTCTCTTTTCTTATCACGCTCACATTTCGCATTCCTCACTTTTTCTTTCATCGCCCCTATTTCCGCTTGCGCCTGCTGTTCCATACGTGCAAATGTGTCCTTCATGGTTCTCAACTCACCACTCTTGTTCATAGAATCAATCCGTCTGTTTATCGCAGAAATCTCAGCCTCCTCCTTATAAAAATATCCATCCGGATTCTGCAGGTCATATACAGGAGGTACAAAGTAGTCGTGATGATTCTGTCCGGCAAGTATTCCGGAAAAAGCAGCAATATATCCCAACTTCGATTTCTTGTCACAAGAAGACTCTCCCAGTGTATCACCATATCTCACGACAAGCACTCCAAACATTTTTCCGGACTTTATCTCACCATGCCATTCTGTTCTTTTCTCTATATACGACTTCACTTCATCTGCCGCTGCCACACATAACGGATGCGGCTTATAGCAAAAAGGAAACGTAAACTTTTCTGGTTCATCTATTCCTTGCGCCGCTAAAGGCATACTGTGCAGGAATGTCACATCCGCATTATCATTTCTCATATTTTTCAGGCATACATTCATTAGTATATCAATAATACCCCAAAAACCAGACTAAGAAATATTCCGACGTCCGGTCTTTGGGGCATATCCATACCCTATTCATCCTTCCGACAGGGATAAACAGGGCAACAAAATCTTAGCAATTCAACTGACCGACAATCTCGGCAACAGATTTACATCCGTGACTGTCAAGCCAATCGTTTATTCCATTAGCCACTTTGACACTCACAGCCGGATCGACAAAGTTTGCTGTTCCAATTTCAACGGCAGAAGCACCGGCAAGCATAAACTCAATGGCATCACGCTCATTCATTATGCCTCCAAGACCTATCACCGGAATATTCACCGCCTTAGACACTTGCCATACACAACGTACAGCTACCGGTTTCACGGCTGGTCCGCTCAGTCCGCCAGTAGAAATAGACAGACGCGGACGACGTTTCTCAATGTCAATAGACATGCCCATAAGCGTATTTATCAAAGAAACCGCATCCGCACCGGCATCTTCTACACTACGTGCAATATCAGATATACTTGTCACATTAGGCGAGAGCTTTACAATGAGCGTCTTCCGATAAGCTTCTCTGACAGCACGCACCACACTCTGTGCCCCTTCGCATGTAACACCGAATGCCATTCCTCCCTGTCTGACATTAGGACAACTGATATTAAGTTCGATAGCCGGAATATGGTCAAGTTCATTAATCCGTGCCGCACATTCCGCATAGTCTTCCGGACAACTTCCTGATACATTCACAATCATGTTGGTATTTATATCCTTGATTTGAGGATAGATATGTTCACAGAAATAATCCACACCTTTATTCTGTAGCCCCACACAGTTGAGCATTCCGCTTGCTGTCTCCGCCATACGAGGATAGTCATTGCCCTCACGTGGTTTCAGTGTCGTACCTTTTACAATAATTCCTCCTATGTCTTCCAGATTAATAAAATCCGCAAACTCTATTCCATATCCGAATGTGCCAGAGGCAGTCATAACCGGATTCTTCATTTCGAGTCCGGCAATTGTAGTCTTCAAATTTGCCATGTCAGTTCTTCTATATTAAATACCGGTCCTTCCTTACATACACATACATTTCCCTTGACAGTCTTTTCTACGCAACAAAGACATGCTCCAAGTCCACATGCCATCATATTTTCAAGCGACACTTCACAAGGTATGCCATTTGCCTTTGCAAACTTTGTCACAGCCATCATCATCGGTTTCGGTCCACACGTGGATATACGGTCAAAGTGCTCACGATTCAGCACAGAATGTTGAGTGACAAATCCCTTTTCACCTTCCGAAGCATCCTCTGTCGTGATATACACATCGCCTATCTGGCGGAACAAGTCAAGTTCAAGCAGATCGGCTTTCGAGCGTGCACCAAGCAAGAACACAGGCTTTGCACCATTTTCCTTCAGATATTCCCCGTACATCAGCAGCGGTGCCACTCCCACTCCGCCGCCGACAAGCAACACCTGCTCTCCTTCACGGCATACGGGAGAGAATCCGTTGCCAAGAGGAAAGACCACATTCAGAATATCTCCCTCCTGCAAACGCGCAAGAGCTTTTGTACCTTCTCCCACCGTCTGTACCAGCAACCACAGCTGATTGCTGTTCCTATCTACATAATTAATGGATATAGGGCGACGCAAAAATGTCGAAGGACTGTTCTCCACCTTTACTTCAACAAACTGCCCGGGCATCATCTCCGGAAGCGGTTCATCGGCCGTCAGTTTCAGCAACACATAGCGCGCATGAGGATATTCCACCTCTGCCACTTTCAAGTCTTTAATATATTTCTTCATATCGGTTAAATTATACATTTCAAATTACACAAGATTATGAATGCAGCCGGTCTAAATCCATATTACAGACAATATAACACAGTTATATGCCCCATGCTCCCGGTTTGCATTCCGACTCAATCTCGCTCTCTATATCATCAGGCAAAGAAGGATAGAAATCAATTCCTGTTATACGCTCCACCTCATCCACAGAGACAGCATAATCGCGAACATCAAGATTTGTATCCTCATTCGGATAAATAAATCCTATAGCTTTCGGCACACGTCCCATCATCAGCACAACCTTGAAGAAACGGTCTGGAACACTTACCTTATGTCCCTTCCTCTTGCCAATGGTCTTAGGACGTTCCGAGTCGAATATAGGTCCGCACACTATAAAGATTTCGCCATAGCTGCTTGCCCACTCTCGACATAGTTCTTCAAGTTCCTTCCAATCGCCGGCATTCAGATTATGACCCTGCGGACAGATATTCGTCATAAGGAAAGACTCCGACATCATTTCATCACAACTCTTGCAGTCACCCGCTGGACACATGTGCCCTCTGTCATATCCGGAACGAGCATAATCCGAGGGCTCGATTCTGTACTTTTCCGGAATATCATCGTCTCCCCGGAAAACATTCTTGCGCACCGCATTCCCCTCTATCCTGTCTGCTGTCAGATGCCATGCCACATAGTTGGGACACAAAGTCTCTATGTTATATGAGGAAGTGTACGCTTCCCGAGTAAGTATTATTTCCGGCTTGCCAACCAAAGCGGCAGGCAATTCCAGTCCGGTCTTTTCCTGTTCAAGAACCTCATCGTTTTTTGCGTTACCATCCGCACTGCCTGTGTCTTTCTTGCGCTCTTTCAAAAGACCTTCCACAGAAGGAAGAATATCCCCGGACTTGTTTTCAAACAGGCTCCATATCCCACTCCAGCAAAATAATACGACAATTAGAAGGAGCGACACGTATAAATAATGTATAGGTTTCTTATCTGTTTTTTTCCTCTTTTGACGTTTTTTCTGTGCCATAAAATGTAAAAGTTTAGTGCAAAATTAAAAAACATTTATGTAATGGTTGCAATATATAAGCAAAAATCACTAACTTTGCATTGTCAAAGGAAAGATAGGATAGAGTTCTTCTCCATCCAGCGTTCCGAATGACCTGCCGAATTGGCTCAGTTGGTAGAGCAATTCATTCGTAATGAATAGGTCGGGGGTTCGAGTCCCCCATTCGGCTCACAAAAGCAATGGCAAACTCTCTGTAAAAGGAAGTTTGCCATTGTTGCGTTTAATAAGAACTATTTAGTAATTACAAAATTATTTTGAAAAGCAACATGAAATTCAATCAATATCTCTGGAGTTTATACAAACAATCTCCTGACGGACAAGCCGCCATATCAAGTTTCGCCAAGAGGAAAGACTACATGGATGATGTGTGTCTGCTGGAAAAATATAATCCTAAGATAAAAGACCAATTCAACACCGATGCCATTTGTAATGTTTTAGAGAGTGTGTGGTGCTACAAGGTGTCAGAATATGAAAAAGAAGTCAATACGCTGGAAGATGCCGCCTCATTATACGAAGAGATGGTTTCAACAGGATGGGTAGAAAAAGAAATTATTATTAAGCCAGGAAACTATAATGAAATGCTTGACCTCGTAATGTTTCTTTCATTGAACCTTAGCTATAAATACGGAGGATTCTTTTTCCCATACTTGTATATTGATGAATTCTACCACCTACAGAAACTCGCTGACTACTTTGAGATAGAACTTCCACAGATTCCGAAGAAAGCCGATTACAAAGGAAGATGTATGTATTATTGGGAACTATGTAAGGTATTCTACATATTCAGGATTGAAAATAACCTTACACTACATGAGTTATGCGCGTTCATGTATGACTATGCACCCAAACGAATAAACGAAGAAGAACAAACAGAAATGCCACAACCATCATCCGCATGGTTTATAGGAGGACGCATAGAGGGGTACGGGGATAAATGGACTACTGGCTTTTGGCAATCGAACAAGGAAACAAAACGTGGTGACATCCTCGTCCATTATGAAACTTCACCAATAAGTGCAATAACCTGTATGTGGATAGCGCAAACGGATGGAGTGATAGACCCTTTCTTTCACTATTATAGTAACACTTATATCGGTGGTAAGATAGATATTCCGCATATTACCCTAAAAGAACTTCAAGAAGATAAATATTTTTCAAGCCACCCACTCGTAAGGAAGAACTTTCAAGGTGTGAACGGATGGGCTTTGAGCGGTGAGGATTATTCCAAACTATTGCGAATGATAAAAGATAAAGGCGGCGATATTTTATCACTTCCCCCAATATATGCACCGACAACACCTAAAGGCCTAGAAATAAAGCACGAAAGTGATGTCGAAGCAAAGCTATTGAAGCCACTTTTAAACTCAATGGGATGGCATGAGGGAACAGACTTCATTCGTCAGCTTCCAATCCACGCAGGACGTGGACATAGAATATTTCCCGACTTCGCTTTGCATTATAATAACAAACCTGATGAAGAAAAGGCTAAAGTGCTTATAGAAGCAAAATTGTACATGAAAAGTAATCAAGATGTGGACCAAGCGTTCTTACAGGCCTTCTCCTATGCAAAGCTACTTGAATCATCAGTTATTGTATTATGTGATAAAGTTTGCTTAATCGTTTATGAGAAAAAGGAAGGGTTTAGTCGAAGTCGATACAAGAAATACTATTGGGAAAACATGAATAACCCGGACACGTTTAAGGAACTAAAGAATAAATTAGAATAACTTAAAAGAATAAAAGTGTCTGATTGCGGTTCTGAATATCATGAATTCAGAATCTGACATACTTAAAAAGAGGCTATATATAGCCTCTTTTTAAGTCCCCATCCTTGTTGTGTTAAAACACATTTGTCATAAGGACATCCATTTTATCCAACTTCTTTCTAAAGAAAGCTTTTTGAAAAGACGATAAAACACTATGCTCAATCACGTCTTTATGGAGAGTAAAGAATTTTTCAGAAGCAGCAATACATTCTCGTGTCGCTTCACATTTTCTCAAAGAATTATTCAACAGACTAACTCCCATGAGTTTGGTCTTGAAAAATCTATTTCTCAGTCCATTACGATATAGAAAATCAAAATAAACTTCAGCTTCGACAACATTAAATTTTGCCAACTCCGACTGGAGAGCAGTCCAATAGCAATCCGTCATTTCCAATGACAGAACTACTACTAAAAAGCTTCGTTCTCCTAAAGAGATTATTTGATAATCTTTCGTTTTCATGTCTTTACCAATTATTACATAATTCATTCATAATAACAAGTCCATCCTTTATTATGTTCACCGCTTCATCATAAGATAAAGTCCTGCTGGTTTCTAAGTTTCTGCGGTCAACATGGAAAGTAGAATGCCTATTTTTGTTATAAAAACCATACGCTTTTTCCAATGCACGTTTTAATGAGAGATTACTATTGTAAGTTCCCACACCTTTCAAAAAATGGTAGTTGCCATCATCACATTTCTCAAAATACGTACCATAATCTTTAAAATCCGGCGCATCCTCCAAAAGTCTTTTGCTAATCAATCCATCCAAAGCCTTCATTATACCGAATGTATAACACCCGTAATCATCAACCACAACACCTGAGTTAGCAAGGACTATAGATGTTTTCAGAAAGTCTTCAAGAATACTTCCTTCAATATTTTCCGTTTTCGTAAAATGCTTATCCAAATCTTTTTCTATCACACACCCAACTAAAGGTTGAATAGCAAAGAAATCTTCCACCACTTCAGCTGAAACAGAAGATATAGCTTCCATTACTTCTGTAATAATTTCAATATAAAAAGCCGTTACAGCTCCCTGTAAAAACAGAGTACCATTATGATAAAAGATAACAGACACCTTAGCATCATATTTTCCTTTCAAATGATATTGATTTCTGATTGCAGGATTGTTATCTGTATTGACCGCTACAATTTCAACTTCTCCACTTTCCGATAGAACCTCTATTAAAGCATCAAAATCTTCTTCATCTATCCCTCTTGCCGTAAAAGATTTCTTGTCCGGGCAAGGAATTGAAGTATTTTGAAAAATAGCATTCCAACACTCCTCACAGATTCCTTTCAAATGTGCATGTCCCTGTATAGTGTAAGAAACTTGCCCTCCACTAATAAAGCAATTTAAGATACCTTTTTCCTTATTATGGGTTATTTCTATTTTCTTCAATTTACCTCCATTACAATCTTTTATATTGATTGAATATGAAAATTTAGTTGCGATAAAATCACAGGCAGCCTGATCTATATTTTCAACAGACAAAGAATACTTTTTAGCCATTATTGCACTATTTTAGTGTGCAAATATACGACAAATTGAATAAAGTCCACATTTTCAATCTTTTATTTTTTAACAAAAGAATAAATTCTACTCGATTTTCTTAAGCTCGGAATATAGTCTTTGCACTGGAAGTCCCATCACATTGAAATATGAGCCTTCTATCCCTACCACCCCGACAAAGCCAATCCATTCCTGTATGCCGTATGCACCGGCTTTGTCAAACGGCTTGTAATTCTTCACGTAGTAATCTATCTCTTCGTCAGTGAGCTTTGCAAAATGCACACGGCTTGTAGCGGCAAACTGTCTTCTCCATTGTTTGGTCATGATACAGACACCTGTTATCACTTCATGGTGACACCCGCTCAACAAGCTCAACATTCTTTTGGCATCTGCCGCATCTGCCGGTTTTCCCAGCACCTCACCCTTGGCATACACAATCGTATCGGCCGTTATCACCAGTTCATCTTCTGCCATCGCAGCCTGATAGGCATCCGCCTTACGCGAAGAAATAAACATCGGAATCTCCTCTCCGACCAGAGTGTCAGGATAAGACTCATCTATTCCGTCCATAGTACGGACTTCAAACTGAAGTCCAAGCCCGCCAAGCAATTCCTTCCGGCGAGGTGAATTGCTTGCAAGCACAATCTTATATTTTGCAATATTCTCAAGCATAGTTATCCTCCTTTATTCATTACCATCCGAAAGCCGTAGAGTTGTGCATCCACATTCCCTGTGCCTTCAACACCTGTTCAATCACATCACGTCCGCAACCCTCACCTCCATTTCTATGGGATATGTACTTGGAAACGGACTTTATCTCAGGGGCTGCATCTGCCGGACAACAAGGGAGTCCGCATCGCGTCATCACCTCATAGTCGGGAATGTCATCGCCCATATACAACACCTCTTCGTCTTTCAGCCCGTATTTCTCACACAACTCTTCGTATGTACGTATCTTCACCGCGGCTCCAAGAACCACATCCTTCAGTCCGAGTCCGACATATCGCAGTCTCACCGACTCAGTTTTTCCTCCGGTTATAATGGCAAGCACAAGTCCGCACTTCACAGCATGTTGCATGGCATACCCGTCTTTGATATTGACGCTACGCATCGGTTCTCCATTCGGATGCAACGTAATCGTCTCCCGACTCAGAACACCATCTACATCAAAGAACATCGCCCGTATCTTTGTCAAATCATAGTTTATCATACTTCATTATCTTGAATCTTCTGAATCTGCTTCAGAAATCATTTTCACTTCGTGTTTCTCTCCTCACTCATCTTGTGTATTCCCTCGCTCATCATGTCATAGACCTTCTGAAACTCCGGAATATCGGCGAGCAGTTCCCTCTGTCGGCTTATCACATTCACATCATACCTCACAGCCGGTCCTGTCTGAGCCTCACGCGGAGACAACGAACCCAGTTTGTCAGCCGTCTCCTTTATCAACAGCCGCATCACCTCAAACGGTATTCCATGTCTTTCCAGTATTTCAGCTCCGATAGCACAGCAATGATTGGCAAAGTTACAACAAAAGACCGCGGCCAAATGCAGATATTTCCGGTCCTCGCTGCTGAGTTCGTGTACTGAGTCCGACACACTTCCTGCCAAATCCTTCAATATCGCCAAGTCTGCCGCCTCCGCCGCTTCCACAAAGCACGGTATGTGCCGGAAATCTACAAGCCTCGACTTCGAGAAAGTCTGCATAGGATAGAGCACACCTCTGCGCCCACCATCGAGTACATCCATATCCATACTACCGGCTGTATGCACAAACAGAGCCTCTTCCCGCCCCTCTCTCAGTTTGTCCGCCAATGACTTCAACACAGAGTCTTTCACAGAAAAGACATACATGTCAGCTTCCGGAACCACAGCCTCCGGCACAGTCGTATATCCACACTGCAACAGTCCGGCAAGAGTGGAGGCAGACTCCTCCGTCCGACTATAGACCTGCAATATGCGATGTCCCGCACTCTTCAGCGCATATCCAAGATTAGTGGCAAGATTGCCCGCACCGACTAAAACAATATCCATCCTCCCGGTCACTAAAACTTATTCACATGGACATTCTCCCATTTCAGCTTGTCCTCATCCTGAGGCTTTCTCTCAATGGCAGGATGCCCGAAAGCAATGATGGCAAGGGCTATAAGATTCTGAGGATAGCCCAGAATGAATCGCAACACATCATCTGCCGGAGTCCCGTCAGCCATCTCCCTGTTGCGCACCTGTGCCCAACAACTGCCAAGCCCGAGTTCTGTAGCCTGATACTGCATGGTCACAGCTGCTATCGAAGCATCTTCCACCCATACGTCCGTAGCGGCAGTATCGCCAAGCACGACTACCGCCAACGGAGCATCTGCCACGAATGCGGCTCCCGCCTCCTTGCATAGAGCAAGCTTTTCAAGCAACGGTTTCTCATCCACTACAACAAAATGCCATGAACGACTGCTCTTTGAAGTCGGCGACATGAGAGCTGCTCTCAATATTGTCTGCAACTCTTCCGGCTTCAACTCCTCTTCTGTAAACTTTCTTATACTACGGCGCATCTGCACCAGATCAGCGAAATTGCTCATATTTTTCTTCCTTTTATATATTATTCAACTGACTTAATTGATATTGGACATGACAAGAATATTTAATTGTCATTCAAGCATCACAGACAACCCTGCACCAATATCCTTTCTCCATAAAAAACAAGATTCCACCACGATTCGCAATTCAAAAAAACGGAAACACGGCAAATTATGTGACTGCAAAAATACCCAATTTATTGACACTGACCAAATGTACAATCTGAAATCCCCAACTTGCAGCATTTCATAAAAGTTCATTCACCCGTCAGACCAAAATCCAACACTTGAAACAAATAACACTGAATTTTAAGAAAAAGGGGAATTATATATATAGCCAACTAACATAGAATCAATAAGATACAATCTATTTCAAACAAGAAAGCAGTTTGTATTTTTCGCATTTCCACAGCCAATATCCATAGTCCCATAAAAAAAATTTTTGAATACGTTTTTTTGGAGGGTATCCAGTTTTGACAAAATGGCATTATACACCCAAGAACACAAACATTTTTCATCAAATACAATATTTATACTATCTTTTTGATTTTGCCAAATGTTAAAATCCTAAGCCCTCTGGCACGCGTCAAAATCGACCGCGCCGAACTTTTCTCGGAGAACAAGGATTCTACGCGCATTTTCTAACACCTCATTGAAATGTGAAATAGTGTTTCGTTTTTGACAGTTCTTTTACATTCATTTATCCTTGGCGAAGAGTTCTTTTCTCCAATCTACTAAGTT
>X363_Desmarests_Spiny_Pocket_Mouse__coassemble_710_pt1 | contig 16855 bp, 14 predicted proteins | sample X363_Desmarests_Spiny_Pocket_Mouse__metabat2_low_PE_006 | metagenome-assembled genome bin X363_Desmarests_Spiny_Pocket_Mouse
AGAAGCTGCGGAACAACGGCATCATCTACGACCTCGGCGGAAGAGCCGTGGGAAGCAAGGACAGCCCTGCAGAAGGACTTGCCAAAGGCATATACATCTGCAACGGTAGAAAATTTGTCGTAAAATAAAAAATATCCGCATATCAATCATTGGCTATATGCAGCGTTTGCTCCTCCCTCCAGTTGACAAGATACAAGACATGGGTTGCACGAGTGAAGGCTGTATATAGCCAACGATAATAATCGGGACCAAGCATATCTTCCGCCATATATCCCTGATCGACAAAAACCTCACTCCATTGCCCACCTTGCGCCTTATGACAGGTAACTGCATAGGCATACTTAATCTGCAAAGCATTGAAATAAGGATCAGCCATCATCTTCTTCATGCGCTCACGCTTAGTCGGAATGTCCATATAATCTTCCATAATACGATTGAAGAGAGCATCATTCTGCTCACGAGTGAGAGAGGGAGCTTCGGAATGAAGAGTGTCAAGCAGCACTGTTGCCTCAAATTCATAATCATCGTAGTCGGGCAGACGGAGCTGACAGTCGGCAAAATGAAAGCCATACAGTTCCCGAATATTACGTACACGTTCTACCACGATTACATCTCCATTGGCAATAAATTCGATATTTGTAGCAGCTGTTTCTTTTGATTCACCATCTTTACCATCGGAAGAAATCCAAAAATAATTGTTCTTCGCCACCATCAATATATCCCCAGAAGAAAGTTCTTCTTCACACCCGAGAATCTGGTTTCTTATTCCATTATTATATACATGGGCACGTTTGTTAGAACGACATACGACCATAGTCTCGTCAACACCATAATGTGCATAACACGAACTGATGGTTTCTATCAATTCATTTCCCGGCACATTCTTCACATCGGCGAAACCACCGAAACGAATCTTTGGAAACTCAAACACATCATACTCATCTATAGCCTGACGCAGACATGTTGCATTCCACAGAATACCAGACTCTTTGCGCTGACGCACCACATGGGTCAGGGTATGGCAACGCACATTCATTCCGTATCCACCGACAATATCCGGTTGTAATGCAGGACTTTCCGCCTCTCCGACAGGAGGCAGCTGGGCAGTGTCGCCAAGAAGCACAAGACGGCATCCAGTACCGCTATACACAAACTGCATTAAGTCATCAAGCAAACGTCCGGTGCCATAAATACTTTCCGAAAGACCGTCATTAGCTATCATTGAAGCTTCATCGGAAATGAATAACGCATTCTGCAATGAATTATAATTGAGAGAAAACGCAGAATCCTTGTCAACAGTCTTCTGGCGATATATCCGCCGATGTATGGTGAATGCAGGATGCTCTGCATACAATGAAAAGACTTTTGCCGCACGCCCCGTAGGTGCTACAAGCACACACCGACGGTTAAGTTGTTCCATCGTTTTCACGAAAGCACCGACAAGAGAAGTCTTGCCTGTACCAGCATATCCGCGCAACAAAAAAACTTCATCGGCATCGGGAGAAAGAACGAAATCGCAGAGAGAATCAATTGTTTCCTCCTGCTCCTCAGTGGGCAAAAAACCAAAATTCCGTAAAATCAGTTCTTTTAAATAGTCTTTAATCATTATTTTTAGAAAAAAACTCGGCTGTATTCGCCGCAATTCATTTTTATTCGTTATTTTTGCGACACGAATATAACAAAATAAAAAATAATAAAACATATCATGAAAAAGATTATTGTAAATATTCTTTTGGGAGTATGTGCTGTCGGTCTCGCGTATGCGTGCTTTGCCAGCATTTACAGTGACATCGCTTTCGATGAAGAGAAAGCAGCAAGAGAGAAAAAAGTAATTGCAACGCTGATGAAAATCCGCGATGCAGAGGAGAAATTCAAGATGAGCCATCACGGTGAATATTGCGGTACGATAGATTCACTCATCGACTACATCAAGAACGACCGCGCAATTGACAAGATTGTCAAGGAAGGTGAACTCACAGATGACCAGCTTGAGTCTGGACTCACAGAGGTTGAAGCTGTAAAGCAGGGACTCATCAAGCGTGATACTATATGGATTTCTGCAGCTGAAGCTCTTGGCATAGATAATCCTGATTCACTTAAGTATGTACCAATAGGAAGAGAAGGCGGTGAAATACAGCTCCGCAAAAAGTCTGCTTTCAACTTGAAGTCTAACGAATGGGATTTACTTGTAGAGGTACGTGCTTCAATGGATGACTATCTTGACGGCATGGATGCAAAAAAGGTAAAGAATCTCAAAGCAGAACTGAAGAAACTCAACAAGAACAAGGCAGACTTGTTTGAGGACAATGCAGACGATACAGACGGTAACTGGTATGGTCTGCGTGTGGGAGACCTTCAGGACCCGACAAACAAATTAGCTGGTAACTGGGAATAAAACATATTGCATGCAAGTAACAGGAAACAGTAAAAATCAAAATAAAAGTTTGTCCATTCGTGTATGCACGGATGGACTTTCTTTTTGTGTCTATACACCGACAAGTAGCTCGCCATACGAATATAAAACATATAAAGTGAAAACGACCATATCACTGGCGGCAAACTTGAAAGAGGCACTGACACATGAACCTATACTTAAAGAGGAATACCAAAGGGTAAACATACTTATATCCACTCCACATTTTACCGTAGTACCTATCGAAGCGTTCAAGACGGAAGATGTGAACGATATTTACAACTATAACTTTCCAAAGGATAAGCCACAAAGAACAAGCTACAACATTCTGCGACGTTCTGGAATTGCCATTGTGTTTGGTATAGAAAAAAATATCTACCAGCTTATTCTTGACGATTTTCCACGTGCACGCTTCTATGCCTCTGCAAGTACACTCATTGAGTTCTTTAGTGAGAAAAGTATGCTTGGAACAAACAAGAAGATGTATGCCTATCTGCACGAAAAAGAAATGACTTTGTTCTGTTTCAATAAAGGAAGATTTTTATTTGTCAACACTTTCAACATAAACGGTATAGCAGACTGCCAATACTATATTCTGAATGTTTGGAAACAGCTTGGGTTTGACCAGTTGGATGATGCTCTTTTTATTGTTGGTGATGACAGACAGAGGAAAGTTCTTCATGAGAAATTGCAAAACTTTATAGAGAATGTATCACTGATAGACTACAAGGAAGATTTCAAGAATACCGTAATACAAGATTTTAGCACTGCTATACCATACGATCTGCAAACACTATTAGTATGCGGATTCTAAGGCCATACAAGAAGTAAAATCACCTTTTTTCAATTAACAGAACATCTATTATCTTTATAATGACATGCGTATCATAAGCGGAAAATATAAACATAAACGTTTTGATGTGCCACATACGTTTAAGGCACGTCCCACGACTGATTTTGCAAAAGAAGGTCTGTTTAACATTCTCAGCAATGTTTACATTGACTTCGATGAAGAACTAACGGCACTCGACCTTTTTGCTGGCACAGGAAGCATTGGACTGGAATTAGTGTCTCACGAGGATGCGGCAAAGTGGTATCTGTAGAAAAGGACTATAAGCACCATCAGTACTTGCGAAAAATAGCTCATGAGCTTGGAGACAAGGCTTGGATACCTCTTCATGCAGATGTGTTCAAATATATTGAACGTTGTTCTGAGAAATATGACATCATATTTGCAGACCCTCCGTATGCGTTGGAAAATCTTGGTGAGATACCACAAATTGTATTTGAAGATGATATTATAACGGATAGAGGTATCTTCATTCTTGAGCATGGAAAGAATTATGATTTCTCATCAATCCCACAGTTCATTGACCACCGTAATTATGGTTCTGTAAACTTTTCCTTTTTCAGGAAGTAATCTACAATAATAGTATAAAGGCTAAAAGTACTCCTAAAAAATTATAGAATCTATTACTAATATCTGATGCCATATCATGCTTTAAACAGAAGCTTGATATGGCATTATTTGTATTGAAATTGACTTAATCATCCAAATAAACCATCCTTTTATCTAAAGGAGATTACAGCCGATCCTATATAAAAAAGCGTCCAAACAGCCTTTATTCATGCTGTCTGGACGCTTTCTATAAAAGATTTTTATTTCTTATAATCAGTTCTTTTCAAATGAAGCAAAAGCTTCAGTCGGATTGAACTTCTTGCGCTGTGCCTCCAACATTTCGTCCTTAGCACCCACAATAATACGTTCAAATTCACGGAGACCTGTTCCAGCAGGAATGAGGTGACCACAAATCACATTCTCCTTCATACCTTCCAGAGGATCGCTCTTTCCACTAATTGCAGCTTCATTGAGCACCTTAGTTGTTTCCTGGAATGAAGCAGCAGACATAAAGCTTGAAGCACCAAGAGCTGCACGGGTTATACCCTGAAGTATCTGTGTAGATGTAGCCGGAACTGCATCACGAACCTGTACAAGCTTGAGGTCACGACGCTTCAATGTAGAGTTCTCATCTCTCAACTTGCGAGCAGTAACAATCATACCAGCCTGCATAGTTTCAGAATCACCAGCATCAGTGACAACCTTCTTGCCCCATATACGGTCATTCTCTTCTGCAAACTCAAGCTTATCAACAATACCTCCTTCAAGGAAGCGTGTATCACCCGGATCATTAATCTGGACTTTACGCATCATCTGGCGGACAATGATTTCAAAATGCTTATCATTAATAGATACACCTTGCAAACGATATACATCCTGTACCTGATTTACAATGTATTCCTGTACGGCTGTAGGTCCCTTGATGGCAAGTATATCAGCAGGAGTAATCGCACCATCTGAAAGAGGAGTTCCGGCACGTACATAGTCATTCTCCTGTACAAGAATCTGCTTTGACAGAGGAATAAGGTACTTGCGTATATCTCCAACCTTAGAAGTAAGTATAATCTCACGATTACCACGCTTAACCTTACCCATTGTCACTTCACCATCAATTTCAGCTACCACAGCCGGATTTGAAGGGTTACGTGCTTCGAAAAGCTCTGTTACTCGTGGAAGACCTCCGGTGATGTCACCCGCCTTGCTGACTGCACGAGGAATCTTAATAAGAATATCGCCGGCAGCCAATGTCTGACCATCCTCAACAACAATATGTCCGTTAATTGGGAAGTTGTATGTACGGAGCAAATCTCCATTCTCATTAAGAATATGACACATTGGTACAAGAGCCTTGTCTTTAGACTCTGTTACAATGAAGTCACGAAGTCCAGTAGTATCGTCTTGCTCAACACGATATGTCACATTCTCTTTTACACCTTCAAATTTAACTTGACCGGCAAATTCAGTGACGATAACAGCGTTAAACGGATCCCAGTTAGCAATAACAGTATCCTTCTCAACAATATCACCATCCTTGAAGAAAAGGTTTGAACCATAAGGAACATTCACTGTTGAAAGAGCTATACCAGTGTTTATATCAAGGAAACGAAGTTCTGCAAGTCGTCCCACAACAACCATTCCTTCAGGATGTTCTTCTGTAGGACGATTGATGGTACGAAGTTCTTCAAACTCCAATTTACATCTGCTCTTTGCTACAATCTGCGCATTAGCTGCAGCATTACCGGCAACACCACCGGCATGGAATGTACGAAGTGTAAGCTGAGTACCCGGCTCACCAATAGCTTGTGCAGCGATGACACCGACAGCCTCACCTTTCTGTACCATACGTGCTGTAGCAAGGTTACGTCCATAACACTTCATGCAGACACCCTTCTTAGACTCACAAGTAAGAACAGAACGTATCTCTACACTCTCAATTCCTGCCGCTTCTATTTCAGCAGCTATGCGCTCTGTAATTTCTTCTCCAGAAGCAACAATAATCTCTCCAGTAGAAGGGTTTACAATATCATGAACGGAAACACGTCCCAAAATACGTTCTGCAAGTGAAGCTACAACACGGTCACCATCCTTAAGAGCAGTACAAATAAGTCCACGTAGAGTTCCACAATCTTCTTCATTAATGATAACGTCATGGGAAACATCGACAAGACGACGTGTAAGGTAACCGGCATCGGCAGTCTTCAAGGCTGTATCGGCAAGACCCTTACGAGCACCGTGAGTAGAAATAAAGTACTCCAACACAGACATTCCTTCCTTAAAGTTAGAAAGAATCGGGTTCTCAATGATGTTAGCACCATCGGCACCGGCTTTCTGAGGTTTTGCCATCAAACCACGCATACCAGCAAGCTGGGCAATCTGGTCGGCAGAACCACGGGCACCAGAATCAAGCATCATGAAGACAGCATTGAATCCCTGATCAGCTTCTGTCATCTGCTTCATCAAGGTCTTCTTCAACTTATCATTGACCTTTGTCCATGTGTCAATTACCTGGCTATAGCGGTCTTTATCAGTAATAAGACCAAAAGCATAATTCTGCTGAATCTGCTCCACTGCATCATGACCATCCTGTACAATCTGTACTTTCTCTTCAGGAATGATAATATCATCAAGCACGAAAGAAAGTCCACCTTCGTATGCCTTTCGGTAGCCAAGATTCTTGATTCCATCAAGGAAATGACAAGCACGAGCCATACCCACAGTCTTTATCACCTTAGTGATGACTTTCTTCAATGCTTTTTTACCGATAACTTCATTCACAAATCCAACTTCATCAGGAATGATGCCGTTAATTATGATACGTCCGACTGTAGTCTCAACAAGATGCTTATATATGTTACCTTCGTCATCTACATCATTCACAATACACTTGATAGGTGCATGAACTTCTACACGACCTTCATTGTAAGCAATAATAGCTTCCTCCGGACCATAGAAAGTCAATCCCTCTCCCTTTGCACCCGGACGAACTTTTGAAATATAATAAAGTCCGAGCACCATATCCTGTGACGGAACAGTGATTGGCTCACCACTTGCAGGAGAAAGAATATTATGAGATTGAAGCATGAGAAGTTGCGCCTCAAGAACAGCCTCATTAGAAAGCGGCAAATGCACAGCCATCTGGTCACCGTCAAAGTCTGCATTGAATGCAGTACAAGCAAGAGGGTGCAACTGAATAGCTTTACCTTCAATCATCTTAGGCTGGAATGCCTGAATACCAAGACGGTGAAGTGTTGGTGCACGGTTAAGAAGAACTGGATGTCCTTTCATTACATATTCAAGAATATCCCAGATGATAGGATCACGACGATCAACAATCTTCTTAGCAGACTTAACAGTCTTCACAATTCCACGCTCAATCAACTTACGAATGATAAACGGCTTATACAATTCCGCCGCCATCAGTTTAGGAAGACCACACTCTCCCATCTGGAGTTCCGGACCTACAACAATCACAGAACGAGCAGAATAATCGACACGCTTACCAAGAAGGTTCTGACGGAAACGTCCCTGCTTACCTTTCAAAGAGTCAGACAAAGACTTGAGGGGGCGGTTCGATTCCGACTTAACGGCACTACTCTTACGAGAATTGTCAAAAAGACTGTCAACAGCCTCCTGAAGCATACGTTTCTCATTACGGAGGATTACATCCGGTGCCTTAATCTCAATAAGGCGCTTCAAACGATTGTTACGTATAATTACACGACGATACAAATCATTGAGGTCAGAAGTAGCAAAACGTCCACCATCAAGCGGCACAAGCGGACGAAGATCCGGAGGAGTAACCGGAATATTATGCATAATCATCCACTCAGGTTTGTTCTTACCGCGAGAAGCACGGAAAGACTCAACAACCTGAAGACGTTTCAAAGCTTCAGCTTTTCGCTGCTGAGAAGAGTCCTGATTAGCACGGTCACGAAGTTCATACGATAATTTATCGAGATCCACATGCTTCAACATATACTCTATAGCTTCCGCACCCATCATCGCGATAAACTTTCTCGGGTCCTCATCATCAAGCTGCTGGTTTCCTGCAGGCAGATTATCTATTACATCATAATATTCATCCTCAGACAGAAGTTCGTAATCCTTTATATTCTTCTCAGGATTCTCAGCAACACCAGCCTGTATGATTACATATCTCTCATAATAAACGATAGAATCAAGCTTCTTTGTCGGTAATCCGAGCAAATAACCAATTTTATTCGGAAGAGAACGGAAATACCAGATATGCGCAACAGGCACAACCAAAGCAATATGTCCTGTACGTTCACGACGCACCTTCTTTTCTGTAACTTCTACACCACACCGGTCACAGACAATACCTTTATAACGGATACGCTTGTATTTTCCGCAGTGGCATTCATAATCTTTTGTAGGACCGAAGATACGTTCACAGAAAAGACCATCACGCTCAGGCTTGTATGTTCTGTAATTGATTGTTTCCGGTTTCAGAACCTCACCAAAAGAATTTTCCAGAATCTCTTCCGGTGAAGCAAGCCCAATGGTTATCTTGGTGAAATTTGTTTTTATCTTAGAATCTTTCTTAAAAGCCATCTTTTATTTATTTACGGTGGAAGACAATATTAATCCAAAGTTATACTCAATCCAAGTCCACGAAGTTCGTGGAGCAATACATTGAGAGATTCAGGAATGCCAGGTGTCGGCATAGGATCACCCTTAACAATAGCTTCATAAGCTTTTGAACGTCCGACAACATCATCAGACTTAATAGTAAGTATTTCTTGAAGTACATGAGACGCACCGAATGCCTCAAGTGCCCATACCTCCATTTCTCCAAAACGCTGTCCACCAAACTGAGCTTTACCTCCAAGAGGCTGCTGAGTGATGAGAGAATAAGGACCGATAGAACGAGCATGCATCTTATCTTCAACCATGTGACCAAGCTTAAGCATGTATGTCACACCAACTGTTGCCGGCTGGTCGAAACGCAAACCCGTCTCACCATTATACAAATATGTACGTCCATAACGTGGCAGACCAGCCTTATCTGTCCATTCACAAAGGTCTTCCAGATGTGCGCCATCAAAAATAGGAGTAGCAAACTTAACACCCAGTTTCTTTCCGGCAGCACCAAGAACTGTCTCAAAAATCTGACCGATGTTCATTCGAGAAGGCACACCAAGCGGATTCAATACAATATCAACAGGTGTTCCATCTTCAAGGAAAGGCATGTCTTCCTGACGTACAATCTTCGAAACAATACCTTTGTTTCCATGACGACCTGCCATCTTATCTCCCACACCAATCTTACGCTTCTTCGCAATATAAACTTTAGCCATCTGAATAATTCCGGAAGGCAGTTCATCGCCAATAGTAAGAGCATACTTCTTACGCTTCAGTTCAGCATCAAGAAGCTTATATTGTTTCAGATAGTTGATGACAAGATCACGAATCATATTATTAGTATATTCATCATCAGTCCATCCACTCAACTGTACAGCTGTATAGTCAATGTTATCAAGAGCACCTGCAATAAATCTTGCACCGACAGGTATAACATCTGCTCCAATATAGTCTTTCACACCCTTAGAAAGTTTGCCTTCTGTCAGAGTGAGCAACTTATCTATCAATATCGCACGCAAGTCATTTACCTTATCTTCAAACTCTGCATCATATTTAGGCAGAATCTGCTTGTCTGCATTCTTTGAAGCACGAGTCTTTATAGCTTTGGAGAACAACTTCTTATCGATAATCACACCACTCAACGACGGAGTAGCCTTCAAAGAAGCATCCTTAACGTCTCCCGCCTTGTCACCGAATATGGCACGAAGCAATTTCTCCTCTGGAGAAGGATCAGACTCACCCTTAGGAGTAATTTTTCCGATAAGTATGTCTCCCGGTTCAATACGTGCACCAACACGTACAATACCGTTCTCATCAAGATCCTTAGTAGCCTCTTCACTCACATTAGGTATATCAGAAGTAAGCTCCTCTACACCACGCTTTGTTTCACGAACTTCAAGTGAGAACTCATCAACATGAACAGAAGTAAGAAGGTCTTCACGCACAACTCGTTCATTCAAAACGATAGCATCCTCATAGTTATATCCCTTCCAAGGCATATACGCAACAAGAAGATTGCGTCCCAATGCTAATTCACCATCAGCAGTAGCATAGCCTTCAGTAAGTATATCACCCTTCTTTACTCTCTGTCCTCTGTCGCATATAGGACGAAGGTCAATCGTCATATTCTGGTTTGTACGGCGGAACTTAGGAATCTTATACTCCTTCAAAGCCGGCTCAAAACTTACAAACTCTTCATCTTCTGTACGGTCATACAGGATACGTATTGTCGTAGCATCCACATAATCAATGACTCCATCTCCTTCTGCAGTAATCATTGTACGTGAGTTCTCACAAACCTGCTTTTCGATACCAGTACCAACAATCGGAGCTTCTGTACGAAGAAGAGGTACAGCCTGGCGCATCATGTTTGATCCCATGAGTGCACGGTGAGCATCGTCATGCTCCAAGAACGGAATCAAAGATGCCGCAATAGAAGCAATCTGCTGAGGGGCAACGTCCATGTAGTCAACCTGTGTAGGCGGAACAACCGGATAATCCGCATCCTGACGACATTTAACCACTTTACGAATGAAATTACCGTCATCATTAAGCGGCGCATTACCTTGACCTATAATCTTTGCCTCTTCTTCTTCAGCTGTCAGATAAACGATATGATCGTTGTCAATATCAACAACTCCATCATTCACCTTACGGTAAGGAGTTTCAATAAATCCAAGGTCATTAATCTTCGCATATACACAAAGTGAAGAAATAAGACCAATGTTTGGACCTTCCGGAGACTCAATAGGACAAAGACGACCATAGTGTGTATAGTGCACGTCTCGAACCTCAAATCCGGCACGTTCACGAGAAAGTCCACCAGGACCGAGAGCTGACAAACGACGCTTGTGTGTCACCTCAGCCAATGGATTCGTCTGGTCCATAAACTGTGACAAAGCATTCGTTCCAAAGAAAGAATTAATGACCGAAGAAATTGTCTTTGCATTAATCAAATCTGTCGGAGTAAACACTTCATTGTCGCGTACATTCATACGTTCACGTATTGTACGGTTCATACGTGCCAATCCAATGGCAAACTGATTTGAAAGCTGTTCGCCAACAGTACGTACACGACGATTACTCAAATGGTCAATATCATCAACGACTGCCTTTGAGTTTGCCAATTCCACAAGATACTTGATAATCTCAATAATATCCTCCTTTGTAAGAACTCTTACGTCAGAATCCGTATCAAGATTCAGTTTCTTGTTTATTCTGTATCTGCCGACCTCTCCAAGGTCATAACGCTTTTCAGAGAAGAAAAGATTATTAATTACTTCACGAGCACTTGCATCATCAGCTGGATCAGCATTACGCAACTGACGATATATATATATTACAGCCTCTTTTTCAGAGTTGCTCGGGTCTTTCTGAAGCGTATTAAATATGATTGAAAAATCAGAAACATTTGCATCTTCCTGATGAACAAGGATATTATCTACCCCAGACTCGAGGATATCCTCTATATGCTCTTCATCAAGCACAGTTTCACGATCTATAACAACCTCATTACGTTCAATAGAAACAACTTCACCTGTATCTTCATCTACAAAATCTTCATTCCATGACTTCAATACACGAGCAGCAAGCTTGCGACCGATAAGTTTTTTAAGATTAGTCTTTGTTACTTTAACTTCTTCTGCAAGGTTAAATATACGCAAAATATCCTTATCAGTCTCAAAACCGATGGCACGCAAAAGAGTTGTCACAGGTAACTTCTTCTTACGGTCAATGTATGCATACATTACATTGTTAATGTCTGTAGCAAATTCAATCCATGAACCCTTAAAAGGTATGATTCGCGCAGAGAACAAAGGAGTTCCGTTAGCATGTACACTCGAACCGAAAAAGACACCCGGAGAACGATGCAACTGAGAAACGACAACACGCTCAGCACCATTTATCACGAATGTACCATTATCGGTCATGTAAGGAATCGGGCCCAAGAAAACATCCTGAATTACAGTGCCAAAATCTTCATGCTCCGGATCAGAACAATAAAGCTTCAATTTAGCTTTCAAAGGAACACTATAAGTGAGTCCACGTTCTAAACACTCTTCTATAGTATAACGTGGAGCATCAATATAGTAGTCCAAAAATTCCAGAACGAAGTTATTTCTCGTATCTGCTATAGGAAAATTCTCAGCAAACACCTTGTAAAGACCATCATTCTTGCGCTTTTCGGGTGGAGTATCCAACTGCAAGAAATCCCTGAACGATTTGAGCTGTACCTCAAGGAAATCAGGGTACGGCATAGGATTTTTTACAGAAGCAAAGTTTACTCGGTTATTGATGATTTTTGACATCTCTTTGATTTTGTAGAAAGTTAGTTTGAATATATACACAAAAAGGTTAAGAACCCCCAACCTGAGGATTCTTAACCATTATTATCTAAGGTGATTGATTACTTAATCTCAACCTCAGCACCAGCACCTTCAAGAGCTGTCTTCAAAGCTTCAGCTGTAGCCTTGTCAACACCTTCCTTAACATTGCAAGGAGCAGCATCTACGAGATCCTTAGCTTCTTTCAAACCAAGACCACAAGACTCCTTAACAGCCTTTACAACCTGAAGTTTTGCAGCACCTGCGCTCTTAAGAACTACGTCGAAAGATGTCTTCTCTTCAACAGCAGCTTCACCTGCAGCAGGACCAGCAGCAACAGCAACAGCTGCAGCAGCAGGCTCGATTCCGTACTCCTCCTTGAGGAGAGCCTTAAGTTCACTTACTTCCTTTACTGTCAAATTAACTAATTCTTCAGCAATAGCTTTAATATCTGCCATCGTCTTCTTTAATTTTTTAATGTTATTATTTTTTTATTTTTTCTTATTTATTTGGTGTCTATGAGAAAACAAGCACAATTATGCGTTCTTCTTTTCCTCAATAGCATCCAAGAGACCATGAATTGTAGTTCCGCCATCCAAAGCAGAAATAACACCCTGAACAGGTCCCTCGAGCATAGAAACAACCTCAGCAATGAGTTCGTTCTTGCTCTTAATAGAGCAAAGTGCATCCAGATTCTCAGCTCCGACATAGAAGCTTTCCTCAGCATAAGCACCTTTAAGAGCAGGCATGTCATTGTGTCCCTTTGCAAAAGACTTGATAAGTTTTGCAGGAACATTGGCAGTGTTACAGAACATGATACCTGTATTGCCCTTCAAGCAAGGCAACAAAGCAGAATAGTCACCTTCAAGTCTCTCAAGAGCCTTTATAAAGAGAGTGTTCTTTACAACCTGAAGCTTTATTTCAGATTTAAAACATTCACTTCTCAAAGCTGTAGTAGTAGCACTATCCAAAGCAGTCACATCTACACAGTAGAAATGTGCATAATTATTCAGTGTCTCAACGAGACTGTCAATAAGCAAGCTTTTATCTTCTTTCTTCATGATTCGTCTATTTTATTATTCAACAGATTTAGGGTCAATCTTGACACCTTTACTCATTGTACTAGAAAGATAAATGCTCTTGATATAAGTACCCTTTGCAGTAGCAGGCTTCAACTTAATAATTGTGTTGATAAATTCCTTTGCATTCTCTACAATCTTAGTAGCGTCAAAAGATACCTTTCCGATAGAAGCGTGAACAATACCAGTCTTATCAACCTTGAAGTCAATCTTACCCTGCTTTACTTCACGTACAGCCTTTGCGACATCCATTGTCACTGTGCCACTCTTCGGGTTTGGCATCAATCCACGAGGACCGAGAACACGACCGAGAGCACCAATCTTACCCATACATGAAGGCATTGTTATGATGACATCAACATCAGTCCAACCACCTTTTATCTTCTCAATATACTCATCAAGACCTACATAATCTGCACCAGCTTCCTGAGCAGCAGCTGCAACATCAGAAGTACACAAACAAAGAACTCGTACTTGCTTACCAGTTCCATTTGGCAGAGAAACTACACCACGTACCATCTGATTAGCCTTACGTGGATCAACACCCAAACGAATATCGATGTCAAGTGAAGCATCAAACTTTGTGAATGTAATCTCCTTTACCAAATTAGCTGCCTCTTCCAAAGTATAAGCTTTCCCTGCTTCAATCTTGTCTGCAACTAATTTTTGATTTTTTGTCAGTTTACTCATCTCAAATTGAAGTTTTAATTATTTACCAGGGAATTCTCCTTTAACAGTTATACCCATACTTCTTGCTGTTCCAGCAATCATAGACATGGCAGATTCAATTGTAAAACAATTCAAATCAGGCATCTTATCTTCAGCAATAGTCCTTATCTGATCCCATGTAACTTCTGCAACTTTCTTACGGTTTGGCTCTGCTGAACCACCCTTAATTTTTGCGACCTCCAACAACTGAACAGCAGCAGGAGGAGTCTTAATAACGAAATCAAAAGACTTGTCAGAATAATAAGTGATAACAACCGGAAGAATTTTACCAGCCTTATCCTGTGTTCTGGCATTAAATTGCTTACAAAAATCCATGATATTGATTCCCTTAGAACCAAGTGCAGGTCCTACTGGAGGTGATGGATTTGCAGCGCCACCCTTAATCTGTAATTTGATTAATCCAGCAATTTCTTTAGCCATTTTGCTATATTTAATTTATTTGTATAATACGATGAATAATGAGTGTAACAGGTTCATTATTCTTTTTCAACTTGTGTAAAGCCTAATTCGAGAGGTGTTACCCTACCAAAAATCTTAACAGACACTTTAAGCTTTTTCTTTTCGCCATTGACTTCTTCAATGATACCCTTAAAGCCACAAAACGGACCGTCTGTTACCTTTACAGATTCACCAACGGCATAATCTGTAACTACATAAGACTGTTCCTCTGCAACCTCTTCAGCTTCAACTCCGATGCCAAACAAACGATTTATCTCCGCCTGACGCAATGGAGTAGGTTTTTCCATTCCTCCCAAGAATCCAAGGACTCCCGGAGTGTTACGAAGCATGTGGGGAATCTCACCTATCAAAGCAGCTTCAACTAAAACATAGCCGGACAACAAGTTCCGCTCTGTAACAGTCCGCTTATTATTATGAACAGAAACAACTTTTTCTGTTGGAATTAGAACTTGAGATACATATTCACCATATCCGTGGTTCTTCATATCAAGTTCTATATATTCCTTGACTTTAGATTCCTTACCACTGATGGCACGCAATACATACCACTTCTTTTCAACTTCTGCCATACTCACCCTCCAAAAAGAATTAATTAAAGAGTGAATAAATAAGTTTCATAAACTGCTCGAAAAGTGAATCAATAGCAAAAACAACCAACGCAATGACAATGGAAGCACATAAAACTATCACTGCACTGTTGGTCAGCTCTTTATATGTCGGCCAAGTAACTTTATGAACAAGTTCATCGTAAGTTTCCTTGCAATATTCAGTTATATTTTTGAACATAATTCTTACACTTTAGCACGGGAAGAGAGGCTCGAACTCCCGACACCTGGTTTTGGAGACCAGTGCTCTGCCAACTGAGCTATTCCCGTAGGATAGTCAGTCCCCCCGAAAAGACGAGGATACTGACTATTTATATTTGGTTTAGTCAAAAACTTCTGTAATCTGACCAGAACCTACTGTACGTCCACCTTCGCGGATAGCGAAACGAAGACCTACGTTGATTGCTACTGGGTAGATAAGTTCAACTTTAATCTCTACGTTATCGCCCGGCATAACCATTTCTACACCTTCTGGGAGAGAAATTTCACCTGTACAGTCCATAGTACGGAGGTAGAACTGAGGACGGTAGTGATTCTTGAATGGAGTGTGACGACCACCTTCTTCCTTCTTCAATACGTAGATTGAAGCCTTGAATCCCTGATGCGGAGTGATTACACCCGGATGAGTGATCACCATACCACGCTTAATCTCTTTCTTGTCAATACCACGGAGAAGAAGACCAACGTTATCACCAGCTTCACCCTCATCAAGAATCTTACGGAACATTTCGACACCTGTAACAACAGATTTCTTATCCTCGCCAAGACCGAGAAGCTGAACTTCATCACCAACCTTAACGACACCAGTCTCGATACGTCCTGTAGCTACTGTACCACGTCCTGTGATAGAGAACACGTCTTCAACAGGCATCAAGAAAGGCTTCTCAACGTCACGAACCGGCTCCTGAATCCAATTGTCAACAGCATCCATAAGTTCCATGACCTTATCTTCCCACTGAGCTACACCATTGAGGGCACCGAGGGCAGAACCACGAACGAACGGAGTATCCTCTTCAAATTCGTACTGAGCGAGAAGATCACGCATTTCCATCTCAACGAGGTCAAGCATTTCTTCATCGTCAACCATATCGCACTTGTTCATGAATACAACCAAACGAGGAACATTTACCTGACGAGCAAGAAGGATATGCTCACGAGTCTGAGGCATAGGACCGTCAGTAGCAGCAACAACAATGATTGCACCGTCCATCTGAGCAGCACCAGTAACCATGTTCTTTACATAGTCTGCGTGACCCGGACAGTCAACGTGTGCATAATGACGCTTAGCTGTCTCATACTCAACATGTGATGTATTGATAGTGATACCACGCTCTTTCTCTTCTGGTGCATTGTCAATCTGGTCGAAAGACTTTACTTCAGAAAGACCTTTCTTAGCCAAAACTGTTGTGATGGCAGCAGTAAGGGTAGTCTTACCGTGGTCAACGTGGCCAATTGTTCCGATGTTTACGTGCGGTTTCGTACGCTCGAATTTTTCTTTTGCCATAGCTTTATTCTTATTCTTATAGTTAATAATTTGTATATCTTGCCTGAAAGAGAGCTGTTAACGAGAGTTGAACTCGTGACCTCTTCCTTACCAAGGAAGTGCTCTGCCACTGAGCTATAACAGCATATCAGTGTATCTTACACTTCTCCGTTCTTCTGTGGGCACAGATGGATTCGAACCACCGAAGGCGAAAGCCAGCAGATTTACAGTCTGCCCCATTTGGCCACTCTGGAATATGCCC
>X363_Desmarests_Spiny_Pocket_Mouse__coassemble_715_pt1 | contig 16726 bp, 16 predicted proteins | sample X363_Desmarests_Spiny_Pocket_Mouse__metabat2_low_PE_006 | metagenome-assembled genome bin X363_Desmarests_Spiny_Pocket_Mouse
ACACTGCGTTTGCCACATCTGTCACTTCCGCTCTTGTCGGACGCGGATTCTTAATCATGCTGTTGAGCATCTGTGTCGCCACAATCACCGGCTTATGGGCTGCGATAGCCTTTTTTATCAGCAGACGCTGTATGCCGGGAATCAGTTCCTGACGCACCTCTATGCCCAAATCGCCTCGAGCCACCATCACTCCGTCAGCCACGGCGAGAATCTCCTCTATATTATCTACACCTTCCTGATTCTCAATCTTCGCAATAATCTTTATATCGCTATGATGGTCATCAAGAATTTCCTTTATATCAAGCACATCCTGCTTGTTACGCACAAAAGAATGAGCAATGAAATCAATGTTCTGCTCTATGGCAAAATCAATGTTTCTTCTGTCCTTCTCCGTGAGCGAAGGAAGATTGATCCTTACTCCCGGAACATTCACACTCTTATGGCTTCCAAGCACACCGTTGTTATCAACTTCCGCCTCAAGCCACTCCTCTGTCTTGTCCACGACTGTCATAGACAGCTCTCCATCATCGAAAAGCACCTTTCTGCCTACTTCAAGGTCTTTCACGAAATCCGGGTAAGAAACGCATATACAGTCCTTCACAGTATCCTGTCCGGGATCGCCCATAATGCGCACCTTGTCGCCCGCCACATACTCTATTGGCTCGGCACACCCCGTGGTTCTGACCTCTGGACCTTTCGTGTCTATAAGAATGGCTATTCGGTTTGAAACGGCGCGTACATTATCTATCACGTTCTTCATGCCCTCGGGTGTGGCATGAGCCGTATTAATCCTCACTACATTCATTCCTGCTTCAAACAACGAACGAAGAAAATCCACATCACATCGCAAGTCTGAAATAGACGCAACAATCTTTGTCTTTTTTAGCATCATAATAAAAGTCCTTTATTAATAATGTGTTCTTTTTATTACCTAAACAATCAATCTTATTGAGTATTATCCGACAAAGATACTGTTTTTTCCCTTATCCGAAAAAAAACAATCTATTTTCCTGACAACAAAGAGGATAATTTACCGCCGCATCCTGTTTCCTCCGTGTGGAGAACACAGACAACCGAGCATCACATTCTCAGAAGTGCTTCAACGGCAAGCCGATAAGAATCAAGTCCGAACCCGCATATCACACCGACACAGGCGCAGGAAATCATGGATTTATGTCTGAACTCCTCACGCTTATGCACATTGGAAATATGCACCTCGATGACCGGACATGTGACCGCTCTTATGGCATCTTGCAAGGCAATTGACGTGTGGGTATAGGCTCCGGCATTGAGCACAATCCCGTCCCATTCAAAACCCACTTCATGGATCTTGTTTATCATTTCGCCTTCTACATTCGACTGATAGTAGTCGAACAAGATATCCGGATACTCCGATTTCAGTTCCTCATAATAATCAAGAAATCCCCGTGCGCCGTATATGCCCGGTTCACGTTTCCCGAGCAGATTGATATTGGGACCGTTCAATATTAATATCTTCTTCATATCTGTTTCCTTTTTCTAAATATCTTCATAGAATCATTTCCATACCCACCTTCAGAGGCTTCATTCCGCACTTCTCATAAAAAGACATGGCAGGCTCATTGCAGCACCATACATTGAGCGTCACATTATGGCAGCGACGCTCCCTCGCCAGTTCCACCACCGCGTCATAAAGCAGTGTGCCGATATGTCTGCCACGCATATTTTCATCCACACAGATGTCATCAACATACAGCGTACATATATCCGTCAGAATATGGCTGTCCTTGTGTTGGACAAACATGCAAAAAGCATAACCTACCACACTGTCATCATCATCCACTGCAACCAGCACGGGAGTCTTTGCATCCACGAAAATCTGTCTAAGCTCCTCGTCCGTATATTTACGTTCACCGGCCCTGAACAAATCGGGACGTCCGGCATGATGCAGCGCACCCACCTGAGTGAGTAAGCCGTGAACCCTGTCAATATCTTTCTCTTCTGCTATCCGTATCTTCATACAACTACTACAATTATTATTATCATTATCCCGTCCAAACGTGATGCCACACGTGTTTCCAGCACCACCGCCCAAGCGGAAAACATTATTCTTTGTGAAAGATATGCAATTTTTCACCCGCCCGAAAACATCCGTTGCCTTTTTTTCACTTTTTTCTTCAAACTTTGAATACATTTGCAGACATTTGTCTGATTTTGTAAAACAAGAATTGCTGAATGAACAACGAACCCGACTTGAAAATCTTATTAAGAAGATACTATCAATATCTGAAACTGGAGAAGTCTTTTTCCGAACATACACTTGACGCATACATGCGCGACCTGAAGAAATTTCTTGACTTTATCGCCTCAGACCACATTTCGCCGTTTGAGGTACAGCTTGAACACTTCCACCAGTTTTCAGCCGCAATCATCGACATAGGAATACACTCCACATCGCTTTCAAGGATTCTCTCTGGAGTAAGAAGCTTCTATCAGTTCCTGCTCCAAAGCGACATCATGGACACCGACCCGACAGAACTGCTCGACTTTCCAAGCAAATCGCGCCATCTACCGGACGTGCTGACCATCAACGAGGTTGACCGCATAGAGGCCGCCATCGACTTGTCGCAACCGGAAGGGCAACGCAACAAAGCCATCATAGAGACATTATACAGCTGCGGGCTGCGTGTCAGCGAACTGTGCAACCTGTGCCTGTCCGACCTTTTCCTTGACGAAGAGTTCATCAGGGTCATGGGAAAAGGCTCCAAGCAGCGACTTGTGCCCATATCGCACAAAGCCATCCACGAACTGGAGCTTTATTTTCTTGATCGCGACAAAATCGACATCAAGCCCGGCTACGAAGACTATGTATTTGTCAGCAAGCACCGCAAGAAGAACCTTTCCCGCATCATGGTCTTCCACCTGATAAAGGAACTGGCTGAAAAGGCGAACATACAGAAAACAGTAAGTCCACATACTTTCCGTCACAGCTTCGCCACCTCACTTCTCGAAGGCGGAGCCAATCTGAGAGCCATTCAGGTCATGCTAGGGCACGAATCCATTGCCACTACCGAGATTTACACACACATTGACACATCAAGGCTGCGAGAGGAAATCATCAATTGCCACCCGAGAAACAAGAAATACCGGAAAGAGTTAGAAGATAACGAATAAAAAAACTTACTAAAGCCGGCGTTCCATGAAAAAACGACGTGTACGGAATAGGAGAAGGAAGAATCCGGCAATCTGCGAGCACGCGGTAACGGCGAAAGCTGTCGTATAGCCCGCATATTCAATCAGTACACCGCCAATCAAGATACCCAGTCCCATGCCAAGATCCCATGAAGTCAAAATTGTAGAATTAGCCGTACCCCGCTGATCGTTGCGTGCCACGGAAATGAACATATTCAGAAAAGCCGGATACATGCGACCGTTGCCCAGTCCGATAAGCAGAGCGGAAAGGTAGTATGCCCACTCGCCGGGTGACAGGACGAACAGCGTGTAGCCCACAGAACTGATGCCTGCACCTTGCAAAGCATTCTCTGACAGGAATCCCTCGCGCAGAGATTTCGCTCCATAGAGCCGCGATACGAACAATCCGATTGAGAGCAGGGCGAAAAACACACCTGTACCATTGGTTATTCCGAAAACTTCCTTGCCATAGATAGCCACATAGTTGCTCATCACACCCCAGCAGAGACCGAAAAGCAGAATATTAATTGCCATCAGCCAAGCCCGCGTCAGAAAAAAGTGGTCCATGCTCAGATGAGGTTTTCCCGGTACGGGACAACGCACGGGCAGACACACAGTAGTGGTACAGTAGAACCCGATGCCAGCCACAATTAGTGAAATCCAGAAGAGCAGACGAAAATCACCGGTCAGCGAATAGAGCCATATACCCACCGACGGTGCAATTGCCATAGCCAAATTATTGCTCAAACCATAATAGCCAATACCTTCATTACGACGCGACGAAGGCAATGTATCAATCGCCACCGTGCTGTTGGCGACAGTTGTCGCCCCGAATGGCAACCCGTGAAAGGTACGGACAAGGGCGAAGAACAACAGTGATGCCGCTCCTATATAGCCGGCGAAACAAATGGAGAAGAGACAGAAGCAGTACATCAGCACCTTCTTGCGGTTGAAAGTATCCACAATGAATCCGCTGAACGGACGGACGAGAAGAGCCGCAACCACATAGCCTGACAACACAAGACCGATAGTGTCCTTATCTGTCTGAAACCGCTCCGCCAGATAAATAGGCAGCAGCGGTGTAAGCAAGTAGAACGAGAAGAACAGCATGAAGTTGCTGCACATCACCTTACAATATTCTCGGTTCCACAAGCATTCTTCGTTTCTGTTTGTATTCATAATTGTAAACTACCAACAAGCTAAAGACTTAACCACTTTGGAGGCGCAAATGTAGTCATTAAAATGGAAATACAATGATACAAAAACGAATATTATTCAACCAAAAACTCCTTTTATTTATGCGCTGTATATATAACCGATATTACTCAATATTTTGCAAGTAATAAGTCAGAAATATAGTTGCAGCCTTTAATAGCACATTCTAAATAGCTTCTTGCAGATAGCATTTTGACCAATGGGAGGTAATACTTGTACCATATACCAATAACGCGCCCAAACATCCTTGACTTGCTATAAGAGTATGAAATTTTGCACCCATCCCAAATGCTTTATAAGAAAGGTAAAATTGTAATGACCTAATTACGCAACCAATGGTTGCGTAACTGGAGAAGCAGTGCCTTTCCCCATTGTGAGTTCCTAATTATATTCGCTGAAGAACTATATCATGCACTTCGGGTTGTGTTTGCAGGAATGTATTCGATGGAGGAGTCTGTCGAATACTACCACTTAAATGCCGCTAAACACGTCCCATAACAAAAAAAATTATATATATTTTTTAACAAAATTATTTTCTGACAAAATGATAGCAAAACACAGCTACATCTGTTACATTTACAGATTTTACATCAAAATACTATCTTTCCGATTTTGCTAAATGTTAAAATCCCGAGCCCTCTGGAACGCTTCAAAATGAAGCACGATGAACTTTCCTCGGATAACGGGGATTTTACGCGTATTTTCCGAAGCCTTCAAGAAATGTGAAATAGTGTTTCATTTTTAGGCGATTCTTTTACATTTATTTATCTCCGGCGAAGAGTTTTTTGGAAAAAACTACTAAGTTTTCAAATTTTCAGCGCACTGTTTTTTTCTTCACAGCGCACTGCAATTTTATTTTCTGTGCGCTGGAAATTCTCTCAGTGTGCGCTGAAAAAATTAAAACAGTGCGCTGAAAACAAAAAGACACCGGGAAGTAGAGAAAAAGGCTGTTTGCTTCGACTTAAATGTTAAGAAGTGTATAATTCACAGCCTTGAAGGAGTATCAGAACAGAAACTTAAAAGTAAGTATATTTTTAGTGGCATTTGAAAGTGAAAACGGTAGATTTACTCGTAAAATATTAATAGTCAACACATTACTAAAACGCTCAAAAATTTCAGGAATTTACGTCCAGTGCGTTTTTTTAAGCGTTTTGAATAAAATTATATCTTATTGATTATCAACAATTTATACTCATGCTGATTTTTTCGTCTTTTCATCTTCGTCAAAAAACCGCTCCAAGTGTTAAATTTTCATTTTGAGCGAAAATATCATTTTGTCACATAGCCAAGACCTAAAAAATGGTTATCTTTGTAAGGTTTTCTAACAATTACGTTCTAATGAGCGAAGATGTCTGTCCGGATGAAACTGCCTCATATTCCATTCTATATGAAACCGGTTCAGACAATGACAAAATCAAACGCAACCATAAGCTATGAAACCAAATCCGAATGACATATTCCCTGTCGCCAATTGCAAATCGGTGACATACATCAAGCCGACAATCACGAATCCTAATATCATCGTGGGCGATTTCACCTATTTCAGCGATATGGATTTTGAGAAGCATGTGCTTCATCATTATGATTTCAATGGCGACAAACTGATTATCGGCAAATTCTGCCAGATAGCCTCGGGAGTGACATTTGTCATGAACGGTGCAAACCATCAGATGAATGCGGCATCCACTTATCCGTTCTATATCATGAACGGATGGGAGCAGGAGCTGCCAACAATTGCAGACTTGCCCATCAAAGGTGACACTGTGGTCGGGAACGATGTATGGATAGGTCAGAATGCCACCATCCTCCCGGGAGTCCATATCGGCGACGGAGCGATTATCGGTCTTGGCAGTGTGGTCGGCAGTGACGTAGAGCCTTATACTGTGGTTGCCGGAAATCCGGCACGGACAATCCGCAAACGATTTGACGATGAGCTGACAGCCCTGCTGCTCAAGCTCGAATGGTGGAACAAAGAGGTGGATGAAATACAGCGGCTGATACCGCTACTTACCGACAGCAACTTGCAAAACGTGAAGGAAAATCTGAAGAAACTGATTGGAAACAGCTATGGAGAATAAGATACATACACAGAATCCTACTAAGAAACTGTTTCAAATATTACCCCAAAATACACCCACCTAAAAGCAAAAAAAGGAGAAGCCTGTCAAAGCCCCTCCCCGCACAAAAAACATCTATTTATTCAATCATTCTTTGGTAATCCGGCTTTCAACGACCGGATTACAGCCGAATTGAAATTCGCATGGTCAAGTTCGTTCAAGCCTTTTATTGTGACTCCGCCCGGAGTGGTCACTTTGTCTATCGCCGCTTCCGGGTGCATCCCTGTAGATTTCAGCAATGCGACAGCCCCCTGCATGGTCTGCAAAGCAATCTGTAGGGCAGCTTTCGGATAGAATCCCATTTCGACTCCACCTTCCATCTGCGCCCTCAAGTAACGCATAACGTATGCTATGCCGCATCCTGCCATCATCATACCGGCTCCCATCAAGCGTTCTTCGCACACCTGCACCTCACCGACCACGCGGAAAAGGGCTTCTACCTTGCGTACATGCTCCTGCGACACCCCTCTTGCCGCACAGACGAAAGTCATGCTCTCACCATACTCTGCCGCAATGTTAGGCATCACATAGAATATCGGAGGAACTCCTCTGCGCTGTCCTCGCTCAGGAAACTCATAGTTGCTGCCGGAGATAGGATCATCCTCCACACTTTTGTCCGCATAATCATAGTCTGTATCATGCCCTGCCTTGTATTCAAAGCGTTTAATCAGGCTCTCCGTTGAGATTCCTGCCGCCACAGACACAATTATTTGTTTCTTGTAATCGAGCGAATCCTTTATTTCTTCTGCAATATCACCGACAAGCCACGGCTTGACAGCAAGGACAACAATGTCCGCCCCTTTCACTGCCTCTGCGTTGTCAAGGGATGTATGCAAACCGGGAAACTCCTTTTGTAACTTATCTATCGTCTGTTGTGTATGTGCCGTCACTGTTATTTCACACTCAACTGCACTGGTATCTGCGGCTTTCGCCCAACCCTTCACCAGTGCACCGCCCATATTTCCGGCACCAATAACTGTAATTTTCATAATCTGTTTCGTTTCAAGAATAGCTGAATCTACTTTCAAGGCAAAGACAAGTCCACAGGTTTGCCCGCCTTTTTCTTCTATCTCACAGTTCCGTCTCTCCCTCTACATAATTATCCATAAACATGTTCTCACCGTCGAAGACACAATAGGTGAACAGACTAATCCATTCGCCAAGAATCATCACGCGGCTCGATTTGTTCAGAATAAGGTCAAGCTCAATGTGTCTATGACCGAACATGAAGAAGTTGATGGAAGGATGAGTCTTCAAATAGTCCTTGGCAAAGAGCACAAGCCCCTCTTTGTCTTCTCCCATGTAATCAGGTTCTTTTCCGTCTTCACGTTTAAGTCTGCTACGCTTTGCCCATTCCATGCCGAAATCAACGAACCAGCGAGGATGAATCATGCGTGCAATGTTTCTTAATGTACGGCTTTTGAAACAGGTAAACATCAACTGGGTCTTCCAATCTTTGTCACGGTAGTCAAGCCCGTCTCCATGCGCAATGAAGAACTCTTTGCCGCATATTTCGCATGTGTATTGTTCGGTATGAAGAATTACTCCACATTCTTTCACTAAATAGTCGCCACACCATTGGTCGTGGTTTCCCTGAAAGAAATGCACTTCGACTCCCATGTCCGTAAGTTCACTGATTTTCCCCAGAAAGCGCGTGTATCCCTTAGGAACCACGTTCTTATATTCAAACCAGAAATCGAACATGTCACCAAGCATATATATGGCTTCCGCCTTATGCTTTATGGCATCAAGAAAATTCACCAGTCTGCGCTCATGGGTACGGCTATGAGGTATTGCGCGCGAACCGAGATGCGCATCCGATATGAAATAAATGTTTTTCATTCTTCTTCCGTCTTTAAGATGATTATCTTACATGAAACCAAGGTCAAGCTTTGCTTCCTCACTCATCATGTCTTTGTTCCACTCCGGCTCAAACACCAAATTAATGTTAGCCTGCCTCACACCGTGTATAGAATCGAGCTTCTGCTGAATATCTTCTATAATGAAATCCGCAGCAGGACAGTTGGGAGCTGTCAATGTCATGTCAACATTTATGTCGAACTCGTCTGTCACCTCTACCTTGTAAATCAGTCCGAGATCATACACATTGACCGGTATTTCCGGGTCAAATACAGTCTTCAACATCTCCACTGTTTTCTCTTCTATCGTATATTTTGTGATTTCTTCTGCCATACACAAATGTTTTTTATTGGTTTATCGTATTTTTTGTCTTTATAATCTCCCTTCATCAGCAAAGCTATAGTATTTGCCGTCAGTCACAATCACATGGTCTATCAGTCTTATGTTCATCAGTTTACCGGCTGCACTGACTTTTTCCGTCAACTTGATGTCGTCATTGCTCGGACGACAAGCCCCCGACGGATGATTGTGAACAAGAATCATACATGTGGCATCTGAAAGCAACGCTTCTTTCATCAGTACACGCACATCGACAGATGTCTCCGTCATGCCTCCCATGCTTATCTTCACCCGCTTCATCAGTCGCGCATTGTTGTTCAACATCAGTGCCCAGCACTCTTCATGGTTCATATCACGCATAAGAGGAAGCATGAACCTGTAAATCTGGTTAGAGTCACGGAACTGCACAATGTCTGCAAGCGCGTCTTCCTCAGAACGCAGTCTGCCAATTTCCGCAGCAGCTTTTAAAGTCACAGCCTTCGCCTCGCCTATACCGCCGTATCGTGTCAGCTCCTCGACAGACATCCGACTAAGGCGACTCAGTTTGTTGTCGCAGTCGCGCAACACCTCTGTCATCAGCTCTACAGCAGACTTTTTCGATGTTCCGGAGCCAATCAATATGGCAAGCAGTTCTGCCTTTGTGAGCGCAGAAGCTCCTTTTGCCAACAGTTTCTCCCTCGGACGGTCTTCCTCCGCCCAATGCTTGATACTGAGTTTACCGTTCTCAGGCACTTCCTGCTGCAGCTCTTCCTCATTGAAAGGCTGAAATGATTTTCTAATCATAAAAATTCTTTTCGTAAGCGGAGAACTCGCCCTTCTTCATCACACAGCGTTCCCACAGGGCTTTCAAGAAACCGAAACCATAACCGAACAACTGCACAAATGCAGCTTCGACAGCAAGAAAACCTATCACCATACTATGATTCTGTCTGGAGGCATCTACAAATATCATGGCTATATAGAGTAGCAGAGGAATGAGCGGCAATGTCCACCAGCCTATCACGGTATGTCCGAAAGGGATTCCTCCCGTCGCAGCAAAACGCAGAATCATGGCAAGCAAGACCAGCGATATGACACCCACAGTAAACACAGCCGGCAACAGATGTACAAGCTTCATGGAGCCGGGATGTCTCTTCTGCAAATTGATTCTTGCTATACCGGAATTGAAAACTTGTTTGAAAAATTTGTCAAGATCGGTTCGACGTTTATGCCAGACCCATGCTTCGGGAAACAAGCGGCAGGTATATCCGCCTTTGAAAATCCTTATGCTGAAATCTATGTCTTCCCCGAAACGCATTTTCGAGAAGCCTCCAAGCTTTTCATAGACACTCCGTTTCACTCCCATATTAAATGAGCGCGGATAGAACTTGTCAAGCTTTTTCTTTCCTCCGCGTATCCCTCCCGTCGTAAAGAAAGAAGTCATGGAATAGCTGATAGCCTTCTGTATCGGTGTGAACGAAGGGTGTGCACAGTCCGGACCTCCGAAAGCATCGCAAGGAGAATCGGAAAGTTCCTTATCCACAGCAGCCATATAGCCTTCCGGCAACACACAGTCGGAATCAAGAATGATGACATATTCCCCGCACGCACGTTCCACTCCGTAATTTCTGGAAGGACCGGGACCGGAATTTTTCTTTGAATAATACTTGATATTCATTTCCCCCTTCCCTGCATACTTATCGACCACATCCTTACAAGGAACTGCCGAGCCGTCCTCAATGACTACAATTTCAAAATCCTTGAAACTCTGCATTGTCAGACTTTCAAGAAGTTCGTCAACTTCTTCCGGACGATTATATACAGGAATCACAATTGAATACTTCATTGACGTTCTTATTATATATTGTGCACAAAGATACGTAATTTCAGAAGCCGCAGAAAATTATTCCCACATTTTAGAACCGGTTTGACGGTTTATTGTCAGCAGACCGGACAATTCGCCCAATAAAAAAAGAAGCACAACGATGCGGACCCGCCTTTAGCAAGTCCTGCACCTTGTGCTTCGGTATCAAAATTCAGCTCCGACAGACTTCACTTGAGCCTACACAAGAGAATTTCATCATTTCAGTCTTGCAAGAGTATCCTTGATGCGCTTCATCGCCTCCACAATATTCTCATCGCTTGTAGCATAGCTCATACGGAAACATTCAGGACTTCCGAAAGCGTCGCCGCCAACTGTCGCCACATGTCCCACTTCAAGGAGATACATCGCAAAATCAGTAGAGTTATTGATTACGCGCTCACCGTCCTTCTTTCCGAAATAGGCAGAACATTTAGGGAAAAGATAAAAAGCACCCTGAGGATCATTCACCTCCAGACCCGGAATCTCTTTTGCCAGTTTCACAATCAGATTCTTTCTGCGCTCAAATGCCTTGCGCATATCCTCCACACACTGCTGACTGCCTGTATAAGCAGCTTCCGCAGCTTTCTGACTGACAGAACAAGGACCGCTCGTATATTGTCCCTGAAGTTTGTTACATCCTTTCACAATCCATTCAGGAGCAGCAATGAAACCGATGCGCCATCCTGTCATTGCGTATGCCTTGCTCACCCCATTGATGATGACAACTCTGTCCTTTATATCGTCAAACTCCGCCATTGACGCATGTTTGCCGATATAATTGATATGCTCATATATCTCATCGGCAATGACAATGACACACTCATGCTTAAGAAGAACATTCTTCAATGCTTCAAGTTCGGCTTTGCTATACACAGAACCGGTAGGGTTAGAAGGAGAACAAAGAATGATGGCCCGTGTCTTTGGTGTGATGGCTGCTTCAAGTTGCTCCGGAGTGATTTTGAAATCCTGCTCGATAGTTGCCTCGATAAACACAGGCTCTCCTTCTGCAAGCTTCACCATCTGCGGATAGCTGACCCAATACGGTGCAGGAATAATCACCTCATCACCGGCATTTACCAGTGCCATGATTGCATTGCATACAGACTGCTTTGCACCGTTAGAGCAAAGAATCTGAGAAGCACTGTAGTCAAGTCCGTTCTCATTCTTCAGTTTTGCCACAATCGCATTCTTCAGTTCCGGATAGCCGGGAACAGGACTGTAGCGTGAGAAGTTCTCATCGACAGCTTTTTTTGCTGCTTCCTTGATGTGATCAGGAGTGTTGAAATCCGGCTCACCCACACTAAGATTGATTACATCCACACCCTGAGCCTTCAGTTCACTGCTTTTCTGCGACATGGCAAGTGTGGCAGAAGGCGAAAGCCTGTTAAGACGATCTGATAAATTTTCCATACTTCTTATTTCCCAAGTCCCGCCACATCGGCAGCAAAGACTCCCAAGTCCATATAGCAAGGGGAATCGGACTTTGTTATTACTTTTTGTTAGCTAATACAAAAGCGGACCAATCATTTCCTGTTTCCAAGAAAACGAAGCAGATACAGGAACAGATTGACGAAATCAAGATACAGCGACAGCGAACCCAACAGGGCTATCTTCTGCGTATTATCATCCACTCTGTCACACTGCATCAGCATTACCTTTATCTTGTTGGAATCGTATGCTGTCAGTCCGGTAAATATCAAGACACCAAAAACGGATATGATGTAATCCATGAGAGAGCTGCCAAGGAACATATTGACCACCACAGCTATCACAAGTCCTATGAGACCCATGAACAAAATGCCGCCGATTTTCGTCATATCCCGGTTTGTCGTATATCCCACAACAGCCATTGCGGCAAATGTCCCTGCCGTGATGAAGAAAGTAGAAGCTATCGACGAAAGCGTATAGGCAATGAAGATTGCCGACATTGTAACTCCATTAAGAATGGAATATGCCGCCATCATCAAGGCCGCCACAGGGAAAGAAAGTTTTTTAATGCACGACGAGAGAATCATCACCACAGCCAGTTCGGCTATAAACAGTCCCCAAAATGCCAATTTGCTTGAGAATATGGCAAACAGCAATTCCGGTGTCGAAGCCACATAGAATGCAGTGAGTCCGGTCACGGCAAGTGCCATTGTCATCCATACATACACGTTTCTCATCAGTGCAGGAAACGCTGCCGTCACGTCATGTGAACTACCATAGGAATAGTCACGTAAATAAGAATCATTTTCCATTTGCTTATTTTTTTATTGAAAGAGCCCGAAGTCCTCTCTGTTTTTTTTACTTGTTGAAATGAAGCGTGTGCCCCATACGATCCTTCTTAGTGTGCAGATAACGCTCATTGTATTTGTTCGGAGTGATTTCAATAGGCACATTCTCAACAATCTCAAGCCCGTAGCCTTCAAGTCCGACACGTTTCACCGGATTATTTGTCAGCAGACGGATTTTTCCGACACCGAGTTCACGGAGTATCTGTGCCCCCACCCCATAGTCGCGCTCGTCAGGGTCAAAACCGAGGTGGATGTTGGCATCCACCGTGTCAAACCCTTCTTCTTGCAATTTATAGGCAGCAATCTTATTCATCAGTCCGATGCCACGTCCTTCCTGATTGAGATATACGATGAGTCCTTTGCCCTCCTTCTCGATAAGCTCCATCGACTTATGCAACTGGTCTCCGCAATCGCAACGCATAGAACCGAAAATGTCTCCGGTCATACAAGAAGAGTGCATACGCACAAGCACCGGCTCGTCCTTCGTCCACTCCCCTTTCAGCAAAGCCACATGTTCAAGTCCGTTGCTCTTCTGACGGAAAGGAATGATACGGAAATGACCGTGCTCGGTCGGCATGTCAGCCTCAACACCTTTTTCCACAAGCGATTCGCGGCAGAGGCGATAAGCAATCAAGTCTTTTATCTGTATCAGCTTCAAGCCAAACTCCTTCGCCTTCGCTTGAAGTTCAGGCAGACGCGCCATTGTTCCGTCGGGATTCAGAATCTCAATCAGTGCTGCCGCCGGACGCAAACCGGCAAGACGCGCAAGATCGACAGCCGCTTCCGTATGTCCGGCACGGCGGAGCACCCCTTTGTCCTGAGCATACAACGGATTGATATGTCCCGGACGTCCGAATGTCTGCGGAGTGGATGCAGGGTCGGCAAGAGCCTGTATGGTAGCCGCACGGTCGTGAGCCGACACTCCGGTGGTGCAACCTTCCAACTTGTCAACCGTCACAGTAAACGGTGTGCCGAGCATTGACGTATTGTTCTCCACCTGATGCGGAAGTTCAAGTTCTTCTGCTCTTGATATAGTAACAGGTGCGCACAACACCCCACGTCCCTCTTTAAGCATGAAATTGACTTTTTCCGGAGTTATCGTCTCCGCAGGAGTTATGAAGTCACCCTCGTTTTCACGGTCTTCGTCATCGACAACAATGACAAACTTTCCCTGTTTGAAGTCTTCGACAGCTTCTTCTATCGTACTGAATTTAAAGTCTTCCATATTTTGAGTTTTTTAGTTTACAATTTATTTGTTCTGTGGCGACTCCGGTCTGCAATCTCCTTGCCTACTATAAGCGGAGCTGATTCAACGGCTCAGAGTCTCGCACCGCTTCTTCAAATCCGTTCCCGTTTTCACGACAGCGCGCAAGTCAGTCTTCAACCTTCGTCTGAAGCGCGCAATCCGGAACAGGAGTCCTATGCCTATCGGGAAGATTATTCCCGCCGCCATATTCAGTTTCTTGTTGCGGAAAGGAGCAGTATGGGCATACTCGTCAATCACCGGCATGTCGTTAAGTCCGTACAATATCTTCTTATCTTTACTGTTAGACAATTCTTCCACCACCGTCTCTATCGACTCTTTCAGAGCTTCCACATCTTCATCCCTGCCATTGCGGAAATACAAGTTGAAATAGCCGGGGAACAGATGCAAACGATGTGTCCGCCGATATTCCTGACACCGCTCCACAATCGAGCCGAGTTCCTCCGCACAGCGGGCATAGTCCGGAGTATTGATGATAACCTCTTTGCGAACCACATGCCTTTTCACTCTTACTCCCCAAAGCTTGCGGAAGAAGGCTGTGTAGGCATCCATGTTGAACACTACCGAGTCGTTGTTTGACTTGACGGTAAAGAACACACCCAACGGAGCAAGCACGATGGTACTCAGCCACATACCGAACCACACGGGGATGGTGCCTTGACGTCCCAGCTTCATACCTGCAGTATTGATGATATAGTAGATAATGAATATGATGACCGACACGACAACCGGCAAGCCAAGTCCTCCCTTGCGTATGATGGCACCGAGAGGAGCACCGATGAAAAAGAACACCATACAGGCGAGAGCCATTGTAATCTTTTCCCAGAACTTGAGCCAATGGCGCCGTATCTGACTGTTTCCATCCTCCATGCTCGCACTCTTAAATTCCGTGTCCATCTGCTGTATGGACACTTTCTGCATGGCCGACCTTATTACCGCCTCTTGTTCGCCGGCACTCATCTTTCCGAAAACACTGTCCAGCACAATTTCGACATTCTGCTTTGCCATGTCCTTCTTCTGTCCGCCGCTCTCGTCCTTCTTGTCTGCATTCTCCCCATCTATCACCGGAACAAAAAGGGCACTCCTTTTCATCTCATTATAATAGGTAAGTCCCAGACTGTCGTAGTATGTCTCCAACGAATCTATATCGGCAACAAGCTGTTGCATATTCTTGGTATTGGCAGAACTGGAGAACGTGTCTCCGTCTGCCATATTGAAGTTCGTATCAAAGTCTATGATAAAATGCTTGTCCACAAACGTCTCTCGCCGATAAGGCACATTGTTCGTCACCAAAGCGCCAGAACGGAGATTCTCGAATTGCTCTCCGCTATAAAGATGCAGGAGCAGATGCTGCTTGTCGGCACTTGTCTCCAGACTTCCGGAATCGGCAAGTATGATATGCGCATTATCCACCCCGTCGCGCATGTTATATATAATAATGTTATATAGCGCACCGGTCTCCTTGTCCTTCTGCCTTACATATATGTTCAGCCCCTCTATTCCGTCATAGAATACCCCTTCCGGAATATCCAGTTCCGGCGACTTCTGTCTCATGGAATACAGCAGCTGCATAAGATTCTGGTTCGCCATAGGAGCAATCACATCCTGAAAATAGAAAGAGCCGTATGCCACAAACAGGTTGAATATAATCAACGGCCTTAAAGTGCGGAACAACGATATTCCGGCAGCCTTTATAGCCAACAATTCAAGCCGTTCTCCCAAGTTGCCGAATGAAATCAAAGAAGCAAGAAGTATCGCCAAAGGCAATGCCAACGGCACAAGTGTCTCTCCGGCATAAAAGAAGAACTTTGCCATCACGCTCAGTTCGAGTCCTTTTCCGATAAGTTCGTCCACATATTTCCACAAAAACTGCATCATGACGACAAACAGGCTGATACAGAACGTACCCGCAAACAGAGTAAGATAATTCTTCAGGATAAATATGTCGAGTTTTTTTATGATACGCATAAAAATATATGACGTTTTATTAGCTTGCAAAGGTAATGCAAATCATGCTCAATGCCAAATTATTTGCCTTTTTGAATATTTCTTATACACCTGTTTTTGATTTTAGAAGTTTTTTTGACTTTTCTGCTTATCATAATTGCAAGGGGTATTCACAGACTCCTCTTGCTATTGAACATACCCACTAAAACCAGCAAAAAGCCTGCAAAAGTCCATACCTTCATTTTTGACAAATTGATTTTCGTCCCAAGGCGGAAATTAACATTTGAAACACTTATTTACAATTCAGAAAAACAGGACAATTTTGCTAATTTACTAAAAATCAACAAGATAACACTTCGCAAAAAGGCATTCATTTTACCTTAAAAACCTGCACCTCTAATTAAAACAGTAAACATCTGATTTACTGCATGTTATCTTTTATAATACTTGATTCACGTCAATTTTTATTTCCTTTGCCCATTTTTGTACGGATTTTCGAGCAAACAGGGAAATTCACATCCATTAACAGAAAATTCGGTGTTCAGCGTTTTTTATTCCAATCCCAAGAGTTTTTTCAGGAACAGTGCGCTGAAATTTTCTCCAATCTACTAAGCAGTTAAAATTGTAGCGCACTGTGGATAAAATTACAGTGCGCCACGGCTAAAAAAACAGTGCGCTGAAAATTTGAAAACTT
>X363_Desmarests_Spiny_Pocket_Mouse__coassemble_732_pt1 | contig 16338 bp, 13 predicted proteins | sample X363_Desmarests_Spiny_Pocket_Mouse__metabat2_low_PE_006 | metagenome-assembled genome bin X363_Desmarests_Spiny_Pocket_Mouse
TAAGTTTTCAAAATTCCAGCGCACTGTCGTCACATTTCCAGCGCACTGTTTTTTTAACCACAGTGCGCTACTTTTTTATTTACTGTGCGCTGAAATTTTGACGACAGCGCGCTGAAAATAAAAAGACACAGGGAAGTAGAGAAAAAAGCAGTTTACATCGGTCGGAATGTTAAGAAATGTATAATTTGCCTTTTTAGAAAATCGTCTAAATAAAAACTTAAAAGTGAGTGGTTCTAAGGTAGTGTTTGGGGATGGAGATAGTGAATTCGAATATAATATATTAATAATCAACAAATTATCAAGCCACTCAAAATATTCGAAAAATTGCGTCCGACACATTTTTTTGAGCATTTTGACAAATTCTATATTTTATTGATTGTCAATCGGTTATCTTCGAGCAAAATTTTTTGTATCTTTACCATCGACAGAAAATCGTTTCAAGTGTTAAATTTACATTTTGAGCGAAAATATCATTTTGTCAAATCGGGAAATGCAGTTTTAGCGTGTTTCTTTCGCTGTTTTAAGCAGGTGTATTCAAATTTTGTTTAGTCAAGGAGTCTGTGAATACCTTTACAATAAAAAAATAGAATTTAGCCAAAAATTAACGAACAATTGTCATACAAAAACAAAATAAATCAATTACATTTGCAATCGCTACTCAAAGTTTCAGATTTTCAGTAAGAAGTCTTTTACAAGGTTGCCATCCTGATATGAAATTATAAATCAAGCTATGAAAGAGAGAGCAAGTTTCACAACAGGTGTAAATTTCTATTGAATGTAAAACAAGGCGGCATAAGACCGTATAATTATTAACTATTAAAAAAGCAAAGAAATGAAAAAAGTATTTCTATCTATCTTTCTTGTAGGCATAACATTCTCGTCATGCACTACTATCACTAAAACAGCCAGCACGCTTGATGTGAATGACCAATTGACCTCCACTTCAACCGCAGACTTGGAAATTTCTTCTGAGAAAATCACTCACACTCACAAAACCACAGCCAAAGAGAGAAGAGGCGGCAGAAAAAACATTATCAGCTCCACTATCCAAGAAGCTCTGCAAGCTAACGGAGGCGGTGATGTGCTCGTGGCACCACAATATGTCACCATAAAAAAGACAGGACTTTTCGGTTCCAAAATAAAGACTGTCACAGTCAGCGGCTACCCTGCCAAATACAAAAACTTCAAGCACAACAAATAAACAGTAAAGAAGTGAGTTATGAATAAATTAGCATTATCAGCTCTGTCAGGTGCATTACTCTTGGTTACTTCATGTACAACAATAAACAAGACAGCCACCACAGCAGACATCAGCAACAACATAAAAAGTTATCCGGAGGTGGTGGATCTCGATGTCCAAGCCAAAACGGCACTTAGCATGACATGGACTTTCAAACCGTTCCATATAGGAGAACCTAAACTCTCTACGGCAAAAGGCAACCTTATTGCAGAGGCATTAAGTGCAACCAAGGCAGATGTACTGCTTGAACCGCAGTTCATATACACAAAGACATCTTACGGCGAGAGAGTTCTGTCTGTCACTGGTTATCCTGCCACATACAAGAACTTCCGAAAAGCTACTCCGGAAGACATAGAAGCAATAAAGGCATGCAATAATGCAAACGAGAAAATACACCATAACAGTGGCGGCAACGGACTGTTTGGAATATTCAGTAAATAAATTGCACTTGTTATAAATCCTAAACAAGTGTTTACAAAATACACAAGGTTGTGACGCAAAACCTTCATCATGTCACAACCTTGTGTATTTTTCTTTAGCAGATTATTTCCTTTCCAGCTCTTGAAGACTGTCCATGCGTTTTGTTTCAAGGAACTCATAGATTCCGCAAAGATGCTCACGCACTTTCTGATGTCCAAACTCATAGACCTTGGTCACAAGTCCATCAAGGAAATCACGGTCGTGACTGACAACAATCAATGTCCCGTCAAAATCCTGCAATGCCTGTTTCAGCACATCCTTGGTCTTCAAATCAAGATGGTTCGTAGGCTCATCGAGAATCAACAAGTTGACAGGCTCAAGCAACAATTTCAGAATAGCCAGACGAGTCCGTTCTCCTCCTGACAAGACTTTCACTTTCTTGGTGCTTTCTTCACCTCCAAACATGAAGGCTCCGAGAAGATCACGTATCTTGTTCCTGATGTCTCCCTTTGCCACATCGTCTATGGTCTGGAAAACTGTCAGCTCATCATCCAACAATGCCGCCTGATTCTGTGCAAAATAGCCAATCTGCACATTATGTCCGAGCACAAGAGAACCTTCATAGTCCAGTTCTCCCATGATACATTTGACCATTGTAGATTTACCTTCACCGTTGCGTCCGACAAATGCCACCTTTTCGCCACGCTCTATAGTGAAAGTAGCATTGCGGAACACCGTATGCCCGTTTTCTTCCTTGGCTTCCCCTGATGCCGCATCGTCGTAGAAGGTCTTTCCCACCCCATCAGCCTGCACCGGATAGGAACCACTGCGCGGAGAAGGCGGAAATTTGAGACGGAGAGCAGACGTATCCTCCTCATCCACTTCTATCAGTTGCAATTTCTCCAGCATCTTCACACGGCTCTGCACCTGAAATGTCTTTGAGTACGTACCCTTGAACCTCTCAATGAAATCCTTTGTCTCGGCAATCATCTTCTGCTGTTCTTCATACTGTTTCTGCTGCTGTTCCCGTCTCTCCTTGCGCAATTCAAGATAATGACTGTAAGTAGCCTTATAGTCATAAATACGTCCCATCGTCACCTCTATGGTACGAGTGGTTATGGAATCAACAAACTTGCGGTCATGACTTATCACCACGACGGCCTTGGCAGAAGTCTTTATGAAATCTTCAAGCCACTGGATACTCTCAATGTCAAGATGATTGGTAGGCTCATCAAGCAAAAGAACATCCGGATTCTTCAACAACAGCTTTGCCAACTCGATTCTCATTCTCCAGCCTCCGGAGAAATCACTTGTCTGCCGGGAAAAGTCGCTACGTTCAAAGCCTAATCCAAGCAATGTCTTCTCCACATCCTCCTCGAAATGAGTCATGTCGATGGCATAAAACTTCTCGCTCAGAGCTGTAACTTTCTCAATAAGCTCCATGTATGAATCGCTTTCGTAGTCCGTGCGCCGGGCAAGTTCTTCATTCAAAAGCTCTATTTCCTTCTCAGCCTCTTTGAGATGAGCAAAAGCCTGTGAAGCCTCCTCAAAGACAGTGCGTCCGTCTTCGGTCATCAAGTGCTGAGGCAGATAAGTGACAACACAATCCTTTGGCGCCGACACCGTACCTCGGGTGGGCTGCCTTACCCCTGCAAGAATCTTCAGAAGGGTACTTTTGCCCGCCCCGTTTTTTCCCATAAGAGCAATACGATCCTTTTCATTAATTTGAAAAGATATATCTTTAAAAAGCGTAGTACCGCCAAACTCGACAGTAAGTCCGTCAACTGAAATCATATAAATAGGATTTAATGTTTTGAGCTGCAAAGATAAGCAGATTTTCCGACACAGCAATATCAAAAAAACGGATGTCTTGACGGCATGAAGAACAAGCACAGGATTTCTCATCGGTGAGAACGACTTCAGGAAACGAAACTTATCTGAACAGAACTATTTAAAACGAAAAAAGAGGTATTCTCACGAACGCCTCTTCTTGTTCTCAATAAGTATTAATTTTTTTAAGGTAAAAAGATTGTTTTTAGGATGCTGCAAAGGTAGTCATTCGCAACTTAACTATATACTAAATAAGTATGTTTCAAAACATGTGTTTCCGAGCACATAACACAAAAAGCGCAAAAGTCGCCATTTTTATTGGATTTTCATGTGTTATCAGAGTCTCTCAATAGCTCAAATTCTCTTCCGTAATACATTCCAATACCTCGTTGAGATATTTTTTCGCTTCCCAACGTGCCATAGGAAGATTCATCAGCAAATAATTTCCGCAATCCCGAGGGGAAGCTCCGGGCACATTGCCTTCGAACTCCGCTATAAAACGGAATGTCTCCTGCATTAAAGGAAGTACATCCACAGAAGTAAGGTCACCTTTCACAATCAGATAATTGCCAGTAAGACACCCCATAGGGCCCCAATAAACGATTTTGTCCGCCCAAACCGGATGGTTGCGCAGAAACGTAGCGGCAAGGTGTTCGATTGTGTGCAGAGCATTCGGACTCAAAGCCGGCTCCCTGTTCGGCTCCTTCATGCGTACATCAAACGTGGTGACAACCGCACCACCGACTTCATCTTTCCGTGAAACATATATTCCACGTTTCAAGACCAGATGATTAACCGTAAAACTTGGTATTTTCTTCATTTCCATAGACTCTTTCTTTTATATGGTATCCGGAATGGCAGCGAGAAACTTTCTTGTCACATCAAAAGAACGGTCTGCCATTTCCGTCCAGAAATTATCATACTGCTGCTGGTGTCCATCCGCTCCCGGAGTATCACTTATTATGCGGAAACTGACAAACGGAACACCGTATATATGGCATGTATGGGCGATAGCAGCTGATTCCATATCGACAGCAAGTCCTTCCGGAAAAACGGACTTGATGCAATCAAGCTCCGAGCGGCTTGTGATAAACTGATCACCGGTACATATCAGTCCGGCATGAATGCATTGCGTTCCGTCAGCCACATTCACAGCACACTCCACAAGTGTCTTGCAAGCATCAAAGAAAACGGGCATTCCCTGTATCTGCCCTTTTTCGCAGCCCATACCGCACCACACATCATGATAGACCACACGGTTGCTGACAACTACATCCATCACCCCAAGGCAAGGGTCAATACCGCCTGCCACGCCCGTACTAATCATGCAGTCGGGAGAAAATGTGCGTATGAGTTCGGCTGTACCCACAGCAGCATTCACCTTACCGATTCCACACTGCCGAAGTATAATTTCATTGCCGTTAAGCAATCCTTTCTTATAAGTGAAATGCCCGAAGGTACAGTCTGTCAAACCTTCAAGCAAAGACGCAATACGGTCATGCTCCGACGTCATCGCTACAAGAATACCTATTTTCATTATATTATGTTTTTGAGAGAACAAAATTAATTATAAAATCTCAAGTAACCGCCGTGAGCCAACAAGAAAATGCAAAAGGAAGCGGAACAGACGCAATCTTTTTGCAAGCAAATTTCCATACAGCAACACTTCGTTAAGTTTATAGTAAAACCACCGAAAGCAAACGAATTAATCAACAAAGTTCAGCCCTCTACTCAGGTCAAGCCAAAGAAATAAACAAGAAGCAACAACGGAAGTGTCACATGTTGACTGTACATTTTAATTATGATATACCCTCTAAAATAAAAATATCGGTGCAGTGAGGAATAAAAAGTGGTGTGCAAAATTCTCAAATCAACACTGTGGATTTGAGATTTCCGCGCACTGTTTTCGATTCTTTTCCGCACATACAATATGTGATGTTCAGTCCCTTTTGCGGTTCGTCATACTTGCGACCGCCAAGGTCATAATAGCCAATGACGACAGGATTGGAAGCATCAGTTTCCACGTAGTCTATGCCGGTGGATACGTCTGTGGTAAATGTCTGCACTTCACCGTATGTAGTTCCGGAAGCTGTCTTCACAAACGTGCGGAAGCAGTAGGTGCTGCCCGGCTGCAAGCCTGTAAGCGTGGCGGTCATCACCTGTCCCGTAGCTAAAACAGTAGTCACATTATTCTCTGCCGTAACCATCACACGCATGGCCTTGCTTTCGGAGGTGCCTGTAAGCCAATATTCAAACCCTTGTTCAATAATGTCATCCGTTCCGGGAAGCACATAGCCTTTCACCTTTACACTGTTGCTGCCAATATTGGTAGTCATGTATGTGTGGACAGTCGGCTCGGAGTAGCTGAAGTCACTCGGGTCGAAGGTCACCCAGTCGCCGTAATAGTACGTGCCGTCTCCCGATTTGTAGAATACACGCACGTCATAGTAAGAAGTGGATTGCAAATTGCGGATGTAGCCCTCCCATTGCCAGTAGTAGATGGCAGCATAGCCTTCGTCCGGAGCAAGTGAGGCGAGAGCATCGTTTTTCTTCCATTGGAAGCCCACATTCGCCTCGGCATCGCGGATGTTGGTTGTAGCAGCTACGATGGCGCAAGTGCTCGACACGCAACGCGGCTGAAGTGTGGTGAGTACAAGGTCGGAAGTGGTGAAGGTCTCGCTGACAATCTCGTTGCTTCCTTCTTCCGTCTTGACGTAATAGTTCACGGTGTAGTATGTGTTCGGATTGAGACCGGTCAGGGTCAAAGTGTCGCCGGTCTCCTGTCCGCTAAAGCCGGTTTCCGACACGTGGGCATCTTCGACTGTGTAATATCCTTCGACAGATATGCTGGTCGGTCCTGCTTTCAGCAGGACGATGCCCGGATTCAGGGATTTTGTCTTTATAGAAATATTGTTACCGCTAATTCGCGTTGCGCCGTATTCGGCAAACGGGTAAACCCTATAGGTCGTATTGGGCATGAGTCCGGTAACTACCACCCTGCCGTCCGTACATTCGTATTCCTTATCATCGATGACAACTCCTTCCTTGTCTGCCGAACATGTCTTGTCGAAACTTGCGCTTGTCGGGATTGTCATTGTTGTTTGTGTAGAATAACGTCTGGTTCCGAATCTAACCCTCGGTTGTAAGGTCTTTACCGTTTTCGTCATGGCGGTTGTTTCTCCGTCTGCGGTTTCAAAGGTCGCCACAATGTCGTATGATGTATCGAATTCCAAGTTGGTCACCACATACATGCCGTTCTCGTTGGGCGCAACCTCAGTTTCTCCCAATTTGACGCTTTGCAGTGTAGCCGGCACGTATTCATTGGCGACAACGTTGAACTCCACACCTTTCAAATAGGTTTCGTCTATGGAAATGGAGTAAGGAGTCTCTATGTCTTCGATTTGACCGTACCAGTATTCAGAGATGGCTTCTATTTCCGAACCATACGCAAAAATTATAGAAGAATTAAGTTCGGAGAAACATCCTTGATAGGAAAATAATTTGCAAAATAAATAAAGAGATTTCAGAGTACAGCCATAGAACGCAGAGTTTCCAATGCTTGTCACGGACGAGGGGATGGCGATGGAAGTCAGACCGCTGCAGTACGCGAACGCAAGGTCTCCGATGCTTGTCACGGACGAAGGGATGGTGACGGAAGTCAGACCGCTACAACCGTAGAACGCATAGGGTCCGAGACGTGTCACGGACGAAGGGATACTGACGGAACCGGTTTTACCCCGGGATACGTTATTAGGGTTGTCGTCTCTTTGTTATACAATATACCGTCAATAGAGCTATATACAGTATTGTTCGATGAAACATTTATTGCAGTCAGACCGCTGCAACCGTAGAACGCATCGTTTCCGATGCTTGTCACGGAGTATTCTTTTCCATTATATGTTATTAACTTAGGAATAACAACTTCACCTGTATATTCATTGCTGTAAGAAGAGTAAGAAGTTCCTTTAAATGTCACACTGGCGGTCAGGTCTTCCGTATTCAAATTGTAATAGATCCCATCTATTTCCACGTCATGCGCATAGACGTTACCTACGAAGAGGACTGCCACGACGAATAGCAGAAGTTTTTGTATTTGTTGCTTCATGTTAGTTTTGGGTAAGAAAAAGGCGTGTAACCATTTCTCCGCTTGCCTTCATATCTGGTTACCGCCAAGTGACCTTGTCCACAACAAGCACAGAATGGTTCACGCCCCATGAGCGTGAACCTCCAGTCTGCTTGTTCTCGTGGATGAATATTGGCGGTATTCGAGATTAGAGAACAAGAGCTAAAAGCTCAATATCTATTTTATATGTTCATTTCAAGTATTCGGAATGGGAACGCGCTTTCGGTTATTGTTTATGCCGCACGTCTCAGCACGGCGGATTTTTAGTCTGACTGTGGGATGACGCTCTTCCGAATGTCTGTTCCCTATTTGCGTTCCTTTCGTTTTCTGTCTGTTTCTGACCTCCTTTTTTAATTATTCATACTGCCCCGGAAATGTCTTGCAAGACACCTTCGAGGATCCCATCTTTATTGATTACACTTATTTACAAACGTAACTGACATGACCGATGCCGTCTGCGGATAGTATCTCACTGTTTGACCAATCTGACTATTCTTCGCCCGGACTACGAACCTTGTCATATCCCATGTTTTTAATTAGGTATAATAACGCACAAAGATAATCTTTTCACCCTAAAATATAGCTTTGTTTATCAGGAAAAAGAAATTCTACCTCGCTTTTTCTTGTTTTTCTTAGGTCAAGCCTAAGAAATAAACAGGGGTAACAATGGGAGTGTGACATGATAGTTGGTTAAGTGGATGTGTTTGGCGGACTCTTCTATGTGATTTGGTGGATGTATTGATTGTCAATGTAGGGATGCACCCCGGTGCATCCGCTTCTCCGCTTCTCCATTTCCTTGCAAAAAACATGTCATAGAGACGGATGCACCGGGGTGCATCCCTACAAGTGGTTCATGGACATTCAATTCGGACTGGTAAGTACTTACAACATGAAGTAAACACGCTAAAATGCCATTTTTCGATTTGACAAAATGATATTTTCGGTCAAAATGAAAATTTAACACTTGGAGCGATTTTTTGCCGATAACGAAGAGACGAAATTTTTAATCCAAAGATAAATAATTGATAATCAATTAAATACAAAATTTTCAAAAATGCTTAAAAAATCGCGCCGGACGCAATTTTTGAAAAATCTGAATATATTAGTAATCTATTGATTATTAATATATTATAATCAACTTCACCGTTTTCGTCCTCAAACACCGCCCAAAATCCATTCACTTTTAAGCTTCTGTTCAGACACTCTTCCAAGATAGGAATTTATACACTTCTTAACATTTCAGCCGAAGTTAACCGTCTTTTTTCCCTTTTCACAGTGCGATTTCAAAAAATCTACACTGAAAATTCCTCCAATCTACTAAGCGCGCAAATTTGTAGCGCACCGCAGAGAAATTTACAGTGCGCTGAAAAAGTGACGACAGTGCGCTGGAAATATCAAAACTTAGTAGATTGGAGAAAAGAACTCTTCGCCAAAGATAAATGAATGTAAAAGAACCGTCAAAAACGAAACACTATTTCACATTTCAATGAGGTGTCAGAAAATGCACGTAGAATCCCCGTTCTCCGAGAAAAGTTCGGCGAGGACGATTTTGACGCGTGCCAGAGGGCTTGGAATTTTAACATTTAACAAAATCAAAAAGAAAGTATTTATACACAAATTACAGCAATATGATTTTATTCATTCACAAACATTGTCATTTTATCAAAACCATAAAATCCTTCTAAAAACGATGTCAAAATTTTTTTTATGGGCATCAATTCTATATCAAAAAGGCTCTCTGTGACTGTGCTTGTTCTGAAACAAATCCGACAAAATTTAACGAAGTATTGTTAAAACTAACGCAAGTGCAGATGTCCCAATCCAGGAATCCACCCCTGCCATATCAAAACTTCACACTGACATCAAGACCCACCTGCAACGGGCGGCATGTCTGTGCAAATCCCTTCGACATGCTCTCAAAATAAAACGGTACATATTTGGTCTGTGTAAGATTCTTTCCCCACAGATTCACCGTCACCAAGCCTAAATCGGCTGTAAGGTGCGCACCAAGCAACATATAGAAAGGCTGGGAAATATCATTTTTCTCTGTCCAATAGATACGTCCGGTACCTGTCATGTTCGCGCCCAAGCTCAAAGTTTTCACCATTCCGCCACTGCAAGGACAAATCAAGTCCGCCGCCACAGCACAAGTATGGAGAGGTGCAAAAGGAACATAATTTCCATCATAAACCAAAAGTTCATCCTGATATGTTCCACCGTCATAGTCACGGAATGTGGCATGAGTATATCCGTATGCCCCTTGAAGATGCAAACAGTTCTTTCCAAGGTTTATCAACGAAGTAAGACTAATATCTACACCATAGCTGCGACTGCGTCCGGCATTCACCATCTGCCTGCCAAGTCCACTCTCCGCATAGCGTGCTATCTGCTGATTACGTGTATCGACAAGAAAAGCCGCCGCATCCACAGAAAAAGCACCGTCAAAAAACGACAAGTGTGCACCAAGCTCATAATTCCAGCTTACCTCTGGCTTAAACACTGTGGTAGAATCGGCAGAAGGATTGTCCGCAATACGGATGAAGTTATTCATCATCGGTATCTTTTCCGAGAGTGTACGCATCATATCATTCTGCAAAGACTCCTGTATCAAATCGCTGAACATTTGAATATTATATCCTCCGGAACGGAATCCTTTGGACACTGTGGCATATACAAGGTTATTGTCATCAACCCGATATGTAAGTGCCACCTTAGGCAGAAACTGCGTGTAATCCTTTCGTATGTTCCCAAGATAACGGGATTCTGTGGTCAGCTGATAGTTGTACAGAGGCATCCCGCCACGTGTCATCAGAAAAGTGAATGCCGTACCGGCACCCGAATCATAGTCCAACTTGGTATGTTCATAGTCAAGGCGCACCCCAGCCGTCAAGTCAAGCCCTCTTACACATAAATCTTTAAGCGTGAACTGTCCGAATATGGCTGAATTGAACACAGGGGTAGAAAATGTACCATCCACCATCATGTCCTTATTATCCACATTCAAGGACAAAGCCATGCCCATAGGATTCATAGCGGCATTGGCAGCAGCAAAGCCACGGTCTATATTGTCTTGTATGAGAGACTGAATGCCATCGGCTCCAAAACGAACCGGAGCAGATGTATGAAGCGACTGGTATGATACATACATACCGGAGGTCCAATCCATGCGCTTCGAATGGCGACTTTTGAAAACCAATTCCTCAGCAGCATTATGACTGCGCTGACGCTGTTCCAAAGTAAATATGGAAAGAGGAGAAAAATCCTGATCCATAAACATACGGTCAGAAAGGAACTGATAACTCGTTACAGAAGTCAAGACAAAATGAGGCTGTACCACCTCCACTTTAAGAGCCGAATTAAGCAGATTACGATAATAGCCTCCCTGTTCACCTTCTGCAATCTTACCGACATACGGCAAATAAGCCTCATCATCCCCTTTGCCAATGTAGTAATAATCATATCCATCTTCGTCGCTATACTCAAAGCTCGTATGAAAATCAACTTTCAATCCCGGATTTGAAACTGGATTGTACATCCATCTGAACATTCCTCCCCCACTCTCACTGCCATTGGAACGTCGATTCAGGAAGATGTTACGATTATATCCATCATTCGCATCGTAGAATCCACCAATGCTAAAACTGGCATTCTCATCTACTGCATTGGAAGTAAGGAACTGCACATAACGATGTGCATCTTTTGTCGCTCCACCCACCTTAATTTCCGTTCCGCCCAGACGCGGATCTTTGATATAGACTTTTATCAGACCTCCCATCGCATTACGACCATACAAAGTGGATTGCGGACCACGCAATACTTCCACCTTATCCACTCCAAGAAAAGAGAAATCAAAGGCGGACTTATCAGCACATGCCACATCGTTCACATACAGTCCGACAGCAGGAGTATTAATACGAGAACCGACTCCTCTCACATAAATCGCACTGGTAAGACGCGAACCATAGTCAGGCATGAACAAATTAGGCACAAAGACTGCCGCATCTTTCAATGAGCGCACACCCAGACGTTCCATCTGGGCATTTCCCATACCGGTATAACTCACCGGCTGCTCGTCAAGCCCGGCTGCGGTTTTCGGGTCACCGCTCACCACTATCTCATTTATAAGAAAATTTCTTACGGAATCCGCCTCTGAAAAGAATGATTCATCAGTCCACACTCCATCCTTCAAATCTTCCACCCACATGGTTCCGCAACCAAACAACGGAACATAATGCAAAAGGAATAAACATGACGCACAGACCAACTTTCCTTTATTCCTTATATTATTCATTCTTATCATGACTGACTAAAAGTTACAGATTTCAAAAAAAATAGAGACAAAAAGTACATGTCTCGTTTCCGGGTGCAAAGTAACCGCAAAAACAAATGCCAATCAATCCTTATTTATTATGATTTCAAGAACCGACACTTATACGAAGTCATCCATAATCCTATATACACAAAACACGTTTCACCCAGTAACGGATGAAACGTGTTCCGATATATTACAATTGACTACCGACTTCTACTGGTCAGCACCCGGTCATTGCTGTTGTATTTCATCAAGCTCAATAGAAGCAGTCTCCCATTCTTCTACCACAGCATCCAATTGTTTTTTCAGTTCGGCATAATGTGAAATCAACTTCATGTCAGCAGCCCCTTCAGGAGTTGCCATCATCGTCTCGGCATCTGCAATGTCCTTCTCCAGTTTCTCAATGCGCTGCTCACACTCCTTGACAGCTTTCTCCGCCTTACGCACACGACGTGCCAGTTCTTTCTGCTCTTCATACGACAGACGTCCGGCAGAAACGGCACTGTCCGACACCGCATTCATTTTCTCAGATGGCTTGCCGGACACGGAGTTCTCAGTCTGCACCCTGTGATTTGTATCACCGCCAAGCCCCGTCATACCTTCATTCTCTCCACGCTTCTTTTCAAGGAAATCGTAGATGCCACCGATATATTCACGAACTTTTCCTCCGCCGAACTCATAAACACGCGACACCAGTCCGTCAAGAAAATCACGGTCGTGGCTGACAACAATCACCGTTCCGTCAAAATCACGCACTGCATTCTTCAACACATCTTTTGAGCGCATATCCAGATGGTTCGTAGGCTCGTCGAGAATCAACAGGTTCACAGGTTCAAGCAACAGACGTATCATGGCAAGCCTGCTTCGTTCTCCTCCGGACAACACCTTGACATATTTGTCAGAAGCTTCTCCTCCAAACATAAAGGCTCCAAGCAGGTCACGAATCTTCAAACGCATATCACCCTTTGCCACCCGGTCTATCGTATCAAAAACCGTGATATTGCCATCAAGCAACTGCGCCTGATTCTGCGCAAAATATCCTATCTGCACATTGTGTCCTATCTTCAGCGTACCATCAAAAGGTATCTCTCCCATGATACATTTGACCAGTGTAGATTTTCCTTCTCCATTATTTCCGACAAATGCCACTTTCTCTCCGCGTTTTATGGTCAGATTCACCCCGGAAAACACATTGTGAGTGCCGTATGTCTTCTTCACCTCATCGCAGATAACAGGGTAGTCCCCACTCCTCAGACACGGAGGGAATTTCAAACGGAGCATCGATGTATCCACTTCGTCAATCTCAATCGGCACAATCTTCTCCAACTGCTTGACACGGCTCTGCACCTGATTCGACTTTGAAGGTTTGTAACGGAAACGGTCAATGAAAGCCTGCGTTTCAGCTATCTCCTTCTGCTGATTCTCGTATGCACGCAACTGCTGCTCACGTCTTTCTTCACGCAGCTTTACATATTCATCGTATTTCACTTTGTAGTCATTGACACGACCACATGAAATCTCAATTGTACGATTAGTCACATTATTAATGAATGTACGGTCATGGCTCACAAGCACCACAGCATTCGCCCGCGTAGCCAAGAATGTTTCAAGCCATTGTATAGAACCAATGTCAAGATGGTTCGTAGGCTCATCAAGCAGCAGCAAATCGGGCTTCTGCAAAAGCAACTTAGCAAGCTCTATTCTCATTCTCCAACCACCCGAGAACTCACTCGTCGGACGCGTGAAGTCCTCACGACGGAATCCCAGACCAGTCAATGTACGCTCCAGCTCCGCATGATAATTCTGTCCGCCCATCATCGTGAAACGCTCATTCTCACGGGTGAATGTCTCCACCAGCTGCATATACTCCTCCGACTCATAGTCGGTTCTCTCTGACAACTCATCGTTCATGCGCTGAATGTTCGCCTGCATTTCACTGACATGCGAGAAAGCTGTCTCAGCCTCCTCTATCACAGTACGCTCATCACTCAGCACCATCACCTGCGGAAGATAACCTATTGTCACATCCTTCTGCTTCGACACACAGCCCTCTGTAGGCATCTGTTGTCCCGATATAATCTTCAGCATAGTGGATTTTCCCGCTCCGTTCTTTCCGACAAGCGCGATTCTGTCTTTCGGATTAATGACAAAACTGACATCAGAAAAGAGCGGCACCACACCGAATTCCACTTTTAAATTATTAATAGATACCACAACCGATATTTTATTTGTTTTTATTCAACATTCGCATTGAACCCCTACAGTCAATGGAAGCACAAGTCAAAAAAACGTCCCGCCATCAAAAACAGCAGGACGTCAATATGTAAAAGAAAAAAATGAACGTTGTATCAAATCCGCCAGTCTGAAGTTCAAGAACACTTCAGCACCAATCCCTTATGAATAATCGTCTTGGGAGTGATGTTATTGAGGCGGCACAGCTTATCCACTGTTATACCGTGACGACGAGCTATAGTATAAAGATTATCACCGTTCTTTACCCGGTATGTCACCTTTCTCGCTGCAGACTTCGTTGTTTTACCGGTCTTAACAGCTACAACTTCAGCCAACTCATTATTAACAACCTGATTCTCCGCTGCCGCAACGGCCTCTCCATCAGCTACGTTCTCAGCATTCTCAGCCTCCATTGCCATGATATTGGCATTTGTTCTTGCCACAGCACCATCGCCCTTGATAGTTCTTCCGGCACGAACAGAATAGAAATCACCCGTCACGTCCTGATTGGCAAAATCAAACATTCTTGCCGGATCGATTGGCTTGCCAAGCAAACGAGTCTCAAAATGCAGATGTGAACCTTTTGAACGCCCCGTATTTCCTCCAAGACCGATAGGGTCTCCGGCTTTCACAATCTGATTCTCTTTCACAATCTGCTTGCTCATGTGTCCATAAAGCGTCTCCAATCCATTAGGATGCCTTATCACCACATAATAACCATAACCTCCGCGATTGTATTTTACAATTCGCACCTTTCCGTCGAAAGCCGCACGAATGGTATCGCCTATATATACCTTTATGTCAAGTCCTTCGTGTCTCCGTCCCCATCGCGGTCCGAATTTAGAAGTAACCTTGCGACTCGGAGTCGGCATATAGAACCCTCGCAAATCAATATTGTAATCTGAAGGAACACGTCCGGCAACCTTTGAAATTCCGCTGTTGTTCCAGTCGGTGTATATATCAGCCGCGGGATTTTGAAGATCCACCGGAGCAATGGTGTTTATCAGGGTTACATTCTTGATTTCTTTCAACTTCTTGTCGGATGGAGCCTGACGTGCAATGAGGTCCTGAGCTACCGCGCTTACAGACACCATTGAAATCAATGCCACACCAAGTGTTTTTGTTAGTACTTTTAGAATCATTGGTTTTCTATGTTTTTTTTATTTTTTTGCTCTATTTTTATTTTTTAGTTGAACAATCAGTTAATAAAGCAGCATCCTCACTCTTCACTTTGAATGCAGACCTGCCACTACCTTCTATAAATATGTTCCGATTGAAACATGACATGCATCAAACAATTTCTTGTCGAAAAATCCGACAAAAGATATTGTTCATTTAATATTCGTCATTAGCGTAAAGGAACTGGAATGCAGTCTGCTTGTAGTCGAAGATTTCTTCCGGCTTGAAGAATCTTTCAAGCTCTATCACGGCATTTTCCGGAGAATCGGATGTATGTATGATATTCTCCTGAAAACTCATGCCGAAGTCACCTCGAATAGTTCCCGGAGCAGCTTTTCTTCCGTTTGTACTACCGGTCATACTCCTGACAGTCTCTACAGCATCCACTCCTTCATAACAACAACAAATAACCGGAGCCGCCATCATTGAGTCCTTTATGCGCTGAAAGAACGGTTTACTTGCCAAATGTGCATAGTGTTCGTTAAGCAAATCGTCCGTAAGCTGCATCATCTTCATTCCTGCCAACCGCAAGCCTTTACGTTCAAACCGTGCAGTCACCTCACCGACTATCGCACGCTGAACAGCGCACGGCTTAAGTATAACAAGTGTTTTTTCCATCATTTTATATTAAATAATAGCATAATGCCACGTATTTATTATCACTTTTGCAAAGTTACAGAAATTATTCCGTAAAGACAACTATCGCCAAAAACTTTTAGGATTTATTCACACCGAAAGTCAAAAAGTAGCATGACAAACAACCTATTAAATAAAGTCACCAATCAAGAAGTTGTTTTTCTTTTTGTGAAGCATCCAAACACACCCTACAAAAAAGATGCCAATGGCGAAAAACAGGAATAGGCAGAAAACGATTATGTCATAATAAACACCAAAATAAAGCACAAACAGACATCAAATCATCATATTTACTATCACATTGATTTTCTTAATTGTTAAAATCCCAAGCCCTCTGGCACGCGTCAAAATGAGGCGCGCCGAACT
>X363_Desmarests_Spiny_Pocket_Mouse__coassemble_734_pt1 | contig 16281 bp, 9 predicted proteins | sample X363_Desmarests_Spiny_Pocket_Mouse__metabat2_low_PE_006 | metagenome-assembled genome bin X363_Desmarests_Spiny_Pocket_Mouse
AAATGTTAAGAAGTGTATAATTTCTGTTTTGAAAAAGTGCTTGAACAGAAACTTAAAAATGAGTGGATTTAAAAAGGGTTTTGAAGGTAAAAACGGTAAGATTTATTGTAACGTATTAATAATCAATAGATTACTAAAATATTCAAAAATTTCAAAAAATTGCGTCCAGCACGATTTTTTGAGCGTTTTTAAAAATTTTATATTTGATTGATTATCAAATATTTATCCCAACAGCAAAAATTTTGTCTTTTTGCTGCCAGCAAAAAATCGCTCGAAGTGTTAAATTTTCATTTTGGACGAAAATATCATTTTGTCATTTTGAAAAATAGGGTGCAGCCGCCTCTGTGACATGTGTTTTTGCGACGATGCGGATGCACCGGGGTGCATCCCTACTGGGAGGACGGCACTCTGTGTAATCGTTGGAGGCTATAAATTAGTTTTCTTATTCCCATAGGAAATATTCTTTTGCTCAGTTGATTTTCTCTGTTATTTTTTTGTGCGACGCAGAGGAATTGGTATTTTTGTCGCAATAAATTGTTTACATTCAGACAAATTACATGATTGACAATGTAGGGATGCACCCCGGTGCATCCGTTGAAAAAGAACCTGCTGAAAAAGCATTGCCCGACAAACTGCCACACCGCAAAAATATTCGTGCCGAATTTCACGACTATTCGGGCGGCAACTATTTCGTAACAATATGCACACGCGATAAAGAGCAATATTTCGGTAGAATCTTTAATGGTGAAATGCGTCACAGTGTGATAGGCGAGGTCGCGTACAAGGCTTTGGAATCTCTTCACACACACTATAGTTATGTTGAAGTACCACTGTTTGTTGTCATGCCCAATCATATTCATGCTATAATAACCATACGTGAAAGCATAGATGCACCGGGGTGCATCCCTACTGTGAGGACGGCACTCGGTGTGATTATCGGAGGATATAAACAGTCCGTGACCCGCTATGCCCATCGTAACGGCATTGTTTTTGGATGGCAAATCCGTTATCATGACCATATAATACGTGGAGCGCGAGACGGGAATATGATTTCGGAATATATTATTATGATATACCTCATGCACCCTTTTAAAACATAAGAACTTAAAAACCGGAAAAAACAAATTAAAGTATGCTTGAAATAAAAGGAGAAATACACGACCGTTATACACTGGAATTCAAGATCGGCTATTCATGCAATCCGGAAGAGAACGACGTCAACGATTTCTTCATGGACTCATGGATGTTCATCCCCGATGCACTCTACATCAACTCAAGCACTTACCCTAAAGAAAGTTTTTACAGAGATGTACGCACACTCGTCAGGCTCATCACACCCGAGTTCACCCTCGAACAGATAGGAGACCCGGAGTGTCTGCCCTTGTCACGTCTGAGCAAATGGTGCGGAAGAATGGCGGAAGAATGCAAAGAAAAAGCCGATTCTGTATCCGAAAGCCGTAAAAAGCCTGCAAAACCGAAGGGCAATGATGCCATCTTAAGCATTCCCGATTTCTCTTTCAAGGACATTGCCGCCAATCTTTCCGGCAGAAAGCAAGAGACAGAGACAGGGCGCAAGCTCACGAAGACAGAAAAGATGTATGAGCACCAAATAAAAATGTTTTGCAGCATCGTCCGAAGCGCCATAAGGGACGAGGCGAAAAGAATCGGCAAACAAGCCTCATCGGAAGAATGCGGCACACTTGTAGAGGACTTAACCGCCAAAGCGGAAAAGATTGTGAATGCCTACAGACAGGTTCTGTCATCGACCGGACTTGCCGCATCGGACTCAGAGCAACGTCGATGGTTTGATTTGGGCGACGAATATTTATGCCGTATCATCGACACAAACATGTTCAGACTGATGGAAAAGATAAAGGAGCAAGAGCCTCTGGAATGCAGCCGCATCATACGTCCTCTGGAAGAATACATCAGCCGTTCAATGGAATATGAGCGTGAACACGGCTATTTGCTTCCCGGCGACTCAGGTGATGTCCGCCGCAACCGCAATTTCCTGTATCGTGCGGGACAATTAAAGAAATATATAGAAAGCGACCTGTACATATTGGTTCACCAACGCAGCAACACATTCGTCCTGCAACAGATTCTGTTTATGATTGCAGCCGGACTGAGCATGGTATTCGCCACAGTGGTCTCTTTTTCATTCCAAAAGACATTCGGCAACTTCACCATGCCGCTGTTCATCGCCCTTGTGGTGAGCTATATGTTCAAAGACCGTTTCAAGGAACTCCTGCGCTACTGGTTTGCCACCAAGCTCGGGAGCAAACTTTACGACTACAAAATCAAACTTGCCATGGGGGATGAGCCTATAGGATGGAGCAAGATTGGCTGTGATTTTGTCGGCGAAAGCAAGCTACCTTCGGAAGTACGTCATCTGAGGGGACGTGTGTCTGCTCTTGAAGCCGGAAACTGCGCTCTGCGCGAAAGTGTACTGATATTTCGCCAGCGGCTCTCCTTGTTCGGCAAAAAGCTTGGCAGATTGAGCCATTATCCGCTTCACGGAGTAAACGAGATATTACGTGTCAATCTGAGAGAGTTTCTCCGTCGCATGGACAGTTCGCATGTGCCTGTCTTTTCTCAGGACGAAAACGGAGAACTCCATACGGTGCAGGCGGAAAAAGTCTATTACATACATTTCATTATGCGCTTCCGCTACAACGGCACAGAGAGTTTCCGCCGTTTCCGTGTGTGTCTGCATCGTCGCGGCGCTACCAACATAGAGGAATGGTGACATCGGACAACAGAAACTGTATGCAGGTTTAGTACAGTCGGGGTGACAATCTGCACCCACCTCAGTCATTTCATGCCACAGCCTCAGTCCCGCCCCACCAAAAGTTAGAGAAATTAAAACAGCTTTTCAAAAAAAACAGTAACTTTGCAGCAATATAGGTCATACGATGTAATTTATGGACACACAAGAACAATTCAAGCAAGCAATGGGAAAGTGTCGTGAGCTTTTCTCAAAAAAGCTGCACGACTACGGAGCTGCATGGAGAATCATGCGACCGTCTTCCGTTACAGACCAGATTTTCATAAAAGCGAACCGCATAAGGAGCATTGAAGTAAAAGGAGTCTCGAAGGTTGGCGAAGGCATATATCCTGAATTTCAAGCAATTGTAAACTATGGTATTGTAGGACTTATACAACTGGAGCTTGGATATGCTGAAAAAGAGGACTTGACAGCCGACGAAGCCCTCGCATATTACGACAAATATGCCGGCATGGCTCTTGAACTGATGCTTCGCAAGAATCATGACTATGATGAAGCATGGAGAGCCATGCGCATCAGTTCTTATACAGACCTTATACTCATGAAGATTTACAGAACCAAACAGATAGAAGGCAACCACGGACAGACACTGGTGTCGGAGGGTGTGGATGCCAACTATTTCGACATGATAAATTATTCTGTATTCGGGCTTATCAAGATGGACGAAGAGTCTCGATAGAGTCTCACATAAAACAAGGAAAACGGACTATGGCAAAAAAAGCGAAGACAACACTTTTGCTGGCAAAAATCACTGTGAACATCTGCAGGTTTGTGTTAGCCGCCACTTTCATCTTTTCCGGATTCATCAAAGCCAACGACCCTATGGGGATGGCATATAAAATGGGAGATTACCTCAGTGCCTTCGGCATTACGAACTTTCCGGAATCATTCACCATTGCCGCATCCATAGTTCTGGCATTTGTGGAATTTATGATGGGAATCTTTCTGCTGTTTGGTATCAGCAGGAAACCGATGTCGCGGCTGGTCACTACTTTCATGCTGCTGATGACATTGCTGACTGTCTATATATTCATCTTTGACCCGGTTGCCGACTGCGGATGCTTCGGAGACGCAATCATATTGACCAATGGGGAAACGCTATTGAAAAATATTGTTTTGTTGGCAGCCTCTCTGACAGTGCTACGATGGTATAGACACCAAATACGTCTTGTCAGAGAAAACATGGACAGCGTGATGACCATGTTCGCCACATTATATATATTGTCATACAGCATATACTGCATTGTGGAACTTCCGGTTTTCGACTTCCGTCCCTATTACATCGGGGCAGATATAAGAAACGGCAGGGAAACAACGGAAGATATGCGTCCCCAATATGAAGTGAAGCTTGTTTACGAGCGCGAAGGAAAGACAATGGAAATAGACATTGACGACGAAGAGCCGGACAGTTCATGGGAATATGTAGAAACAAAACGAATATTGCTGAAGGACGGAAGCAGTCACTCTATGGCAGATTTCTATATCATGGATGCCAATGAAGAAGACATTACGGAAGAGGTTCTGGCGGAAGAAGGTTATTCATTTCTGCTGATAGCTCCGTTTCTTCAAAATGCAGACGAAGGATGTATAGACCTTATCAACGAGGCATACGATTATGCGCGGAACAATGGGTATGGCTTTTACTGCATCACAGCTTCTGATACGGCAGCACAGGAATATTGGACAGACCATACGGGAGCCGAATATCCCTATTACAGAGGAGACGAGCGCACATTGAAAACTGTTGTCCGTGCCAATCCCGGACTTGTACTTATCAAAGACGGCAAGGTGGTAAGGAAGTGGGGAAACTATAATATGCCTGACGAATACGAGCTTAACGGCAGTCTGGAAGATATACCAGCGGGGCAGACGGAAACAGTGGAGGCCAGACGAAAAATCATCAACATCCTGCTTTGGTTTTTCATTCCGCTGGCATTATTCATCATATTCGACCGGATAGCGATGGGATGGAGCTTCTATCGTATGATGAAACGTAAATCGAAGGAACTGAAACTTGAAAGTATCGAAGAAAAGCTATATATAAACGAAATAGAAAAAAACATTAACAATAAGTTTAACATTAAAACAAAAGAAAAATGAGAAAGAAAATTGTTGCTGGAAACTGGAAGATGAACAAGAATCTTCAGGAAGGTGTTGCTCTTGCTAAAGAACTCAACGAAGCTCTTGCTGCTGACAAACCAAATTGCGATGTAATCATCTGCACTCCGTTTATCCACCTTGCACCTGTTTCTGACATCATCGATCACAATGTGATTGGTCTTGGCGCAGAAAACTGTGCAGACAAGGCAAGCGGTGCTTACACAGGTGAAGTAAGTGCTGAAATGGTAAAATCTACCGGTGCTGAATATGTTATCCTCGGTCACTCAGAGCGTCGCGGCTATTATGGTGAAACATACGACATTCTGAAAGAGAAAGTTCAGCTTGCACTTGCAAACGGACTTAAAGTAATCTTCTGTATCGGTGAAAGCCTCGAGGAGCGTGAAGCAAACAAGCAGAATGAAGTTGTAAAGGCAGAACTTGAAGGCTCTGTATTCAACCTTTCAGCAGAAGACTTTGCTAAGATTATTATCGCATACGAACCAATCTGGGCTATCGGTACAGGAAAGACTGCCACTTCAGAGCAGGCAGAGGAAATACACGCTTACATACGTTCTGTAATTGCAGAGAAGTATGGAAATGAAGTAGCTGAAAACACTTCTATCCTCTACGGCGGTTCTTGCAAGGCATCAAATGCTCCTGAGCTTTTTGCAAAAGCTGACATCGACGGCGGTCTTATCGGTGGTGCTTCTTTGAAAGTTGCAGACTTCAAGGGCATTATCGACGCTTGGAAATAAGGAATTGCTTTTTAGAAGTTTTCTCACAGGAAACACTGAAAAAAAACGAAACCAAACTTATCTGATATTTTTCAACACGGCAATAATCTTATTGCCGTGTTGAAAATATACACAGACTCAACATCCGCCAAGAACCTAAAAAATTATGAATCTAAAAACTTACGGACTTAATATCATGTATCGGAAATTTTCTTTTGTCATCATCTGCATCTTTTTCATGTCGATTCAGGCAGTTGCCCAAACCAATTTCATGGAGCATCTTGAAAGTAAAGTAAATGGGCAAGGAACTGTCACTGTGCTCCAAGACCAGCGTTTGGCAAATTTGGTCAACGGAAATGAGATATTGAACGGAAATGCAGGACAGCAACCTGTGCAAGAAGGAGAAGAAGATGATCTACCGATAGTGAACAAAGGGACAAAGGTGAAAGTCCGTGGATACAGGATACAAGTTTACTGGGGCGGAAGCCAGCGCACCGACCAAAGTCGGGCGCAACATGCCGGTACGATGGTAACCAATGCGTTCCCGGAACTTCAGGCATACACTTCTTTCGATTCTCCTCATTGGAGATGTCGTGTCGGCGACTTCACTACCCGACAGGAAGCTGCGGAATATCTACAAAAGCTTTGTGATATGAACATGGGGAATGACGCAATGATTGTGCGTAGTGAAATTTTCATTTACAAATAAGCTTAAAGGTTTCCCAAAAAGAAAGCGTGATTATATCACAACATTAATTTTGAAATAAGAAACACTGGACACAACCAAGTATCATATATTTTTCTTATTAATTATCGGACTCCGACTTGATAGACCAATCTACCATAGACAGAATAATGGATGCTGCAAACATTGTGGATGTAGTATCTGAATATGTTACGCTTCGCCGCTCCGGCACAAGCTATAAAGGGTTATGCCCTTTTCATGACGACAAGACTCCTTCCTTTTATGTATCCCCATCCAAAGGTGTGTGCAAATGCTTCAGCTGCGGAAAAGGAGGTAATGCCGTACACTTCATAATGGAACAAGAACAGATGTCCTATTATGAGGCATTAAAGTTTCTTGCAAAAAAATATGGCATAGAAGTTGAAGAACGTCAATTGACACCAGCACAGCGTCAAAGTCAAAGTGAACGCGAAAGTCTGTTCGCCGTAAATGAATGGGCAAGCAAATACTTTCATGAGACAATGCTAAATACAGCCGATGGCAGAACTATCGGACTTGCCTACTTCCGTTCACGCGGATTCAGGGATGACATAATAGATAAATTCCGTCTCGGATTTAGTCTGGCACAGTATGACGCAATGGCAAAGGAAGCACTAAGAAAGGGATATAAGGACGAGTTTCTTCTAAAAACAGGTCTGTGCTATCGTCGTGACGACGGTTCTCTACGTGACAAATACTGGGGAAGGGTCATATTTCCGTGGTTCTCTGTCAGTGGCAAGATTGTGGCTTTTGGCGGACGTGTGCTTGACTCACGTACAAAGGGAGTGAACCAGAAATATATCAATTCTCCCGAATCAGAAATATTCCATAAGAGCAATGAACTCTATGGAATATATCAAGCCAAAAAGTCAATTGTCAAAGAAGACCGTGTATATATGGTGGAAGGATATACAGATGTCATATCCATGCATCAATGTGGAGTGGAAAATGTGGTGGCAAACTCTGGTACCGCATTGAATGAGGCTCAGATACGCTTGTTACATCGTTTTACATCAAACATCACCCTACTCTATGACGGAGACGGAGCCGGAATACATGCGGCATTACGCGGTACGGACATGTTGTTATCGGAAGGAATGAATGTAAAGATTCTCCTACTTCCAGACGGCGATGACCCCGACAGTTTTGCAAGGAAGCACACAGCCGATGAATACAGGAAATACATTGAATCCAACCAGACGGACTTCATTATATTCAAAACCAACCTTCTACTTGGAGATGCAGGGCGGGACCCATTGAAGCGTGCTCAACTTATCAAGGATATTGTCCGCAGCATCTCTGTAATTCCGGAAGAAATTATTCGCTCAACCTACATACATGAATGTAGTGAGATTCTCGGAATAGACGAACTAATGCTGGTAAGAGAGACAGAAAAGAACCGTATTCAAGAAAAAGAACGTATATGGAAAGAAAAAGAACGTGAGCGTAACCGTTTACAAAATAAGACTTCCGTTCTGCCGCCAACTCATACTACCCCAACAACTCTTTCTGAGAATACAGAAAGTACATCTGTTCCTACGAAACAAGAAAACACGACAGGTGATACTACTTCTTTTGCATCCGAGGAAGTTCCTCCGACGAACAAATTACCAGAAGAAGAAGAAAACGCCCAAACTTCTGTCAGCAATGAACAAATATCTGTTCCGGAGAGAGCTAATACAGAATTGGTCAGCCGCCAATACCGTGAAGAGAAACGATTCATGGGACTTGAGCGGATGATTATGTCCCTTGTGGTAAAATACGGAGAACAGACCATAGACTGTGAAGACGAGAATGGTGCTCCCGTCCAAATAACTATCGCTGATTATGTAAATTCGGAGCTACAGAAAGATGAACTGAAGTTTCGCTCACCGATATATTCTTCTATGCTCACAGACGCTGTGGCAGGTGTGAAAAACCCGGATTTCATAGCCAGTCGATATTTTCTTAACAACCAAAACATGGATATAAGCACAGAAGCGGTCGAACTTCTGAGTGAGCCATACCAGTTAAGTAAAGGACAAACCATGCCTACAGAACAAGAGCTACTATCCGACTACATAGTACATCTGATGCTTGACTACAAATTTGCCGTTATAGAAGATGAACTCCGTATAATATCAGAACAACTTTCTGATTCCGCAGTATATGCAGACCATGAAAGATGTAAGGACATCATGCAGAAGTATATCATTTTAAGTAACATACAGCGCAAACTTGCAAAATGTCTTGGCGACCGTATTGTAATGAAATAGCCACATCTACATTATAAGATATCTTGTGGCAGAAATTACATGACAATTTATCCATGAGCCAATAAAAAACATTCACTTTTCGACATTTGCCATGAACATATCAAGACTTTATTTGTCTTTAAATCAGTGAAAAGTTGTATGTTTGCAACACAAACATCACTAATTGACATCTTGATTTATTTCTGCATATTTTATGGATAAAGAAAAAGCGAAAGAGGAAGTAAAAAATGTCCTTGTTAAAAATGTAAAGAAAAACAAGATTGCTAAGGTTGCTGTCTGGGTCGCACTTAGTCCTATTTTGTTATTCGTATTTTTATCAATCCTTATATATATTCCTTCTGTTCAACAGTTTGCTGTCAATCGTATAGCGCAACATCTGTCCTATGAAACCGGTATGGATGTAAAAGTAGGCTATATCAGACTAAAGTTCCCTTTAGACCTTTCAATGGAACATACCACAGCAATACAAGGGAAGGACACCGTTTTCAGTGCGGCAAGACTGGATGTCAGCGTCAAAATGATTCCGTTGTTCCGAAAACAAGTCGAAGTTGACGGTATTCTCATGCAGAATCTGAAAATCAATACAAAAGATTTGATAGAAGCCTGCCGTATCAAAGGAAGTGTCGGTGAATTTTGCCTTAATGCCCATAATATTGATTTAGCCAAAGGTGTTGCCGTTGTCAATAAGACTGTGCTGAAAAACACCATGCTTGACATATTTATGGCGGATTCAGTAAAAGAAGATACAACGGCCTCCCAGCCTGTTCTATGGAAAATCCAACTCTGCGATTTCCATCTCCACAATGTAAATATAGGTCTGAATCTTGCACCGGCTACAGACAGTGTGTCCATTGGAAGCAATATCGGAAATGCCCAAATAAAAGCTTTCATTGATCTTGAAAAAGAAATCTATAAAATAGAAAAGTTCAAGATAAACGAGTCTTCTGTAAGGTACGACATAGGAGCTAATCCTTATTCCACCACGGACAGTCTGAATCACCCGGCAACAGGATTTGACCCTAAGCATATCCTGCTGTCCGATTTGAACATATCGGTTGACTCGACGGAATATCTCGGCTCCGGAAGTTTGAAAGCCAATCTTATGCAACTGACCGGCAAAGAAAGATGCGGACTAAAGTTCAATAAGACAAAGGGATATGTAGAAATGAAGAACAACACACTACTCATCCCGTCATTTTCGCTTGAGACAGACGACTCACACATAAGTTTACAGATGGAGATGGACATGAACACATTTGACGAGAGAAATCCCGGACAAATGGATATTCATGCCTCAGCATCAATTGGCAAGCAAGACCTCATGCTCTTCATGCCCGACATGACCACCGATTTTATTCGCTATTGGCCTGTAAAACCCGTCTCCGTCATTGTAGCGGCAAAAGGTAACATGCAGAAAATGAATGTAAATAAAGCAGAAGCCAAACTTGACGGATTTTTTCATTTCAAGTCGTATGCAGAGTTGACAAACATCACAGATTCGTTGCGTATGGGTGGAACGGTCAATACAGACACAAAGATTTACAACAGCAGCTTCATCAAGAGCTTCCTCCCTTCCGACGTAGCAAAATCCTTTACCCTACCCCCTCACATGACATTGGCGGCCGATGCAAAAATGAATAACGGATATGCCACACTTGATGCAGACTTAGCCACACCATACGGTTCTGTAATTCTGACAGCAGATTACAACACAAGAAAAGAAGACTACCAATTAGGAATTGACATTGAGAATCTTCTGGTAAACAGCCTGCTGCAGATGGAACAGAACTTCAACATAGACGGCTCGATAACGGCAAAAGGACACGGACTGGACATTTACTCTCCCAAGACATACACAAATGCCACCATAACATTGAACAAGGCACAACTGGGGGATGTAGATATGAGCGGAAGCCATGCCGATGCAAGTATCTCCGGCAATAAAATCTCATTCGACTGCATTTGCGACAACAAAATGATAAATACGGCATTCAAATTAGAAGGACATCTGTATTCCAACAAAGTAGATGGAGTACTGGATATAGACCTTCCGTATGCCGATTTATACGCTTTAGGCTTCAGCAAAGAACGTTTTGAAGTGACAACAAAAGGGAATGTATCATTCACCTCCAATCTGTCGAACAAATTCATGGTCGATTCCCACATCGACGGACTCGACATGATAATAGGAAAAGACAGCGTAAGAACGGAACATTTTGACCTCTATGCGGAAACCACCTCCGACTCTACTTCTGCTGTCCTTCGTACAGGAGACTGGAATTTTGATTTCCATTCGCCATACAACTTATATTCACTGATAGCAAAAGGAGAGAAACTCACAAGCATAGTAAAAAAGCAAATTGAAAAGAAAGAGCTTGACCTTGAACGGTTAAAGAGGTATATGCCTGTCACCCATCTTGAAACATCAGTAGGAAAGAACAATCCTCTGACAAGGATTTTGGCAACAAGCGGTATCTCATTCAATGAAATAAAAGCCAATATAACCACCTCACCCGAATCGGGATTGCTTGGCAATGCTCACATGTACGGATTTACGAATGACACGATAAAAATAGATACCGTATATTTCAACATATCACAGGATAGTACCAACATACTATTTGACTCTGGCCTAATCTGTAACGACCAGAAACTATGTCCGGGATTCAGGACATACATTGACGGGCACATCAACTTAGATGATGCCGACGTACACCTTACTTATTTCAATAAGAAAGGCAACAAAGGCATGGATATAGGTGTTGCCGCCGACTTCACAGACAGTCTGCTGCATTTAAGCCTTTATCCGGACGAACCGACAATAGCGTTCAGCAAATTTACAATCAACAAAGACAATTATATAGACCTGAACAAAAACGGAAAGCTATCGGCAAATGTCAGACTGGCATCACTGGCGGACAGCTGCCGCATACATTTCACGGCATCAGCAGAAGAAGAGCAAAAAGCCACAGCCGTCGTTGAGAATCTTAAAATCGACGAACTGTTGACCGTCTTTCCGTTCTTGCCTAAAATGGGAGGAATGCTGAACATAGATGCCACCTATCAGACCACAGAAGAAAACTATTTAGTCAACGGCTATCTGTCTGTCGATAAATATTCTTTTGAGAACATGCCTATAGGAGACATAAAAGCAGATTTCGACTATGCTCCCCAAGGGACTACCGCACATGTCATCACAGCCAAACTCAGCCACAACAAACAAGAAGTTATCACTGTAGATGGAACATACGACAGCCAAGACGACGGTTCACTCGACGGAACTCTTGTCTTCGATGATCTCCCGCTGTCAATAGCGTCTCCATTTGTGGCAGAACAGACCCTCTCTCTCGATGGACATATTTCCGGACAGATACATGCCATAGGCCCTATGGACAAACTGGCTTTTGACGGACAGCTTAATCCGGAAGGAATGACAGTGCAGTCCGATGTATATGCCGTAAAACTCAAATTTGCGGACGCTCCTATACTGATAGCCGACAGCCGCCTGACGTTTGACAAATACGAAGTCTATGCCGCAGGAAAAAATCCGCTGACCCTGAACGGCTATGTCGATTTCGCAAACATGCAACAGATACGTCTCAGCTTAGGACTCTACGGACGCAACTTCCAGCTTGTCGATGCACAACGCACACGCAAGGCACTGCTCTTCGGAAAAGTCTATGGAGACTTCTTCGCTAGAGTCACCGGAACTACGGATGACTTGTCTGTACGCGGAATGGTGAACATACTGGGCAACACCGACATGACATACATCATGGCAGACACTCCTCTGTCTATAGACAACCGCCTCGATGACATCGTTACTTTCGTTGACTTTACACTTCCCCCGGAAGAAGCCAAAGATATACCGCAAAAAACATTCATGGGAATCGACATGCAAGTGCAGCTTGCCGTAGAAGACGGCGCACAGTTCCATTGCGAATTTAGTGCCGACCGTCAAAGCTATGTCAACATACAAGGCGGAGGTTCACTCAGCATGAACTATACCCCGGAAGGAGTTCTCACATTACAAGGAAGATATACCGTGAATGAAGGGGAAATGAAATACTCATTGCCTATAATCCCGCTAAAAACATTCACCATAAGAAAAGGGAGCTACATTGAATTTACAGGAAACCCAATGAACCCGGTTCTGAAATTCGAAGCATTTGAGCAGACAAAAGCTTCCGTCAATGAAACGGATGGAAGCAGCCGCACCGTCTCCTTCGATGTGGGACTTAAGGTGGCAAACACACTTGAAAACATGGAACTTGACTTCACAATCGACGCGCCTGAAGACATCAGAATACAAAACGAACTGGCAGGCATGTCGAAAGAAGAGAAGAACAAGCTTGCCATTGCCATGCTCGCCACAGGAATGTATCTGTCCGGCAACAACTCTTCTGGGTTCAATGCCAGCAATGCCCTTAACAACTTCTTGCAAGGCGAGATAAACAACATCGCCGGCAAAGCCCTCAGTACGGCTGTAGATGTAAATGTGGGCATGGAGCAGAACACGAACTACGACGGAAGCACCCGTACAGACTATTCGTTCAGATTCTCAAAACGATTCTTCAGCAACAGGCTCAATGTCGTCATCGGAGGAAAAGTCAGCGACGACAAAAGTGCCGTAGAGCATGAGTCAGGTGCATATATCGACGACGTGTCACTCGAATGGCGGCTTGACAAAGGGGGCACACGATATATAAGACTGTTTCATGAGAAGAACTACGACAACCTGCTCGAAGGAGAACTGATTGAGAACGGTGTCGGAGTGGTACTTCGCAAGAAGATGGACAAGCTGTCCGAGTTGTTCATATTCAGAAACAACAAAAAGCGTCGCGAAGAAGAAAGCCGCATCAGACAAACCGGCAAGAATCAGCCTACAAAAGAGAATGCAGAAATGAATAATGCCCCCAACCGTGAGGCAAGAAAAAGTGACGACACAGAAGCTAAAAAGTAAAAAAGCCCAAACATCCAACCGTATATGAAACGAAACTGCACCATATTATCCCTGCTCATAGCCGGCATCCTGATATTGACAGCCTGCTCCACCACCAGCAACCTGCCGGAAGACGAAATTCTCTATACCGGCATAAAGTCTGTAAAGATTAACGGCAAACAGAACACCGCCGCCGAAAAGACTGCATTGGCGGAAGTGGAAGCGGCAATAGCGTATGCGCCCAACAACTCCTTCATGGGAAGTTCATCACTGCGCACCCCATTTCCTATCGGACTATGGATTTACAACGGACTGGTAAACAAACAAAAATCCGGCTTCAACCGCTGGATTCTCAACACATTCGGCAGCACCCCGAAAACCATAAGTGCGGTAAACCCTACCACCCGTTCCCAGATTGCAACTTATCTGTTACAGAATTACGGGTATTTCCAAGGAAATGTAGATTATACTCTCATCGACCAGAAGAATCCGAAAAAGCAAAAAATATCATACGAAATAAATCTGGGAACAGCTTATATGTTCGACTCCATCCGATATTCGTTTCCGGAAATCGAAGACAGCATCATCCGTGCCACAGACCATGCACGGCATATCAAGCAGGACGAACAGTTCAGCGTGGTCAATCTGCAACTGGAAAAGTCAAGACTTACAAAAGAGTTTCGCAACAACGGATTCTACTACTACCGTCCCGACTATATATCCTACTTTGCCGACTCCATGCAGATTCCCAACCGGGTCAAGATGCTGGTTGTACCAGACAAGGCAATGCCTGCACGTGCAAAACGGCAATGGAGAATCGGAAACATAAGCACTTACATACGCAACAGCAGCAATATGCGCAATCAATACAGCGACTCCCTCAACCTGAAAGGACTGAAAATTGCGTATTCCGGAAAAAAGATTCCGGTCAAGCCTCGCGTAATGTTCCGAACATTCCGATTCTGGAAAAACCAATTGTTCAATCAGGACAAGCTGGACATGACCATCACCAACCTCAACAACATGCAGGTGTTCTCGCAAGTACAGTTCGCATTTACTCCAAGAGACACCACCGACACATGCGATATTCTCGATGTGCGTCTCGATGCCACAATGGACAAACTGATTGACGCAGAAGTCGATTTCAATATCACCCAGAAAAGCAACTCACAGATAGGTCCGAATCTGGGTCTCACATTCTCCAAAAGAAATGCGTTCAGACATGGAGAGACTCTCTCATTCAAACTGAAAGGCTCATACGAATGGCAGACGAACAAATCGGTAACAGGTCAAAGCTCAAAAATCGACTCATACGAAACAGGACTGGAAGCCTCACTGACTTATCCGTGGACAGCCTTTCCCGGACTTGCCACAAAGATATTCCGCTATCCAACCTCATCTTCATTCAAGCTGTCAGTTGACCATCTGAACCGTGCCGGCTATTACCGTCTGCTGTCTTTCGGAGCCGAAGCCGCATACAAGTTCCAGACTTCGGACGTTGTAAGCCACACGTTCATCCCGATTACACTGACATACAACAAACTGATGGAGACAACGGCTAAGTTCGACTCCATCACCGCTTCAAATCAGGCTCTCTATATAAGTCTGAAAAATCAGTTCATCCCTGCCATGCAGTACATGCTGACCTACGACAACAGCAGAAACTCCAAACAATCTCGGACAACTTGGTTTGAACTCACAGCCAAAGAATCGGGAAACATCATAAGCGGCATCATGAGTGCATCCGGACAAAAGTTCGACAAGGAAAACAAGAAACTATTCGGAAGCCCATACTCACAGTTCATCAAATTGACTATGGAACTCCGCAACAAGTTCAAGATTACAGAAAAAAGTTTGATAGCCACCCGGCTCTATACCGGTGCGATATTCACCTACGGCAATTCTTCCGTAGCACCATATAGTGAACTGTTCTATGTAGGCGGTGCAAACAGCATACGTGCGTTCAGTGTGCGTTCCATCGGCCCCGGATGCTACTACGACTACTCCGGACGCGGAACATATCTCGACCAAGCCGGCGATTTCAAGATAGAGGCAAACATTGAGTATCGTTTCAACATAACAGGCAATTTATACGGAGCCACATTTATAGATGCCGGCAACGTATGGCTGCTGAAAGACGACCATTCACACCCTAACGGAAAACTTGGAGACGGAGGCTTCTTCAAGTCATTGGCTTTAGGCACCGGACTCGGTTTGCGCTACGACTTGGAATTTCTGGTTCTGCGTCTTGATTTGGGAATAGGAATACACGCTCCGTATGACACCGGCAAATCCGGATATTACAACATACCGAAGTTCAAAGACAGTCTCGGACTCCATTTTGCTGTGGGCTATCCTTTCTAACCAAACGAAATACTCACTACTCTTTAGGATGTGTAAATATACTCGATAGACCCTTTCCTATTTTTAAGTGGATGTACTCACAGACACCTCTTGTTTGTGTAATTTGAATGTGTTTAATGGATATTTTCACAGACTACTCCGTCGCTACGCGCCACTAAGATACATAAAGGTGAGTACACCCACACAAATAAAAGTAATCAGTGAATACACCCACTAAAATAATATGATATAATTGATTGACATGTAGGGATGCACCCCGGTACATCCATTTCTCGCTTCTCCGCTTCTCCATTTCCTTGCAAAAAACATGTCATAGAGACGGATGCACCGGGGTGCATCCCTACAAGTGGTTCATGGACATTCAATTCGGATTG
>X363_Desmarests_Spiny_Pocket_Mouse__coassemble_742_pt1 | contig 16171 bp, 10 predicted proteins | sample X363_Desmarests_Spiny_Pocket_Mouse__metabat2_low_PE_006 | metagenome-assembled genome bin X363_Desmarests_Spiny_Pocket_Mouse
GGATGGCGGAGTACGGCTAAAATGTTAAGAAGTGTATAAACATAGGTGTTAGAAGAGTGTCTGAACAAAAACCGAAAAATGAGTGGATTTGAAGGAGCATTTGAGGAGAAAAACGACGAATTCAAATGTAAAATATTAATAATCAGCAGATTATCAGAACATACAAATTTCTCGAAAAATTGCGTCCAGCGCAATTTTTTGAGCGTTTTTAGAAATTTTATATTCTATTGATTATCAATCAATTATCTTTGGATAAAAATTTTCCTATTTTTGTCCTTGACAAAAAATCACTCCAAGTGTTAAATTTTCATTTTGACCGAAAATATCATTTTGTCAAATCTCCGACACAAAAATCAGAGCCACTCTTCTGCTAAATCCGAACATCTGATTTGAAACCACAAAATAAGGTATATTCACAGTAGAATACATTCAAAAACAATAGGTAAACAATTCAAATGTAACAGACAAATCTGCCATAATACGCTGACAAGTAGTCCATCCAGAAAATATTGACTAATTTTGCAATAGAAAAACTCCATCTAAATTTTATGAAAAGATTTCTGTGTATCATAATATTGATTATTGCTTCTGGAGTTGGCATCATGGGTGCCGACAACCCTCTTCCTACCATCGAACATCTCGATGCCAGAAATGGAATGTCGAGTGACTATGTTACCTCCATTGCCCAAGACCGTCACGGCTTTCTTTGGGTTGGAACGGAAGTTGGTCTGAACAGGTTTGACGGCACAAGCTTCAAGAAATTCACTACTCAGAATTCTCCAATTATCGGGAATGCAGTCACAGCATTGCTATATGACGAAAGCGGCGACCGGATGTGGATAGGTACCAAAAGCGGATTAAGCATTTACAATTGTGCCAACAAACAATTTGAAAGACCTCCCCTGCCTTCAAATGCCAAAACATTCAATATTATCGCATTGGAAAAAGCACCGGATGGAGGTATATGGGTTGTCAACCATTATAATCATGTGATTAAATACAATCCGGAATCCGGAGAAAGCCTTATTATAAGTTCTGAAAATTGCGCGGGGTTGCCGGATGACTTCTTATCGTTGTTGGATGACGGAACAGGGAATGTATATATAGGGCATCACGACAATGGGATGTCTATAATCGATTTGAAAAGTCTCCAATTGGAACGACTGCTGCATGATGCCGCTGATTCAAGAAGCCTTCCCGACAACATGGTACACAAGATTTATGCCGACCACTTTCACAATATCTGGGTTGGAACAAACGGTGGTCTGGCTTTGTATAATCCGTCCAATAGAAAGTTCGCCGTGTTCAAGCACGATGAACACAACAACGGCTCCATTCTGTCAGACCGTATCTATGACATCTTTGAAATGAACGACGGCAAACTATGGATAGGCTGTGACTATGGAGGTGTAAGCATAATTGATTTGCGGGATTTCTATATATTCAAATCTGCACCCTCTTTCAAGAATATATCCACAAGCACAGCTGAGACAAAGATTTCGTCCAATAATATTCACTCTCTGTTTCAAGATTCTTTTGGGAATATATGGGTCGGGAATTATAGCCGCGGACTTGATTTTATAAGTTCAAGGCCAGAGTGTTTCAGGCTCATCCACACATACAATGGGGACAACTCCGCATTACGGTCTGTCATGAGTCTGTGCAATGGGACGGACAACAGTCTATGGATAGGAGGTTCCAATGCCATTTACAAGTATTTTCCGGGAAAAGAGATGGAGAAATACGATATTTCACACACCACCAAAGACTTGTATCAGTATGTGACCTCTATTTGTGAATACAAAGATCATCTTTTATGCGGTCTTAACTCGGAGTCTTTTATCAGGCTCCGTCATAATCGTGTCGAAGATTCTAAAAATCTCCGACTCAGCAGCATCTATCCCGATTCAAACAACCATTTTTATCTGGGAGCAGCGGATGGACTGTACAGGTTGGAAGGGGATGTCATTTCAATGGACAAATCACTTTCAGAACAAATGTATCATTTGCCGGTCAACAGTGTGCTAAAAGACAAAAACCGGAGGTTGTGGGTAGGAACGTATGGTGACGGAATTTTCATCTTTGACTCTAAAGACAGTCTTTTGACACGGTTACATGCACGCGAAGGATTTGTTTCAAATGCCGTTGTCCAGATTTTTCAGGATTCACGTGGCTGGATATGGGTTGGATGTCAAGACGGACTGAGTTGTGTGAAGGATGTATCGCATCCCGAAAAGTACATCAACTACACCCACAAATCTGGAATAAACGGTTTTCATATAAAGGCAATATATGGATGAGCACTGATGCCGGTGTATCAAAATGGGATGCAACCACTTTCAATTTTGAGAATTACGACCTTCATAGCGGTCTGCCCACTACAAGTTTTACGTCAAGAGCCACAGCAACTGGAAGTGACGGTTTTATATATTTCGGAAGCCTTGACGGAGTTTGTGCAGTAAACACACGAGTGATAGGCTCAGACTCTAAAACAATTAAAGTAGAAATTGCAGACTTGATAAACCTCTCTGCTGACAATGGGCAGAGAGCGGACTCCATTGTATCGGTTGCCTTCTCAGAAACTGTCACACTCCCATATAAATCCAACTCCATCGGCATCACTTTTTCTATACCGGATTATTCACTGAGCCGACAAGCTGAATACATGTATATGATGGAAGGGCTTGACGACAAATGGCTACCAACATTCGGTGAGAACCAAGTTGCTTTCAGAAATCTTCCTCCGGGGACATACAAATTCAAGATACGTGCCCGACAAAAGAATCTTTCGTGGGAAAATGCGCCGGTTACAGAACTAAAAATAGTGGTAGAACCGCCAATCTGGCTTACATGGTATGCTATATCATTCTACTGCCTGATATTGGTGGCTGCGGCTTATCTTCTCATCAGACTCTACCAAAGAAGACTTAAATTGAAAAACAACCTTGAATTGGAGAGGCGCAAGAGTCTTGATGAAAAAGAGCTGAACAATGAGCGGCTGCGATTTTATACTAACATCACTCATGAGCTAAGAACACCTCTCACCCTGATTCTGGGACCGCTGGAAGACTTATCGACTGACAGCAGACTGCCGGAAAGCTGTAAAGAGCAGATAAAGATGATTCACCGCAGCTCTTTGCATCTTTTAAATCTGATAAACCAGATACTCGAATTTCGCAAAACAGAAACAAGTAACAGAAAGCTCACTGTGACATCTTGCAAACTCAGCGAACTTGTTTCCGAAATAGGTCTTCAGTATAAAGAGCTGAACCGCAAGGAAAAGGTTTCAATGCTTCTTGATATCGAACCAAGTTCTTCTTTCGGATATTATGACAGAGACATCATTGATATGATTGTCAACAATCTACTCAGCAATGCTGTGAAATATACCGATGAAGGAGAAATAAAACTTTCTCTTCGAGAAACCAGCATTGAAGGGTTTTCATACGAGGAAATAACCGTAAGCGACACCGGATACGGAATAGATTCTAAATCCTTGCCGCACATATTCGACCGTTACTACCAAGCGGAAGGCAAACATCAGGCTTCCGGTACCGGCATAGGTCTTGCTCTGGTAAAATCTCTCGTAAATTTGCATGAAGGAACTGTCGAGGTGAAAAGTTGTCAGGGAAAGGGTACCACCTTTTATGTAAGGTTTATAAAAGGCAACACCTACCCTGATGCTCTGCATAAAGAACAGGACAACGTGAAAAAAGACAACGGCTCGGAAGAACAGGAAGACGCAGAAGATACGGCCAATCAGCCGCAAGACATCCGTCCTCTCGTGCTCGTGGTTGAAGACAATGAAGACATCAGGGATTATATCTCCACATCGTTAAAGGACATGTATCGTATAATCACCGCAGATAATGGAAAGGAAGGGACAGAAACAGCATTGAAAGATATTCCGGACGTAATAGTCAGTGATATTATGATGCCGGTTATGGACGGTATCGAACTATGCAGACGTATAAAACAAGACATACGTACAAGCCATGTACCAGTGATTTTGCTTACAGCAAAAGACACAATCAACGACAAGGAACTCGGCTATGAAACCGGAGCGGATTCATACATAACGAAACCTTTTAGTGCCAAGATGCTGAACAGCAGGATTCACAATTTACTTGAAACAAGACGTATTCTTGCTTTGAAATATGCGTCATTATCTCACAGCAACCAACTCTCCGAGGATATTCAGGAGAAGAATGCTCCAAAACTAAATAAGCTTGACGAAGCGTTTCTCAATGACATAAGACAGATTATAATGGAGCACATTGATTCTCAGGACTTGGACATAAAATACTTGTGTGATAAAATGGGAATGAGCCAGTCAACGTTTTATAGGAAGCTCAAAGGGCTTACCGATATGTCCGGAAATGAGTTTATCCGAAAAGTCAGACTACAATATTGCCGGACTTTGCTCGATGACGGATATAATGTCTCGAATGCTGCATACGCAAGCGGATTTAATGATATAGGACATTTCCGCACATGCTTCAAGGAAGAATATGGTTTGACACCATCCCAATATATAAAACAAAATATCTCTTGCAATCATAAATAAAATTGAAACAACTTCTTGTGTTGCAGGAATATTTCCAAGTGGAATACTCGCAAAGTAATCACATACTCTGAATATTTTCGACCTGTACGGTTAAAAAAATTTTACGGACTATTGCTTATTGCATTCGCCAATATTTTTTTGTCCTGTCTCTGTCGGAATGGTTCCAGAATAAGCATAGGTGCAAAGAGTCTTGTTCGGCATAGAATTGAATCCCCATAGAAATTATGTTATAATCCGTCCATTAGAAAGAGATTACCACCACACCGAGGAGTAGAAAATAGTGCGCAGAATTCTCAAATCAACACTGTGGTTTTTATAATCAGCAGTGCTGTTTACAAAATCAACAGTGCTGTTTTTATAATCAACAGTGCTGATTTGAGAATTCAGCACACTATTTTCAATTTTTTCCTGCACATAATATATGTTTACAAGGCATTGTACATAGATAGTATGTGTGCTTTAAGATATTTGAGCCAATGCCGCAGAAATGATTTCAACCGTACAGGTCGAATATTTTTTATAAAATTAACGTGGTACTAAATGTCTCGTAAGTTCTTTTTTTCTAACTTTACAAACTATAATGGTATGTTGTGCGTTTTCTGTGCGTAACATTGTGCATGGATTATTGTAGCGTGTTCATTGTCATTTATTTACTGAAAACCGAGTAAAGAAAATATGACATGACAGTAAATCAATACCGTATGATTCCATATCATACATCGCACTTTGCTTATTATAAAACTGTAAATAAAATAAGAACACATATATAATGAATTACAAATGGAATTACGAAACACCCACACAAGAACAGAAGGATGCGGCTGAAAAGTTGTCAGAGGCAACCGGTGTAAGTCCGATACTGTGCGGTATGCTCATTCGGAGAGGTATCTCTACTGCCGCAGAGTTAAAGAAATTTTTTCGTCCCCAGCTGCATGAACTGCATGATCCTTTCCTGATGCGCGACATGGACAAGGCTGTAGAGCGGCTTAATGCGGCAATGGGCAGAAAGGAACGAATCCTTGTCTATGGCGACTATGACGTGGACGGGTGTACGGCTGTGGCATTGGTGTATAGATTCCTGCAACAGTTCTATTCAAATATCGACTATTATATTCCCGACCGTTATGAGGAGGGATATGGTGTGTCGTTGAGAGGTGTGGATTATGCATACGAAACAGGAGTGAAGCTGATAATTGTGCTCGATTGCGGCATAAAGGCTGTGGATGAGATTGCGTATGCAAAACAGAAAGGCATAGACTTCATTATCTGTGACCATCATGTTCCGGATGAACAGATGCCGCCGGCTGTGGCTATACTCAATGCCAAACGGAATGATGCAACCTACCCATACCGCCATTTGTCGGGATGCGGTGTCGGCTTCAAATTCATGCAGGCATTTGCCATGAGCAACGGCATAAGTTTCAGTTCTCTCATTCCATTGCTCGATTTGGTGGCAGTGAGCATTGCTTCCGACATCGTGCCTGTGATGGGAGAGAACCGTATATTGGCTTATCATGGTCTGCGTCAGATTAACAATAATCCGAGTGTGGGTCTGAAAGCTGTGGTCGATATATGCGGACTTCAGGGAAAAGACATCACTATGAGTGATATTGTGTTCAAGATTGGACCGAGAATCAACTCGTCCGGACGCATTCAGAACGGCAAGGAGTCCGTGGCATTGCTTGTGGAGCACGATTATAATCGGGCGCGAGAGAAGGCATTGCTGATAAACAAATATAATGAAGAGCGCAAGGAACTTGACAAGCAGATGACTGAAGAAGCCAGTGTGATAGTGGAGAAGATGCCGGAACTCTCGGAACGGGATGCCATTGTCATATATAATGAAGACTGGCATAAGGGAGTTATCGGAATTGTAGCCTCGCGTTTGACGGAGATGTACCATCGTCCGGCTGTCGTGCTTACCCGTACAGGCGATATGGTCACCGGTTCTGCACGCAGCGTCAGTGGTTTTGATGTGTATAAAGGCATACAGCAGTGTCGCGATTTGCTTGAGAACTTCGGCGGTCATACGTATGCCGCAGGGCTTTCGCTGAAGGTCGAGAATGTGGAGCTGTTCAAACAGCGGTTTGAGAAATATGTGACAGAGACGATAAGTCCGGAACAGACAAGTGCAAACTTGTATATTGATGCTGTAATCAATTTCCGCGACATTACACATAAATTTCATACAGACTTGAAGCGGATGCGTCCTTTCGGTCCAGACAATCATAACCCGATGTTCTGTACAAGACAGGTATATGACTATGGTACCAGCAAAGTGGTAGGTCGCGAACAGGAACATATCAAACTTGAACTGGTTGACAACAAGTCGAACAATGTGATGAACGGTATTGCCTTCGGGCAAAGTTCGCAGGTACGCTACATAAAGACCAAGAGTTCGTTTGATATAGTATATACCATAGAAGAGAACAGCTACAAGCGTGGCGAGGTGCAATTGCAGATAGAAGACATAAGAGGCAGCTTGTGATGGCGGACAATGCGTTGTAGTTCTGAACCTATATGAAGTAAGTTGTGGACAGCAGATATACAGACATATTAAAGCAGTATTGGGGCTTTGACAGCTTCAGGGGCATACAGGAGGAAATTATCGGCAGTATCGGTGAAGGTCACGATACGCTGGGACTGATGCCTACCGGAGGAGGCAAGTCGGTGTGTTTCCAAGTACCGGCACTGGCTGTAGAAGGGCTGTGCATTGTCATAACCCCGTTGATAGCCTTGATGAAAGACCAAGTGCGTCAGTTGCGTGCGAAAGGTATAAAGGCAGCGGCTGTTTATTCGGGCATGATGCGTGAAGACGTGGTAAGAGTGTTTGACAACTGCATCCTCGGCAACTATAAGTTTCTGTATGTGTCGCCGGAAAGACTGGCATCCGATATTTTTCTTGCCAAGCTGGAACGTATGCACCATATCTCCATGATTACCGTCGATGAAGCACATTGTGTGTCACAATGGGGATATGACTTCCGTCCCTCTTATCTGCAGATTGCCCATATCAGACATTTGATTCCTTATCACGTACCGGTACTTGCCCTGACAGCTACGGCTGCTCCCAAAGTGGTGGATGATATTATGGAGAAGCTTGAGTTCAAGGAGAAACGTTTGTTTTCCATGAGCTTTGAGCGCAAGAATATCATTTATGTGGTAAGAGATACAGAGAATAAGGCGGAAGAAATGTTGCACATATTGAGCAGTGTTCCGCAGGGAAGTGCCATCGTATATACACGGAGCAGGAGACTCACAAATGAAATAGCTTCTTTTCTCAATGCCAACGGTATTACGGCTGACAATTATCATGCAGGTTTTACGGACGCGGAAAAAGATTTGAAGCAGGCAAACTGGACTAAGGGACGTTGCCGCGTGATGGTTGCGACCAATGCCTTTGGTATGGGAATAGACAAACCGGATGTGAGAGTGGTGATACATTACAATGTACCGGATTCGATAGAAGCTTATTTTCAAGAAGCCGGGAGGGCGGGACGCGACGGCGAGGCTGCGTATGCAATCCTGCTCTACAACCCGAAAGATAAGGTGCAGCTTAAAAAACGAATTTCTGAAACTTATCCCGACAAGGAATACATTCATCAGACATACGAAAATATTTGCTATTTCTTGCAGATAGGAGAAGGGGAAGGAGAAGGACGTACATTTGCATTCTGCATTGAAGATTTTTGTAAGAGATTCAAGCAATTCGCAGTGCAAACTGACAGTTCGTTGAAGCTGCTGACCAATGCCGGCTACATTGAATACAATGAAGAGCAGGACTTTAAATCCAGATTGCAATTTACGTTATTGAAGGAGGAGTTGTATAGACTTGGTAACAACGGAGCTGATATGGATGCATTGATAAACGCTATACTCCGTACATATACTGGTGTTTTTGCCGATTATGTATATATAGAGGAAATGATGCTCTCTCATTTGACAGGTATTTCCGTGGAACGTATATATAATATGCTGAAAGAACTAAACAGAAATCGCGTCATCAGCTATATTCCAAGACGGAATACTCCAACCATCACTTTTACAGTGCCTCGTGTGGATACACCGTTGGTCTATCTGTCCCCTTCTGTCTATGAGGAACGCAAGAATGAATATGGGAAACGTATAGACAGTATCGTTGAATATGCGAGTTCGATGAATAAATGCAGGAGCAGGATGCTACTGGAATATTTCGGAGAACATACGGAGGAGGATTGTGGACAATGTGATGTCTGTCTTCGCCGAAAGAAGAAACATTCAACAGAGACGGAATTGTGTCATGCAAGAGAGTTGGTGAAAACACTGCTTTCTGACGGTACATGGCATAGGGCTGATGAACTCAATGCGTTGCCTCTCAAAAAAGAACAACTGAATGAGGCTGTGCAACTGATGGCTATGGAAGAGGAACTGGAACAAGAAACCGGTAATATCAGACTAAGAAAAATATAAAAACATTACAATATAATATAGACTATGGGCTTTTTTAAGACTCTGTTTACAGGGAAGGAGGATACTCCTGAGAAAGAAATTCAGAACAAGGAGAAGCGTAACTTCGATGTATTGAAGTATGACGGTATGCAGGCTTTGAAGATGGGAAAAGTGGATTATGCAATAAAATGTTTTGAACATGCGCTTGCTATTGATGAAGATGCGGATGTACGTTGCAGTCTTGCAAGTGCCCTGATTGCCCGTGATAGATTGGAGGATGCAACTGAGCAATATGTAAAACTGCACGACTTGCTTCCCGACAATGCGGCTTTCCCTGTAGAGCTGTCCGATTTGTATTTTCAGCTTGAAGATTACGAGAAGATGGAATATTGGTGCAATGAAGCACTGAAGATTGATTCGACTTTGGCGCGTCCGCATTATTTGCTGGCGAAGAAATGCAAAGCACAAAAAGACCTTATCAATGCTATTGTCCAGATTACTCAGGCAATCGGTGCAAAATCGGACTTCTATGAGGCTTATCTTCTTAGGGCTAAGATTCTGTGTGAGATGATGCAATATGCAGAGGCGGAGAAGGATGTGGATTTTATAATAGAACACAGTGACGCAGATGAAGATGTTTTGTTTCAGAAAGCTGTAGTGTGTATCGGTCTCGGAAAGCAGGAGGATGCACAGACATTGTTTGGTCGTGTCATAGAAATCAATCCTTTTATTCCTCAGGCATACATGGAGTTGAGCAAAATCCAGTTGGAGCAGGGGCATAGTGATGAAGCCATGAGAGTCATAGAAGAAGGTATCGAGCAGAATCCGGAGGCTCCGGAACTGTTTCATGCGCGTGGTGGATTGCGCCTCATGTCCGGTGACAAGGAAGGGGCTGCGGCAGATATGAAGAAGTCGCTTGAGCTTAGTCCGGAAGACGGAAAACAGCTTAGTGGCAAATTCACTAATATGGAAGATGTGATGCTTGAAGCATATAATAAGATAAATCCTTATAATTTTAGCATAAAGATATGAGGATAAGGGCATTATTAGCTGGAATCCTTGTTCTTTCTAAAAGAGAAAATATAATTTCATAGATTAAATTAATAATAGAAAAAAATGGCAAATCTGAAGACGACATTTGCAGGACTTGAACTTAAAAATCCTGTTATTGCAGCAAGTTCCGGATTCACAGCAAGTCCGGAAAGATGTAAAAAACTTGAAGAAGCAGGAGTGGCTGCTATTGTTCTGAAATCAATTTTTGAGGAACAGATTGCAGAGCAGACACAGAAATGGCTCGGTGACGACCTTGGTGAGGCGGCTGATTCACTTGCCGCCTATGTGAGAGGGGATGTACTTAATACTTACATCAACCTTATCAAGAGTGTGAAGGCAGCTGTATCAATCCCTGTTATAGCCAGTATCTGTTGCTCTCGTTTAGGAGAGTGGAGTTCATTTGCAAAGGTGATAGAAGATGCAGGGGCAGATGCGCTTGAACTTAATATCATGTCTGTATGTACTGATAAAGAATATGTGTATGGTTCGTTTGAAGAACAGCAAGTGGATATATACAGTGCGGTGAAGGCTGCCGTGAATATTCCTGTTGTGATTAAACTTGGACAGGGACTTACGAATCCAGTGGCAACCGTCAATTCGTTTTATGCTCACGGTGCACGTGATATTGTGCTTTTCAACCGTCACTATCAGACTGATATAGACATTGAGAATATCAAACCTGTTAGTGGAGAAGTATGTAGCACACCGGCTGACATTTGTGAGCGTTTGCGTTGGACTGCTATTTGTTCGGCTCTTATACCAAGTGTCAACTTCGCCATTTCCGGCGGTGTACATAGCGGCAGTGATGTAGTGAAAGCTCTGCTGGTTGGTGCACGGACTGTCGAAGTATGCAGTGCGTTGTATAAAAAAGGAGCAACGGCTGCCAGCGAAATGCTTTCAGGTATAGAGGACTGGATGAACAGGCATGGTTATGATTCCGTAGAACAGTTCCGTGGCAAACTCAATGCTGGAAATATTTCAGATGAAACTTCTTTTGAACGCACTCAATTCTTTGCTGCTGTACATTCAAACCATTATAACATCGAATATTGATTTAGGTATTGTCTGAAACATACAAAACATAGTACAGATGTGTTTTATTATGTAGATGGATTGATGATGAACATATTCTGAATAAAAGAACATCTGTAAATTAAAAAATGTCACTAAATGTTTGCTATATTAGTTAATATTGCTACATTTGCATCGAAATAAGAAATAATTGTAAATTATGAAGTCTTTTTACGGTACATATTACTTTTTTTATTTTTACTTTAGCAACAAAGTGAAGCGGGAAGTTGTATGTGCATGAAAGATAGATAATGCAAATCATTTAAAGATAATAATCCCGCTTGTCACAGAGCGGGATTTTTTTTTACAAAAAGATAAAACAATGAGAAAAGTAGCGATACAAGGAGTCATAGGGTCATTTCATGATATTGCCGCCCATAAGTTTTTCGAGGGAGAGGAACTTGAAATTATATGCTGTGACACTTTTGAGCAGGTTTTTGAGGAGATGAAAGCGGATGGCAGTGTGGTGGCTCTTCTTGCAATAGAAAACACTATAGCAGGAAGTTTGCTCCATAATTACGAATTATTGCGTGACAGCGGTATGCAGATTGTAGGTGAGCACAAATTGCGTATATCACATAGCATCATGTGCCTTCCCGAAGAAGATTGGAATGATATAACAGAGGTAAACTCTCATCCTGTGGCACTTATGCAGTGTCGTGATTTTCTGACCAAGCACCCGGATTTTAAGGTTGTCGAAACGGAGGATACGGCGGGTTCTGCCAAGCATATAAGTGAGTGCAGATTGAAGGGACATGCTGCAATCTGTTCAAAGTTTGCCGCCCCTCTTTATGGTATGAAAATTCTTGAAGAAGGTATAGAGACCAACAAACATAACTTCACTCGTTTTCTTGTAATAAGTGATCCTTGGATGGCAGAAGAGTTGTGCAATCCTCGTTATTCAAATAAGGCAAGCATTGTTTTTAGTACTCCTCATAGTGAAGGAAGCCTTTCTCAGGTTTTGTCAATATTCTCCTTTTATAAAATAAATCTCACAAAAATACAATCGCTGCCTATTATTGGACGCGAGTGGGAATATCTGTTTTATGTGGATGTGACGTATGATGACTACATAAGATACAGGCAATCGATAGACGCTATACGTCCTCTGACAAAGCAACTAAAGATATTAGGAGAGTATCAAGACGGGAAATCTACATTGTAATGTGAATTTATAGTATAATTAGATAAGAATATGGCTGATATTTATAACAAGAATATACTCCCTGCAGATCGTATTGCAACGGTCAATGAATATTATTTTAGTCGTAAGGGTAAGGAAGTGGCGCGTCTCAATGCTGAAGGAAAGGATATCATAAGTCTTGCTATCGGCAGTCCGGATATGCCGCCATCTAAAGAAACTATAGATACACTTTGTGAGAATGCCCGTCTTGATAATGCGCATGGTTATCAACCTACTGTCGGCATACCGGAGTTGCGCAATGCAATGGCATCATTTTACAAGAGATGGTATAACGTGGAACTTAATCCGGATACGGAGATACAGCCGTTGATAGGCTCTAAGGAAGGAATACTTCATGTGACATTGGCATTGGCAAATCCGGGCGATAAAGTGCTTGTCCCAAATCCCGGATATCCCACCTATACGTCATTGAACCGTATTCTTGGCACAGAGATTGTCAATTATAACCTGCTTGAAAAGAAAGGATGGCAACCAGACTTTGAACAGCTTGAAAACATGAATCTTGAAGGAGTGAAGATAATGTGGACAAACTATCCCAACATGCCTACAGGAGGACGTGCTACAAGAGAACTTTATGAGAAAATTGTGGATTTTGCCATTCGTCATAACATCGTTGTGGTAAATGACAACCCATACAGTTTTATCTTAAACAAGGATGAGCATCTTAGTATTTTGCAAGTACCGGGAGCCAAAGAGTGTTGTATAGAATTTAATTCTATGAGCAAAAGTCACAACATGCCCGGATGGCGTGTAGGTATGCTTGCAACAAACTCAACATTTGTAGGATGGATTTTGAAAATAAAGAGTAATATTGATTCCGGAACTTTCCGACCGATGCAACTTGCTGCTGCATGTGCATACAAAAATACGGAACAGTGGCACCACCATGCAAATATTGAAACTTATCAGACTCGCCGTAGCATTGCAGAAAAAATAATGAGACGTTTGGGATGTGCGTTTGACCCGGAACAACAAGGCATGTTCCTTTGGGGAAAAGTTCCAGACAATTACTCTTCCGCAGAAGAGCTTACAGAGAGAATCTTGCATGAGGCAAGAGTTTTTGTAACTCCCGGATTCATATTCGGAAGTAATGGTGAAAGATACATCAGAATTTCTCTTTGCGCCAAAGACGAAAAAATGCAAGAAGCTTTAGAACGAATAGAAAAAATCTTTTGAGAGAACAAAAAGATTCTTCAGAATATTGGAAAGATATTAATATAATTAAATTTGATATATATGGAACTTGAATTACAGCCACTTAATTTAGCAGGAGTGGAAGACAAACGTCCGCTTGTCATTGCCGGACCATGCAGTGCAGAGACCGAAGAACAGGTGATGGATACGGCACGACAGCTTGCTGAAAGCGGAATAAAGATTTTCCGTGCAGGAGTATGGAAACCGCGTACAAAACCGGGAGGATTTGAAGGCAACGGATTGGCTGCTTTGCCGTGGATGAAACGTGTAAAGGAGGAAACAGGTATGCTTACCGCTACAGAAGTTGCCACACCAAAGCATATAGAAGCTGCTCTTGAAGCAGGAATTGATATTCTTTGGATTGGTGCGCGTACAAGTGCAAACCCTTTTGCTGTGCAGGAACTTGCAGATGCGTTGAAAGGGGTGGATGTACCTGTATTTGTTAAAAACCCTGTTAATCCGGACCTTGAACTCTGGATTGGTGCGCTTGAACGCTTGAATGGTGCAGGCATTAAGAGATTGGGAGCCATTCATCGTGGATTCTCTTCATACGACAAGAAAATATACCGAAATTTGCCTATGTGGCAGATTCCTATAGAACTGCGCAGACGTGTACCGAACCTTCCTATTATATGTGATCCAAGTCATATTGGTGGACGTCGTGATTTGATTGCCTCTCTCTGTCAGCAGGCTATGGATTTAGGCATGGACGGACTTATTGTCGAAAGCCATTGCAATCCTGATTGTGCATGGAGTGATGCAAAACAGCAGGTTACTCCGGATATTCTTGAATATATCTTGAGTTTACTGGTTATTCGTGAAGAAATTCAAACCACAGAGAATATCTCTGCTTTGCGCAAACAGATTGACTTAATTGATGACCAATTGATAGAACTTTTAGCGAAACGTATGCGTATCTCACGTGAGATTGGTCAGTATAAGAAAGAGCATGGGATGACGATTGTACAGACAAGCCGATATGGCGAGATACTCGACAAACGCAGTGCTCAAGGAAGTCTTTGCGGAATAGATCAAGCATGTGTACGTCAGATTTTTGAAGCTATACATGAAGAAAGCGTACGTCAACAAATAGAAATCATAAACAAATAAAAATGCAAGCAGAAGATTAAAAATAGGGATGGTGTGCTTTTATTCTCTCCAATTTTTAATCTTCTGCTTTTAATATAGAATCCCAATGAGAATACTCATACTTGGTGCCGGTAAAATGGGCAGCTTTTTCACCGATCTTCTGAGTTTTGACCATGAAGTTGCTGTATATGAGATAGATGCAAAAAAACTTCGTTTCATGTACAATACGCAGCGTTTTACAAACAAGGAAGAAGTGAAGAACTTTGCTCCAGAACTGGTTATAAACGCGGTGAGTCTCAAATATACGTTAGATGTATTCCGTGAGATTATTCCGTATCTTCCGCATGATTGCATTCTAAGTGACATTTCATCTGTAAAGACCGGTTTTAAGGAATTTTACGAACAATGCGGATTTCGGTATGTATCTACTCACCCAATGTTTGGTCCCACTTTTGCAAATCTTGGTAAATTAGCAGATGAAAATGCGATCGTAATCAATGAAGGTGATTACATGGGACGTATATTCTTTAAAGACCTTTATTCAAAGCTTGGACTTCATATTTGTGAATACACATTTGAGGAACATGACAAAACTGTGGCTTATTCTCTTTCCATTCCATTTATCTCAACTTTTGCGTTTGCAGCCGTGATGAAACATCAGGATGCTCCCGGTACCACATTCAAACGTCACATGAAGATTGCGCAAGGTGTGCTGAGTGAGGATGACTGTTTGTTGCGTGAGATTTTGTTCAATCCATATACAAAAGACCAAGTGGAGCAGATTTGTCTGGAGATGAAAGAACTGATAGAGATTATTGAGAACAAAGACGAGAATCGTATGCAGCAGTATCTGAGCAAGATAAGAGCTAACATCAAGAATTAGAAGTTCCCAAATACCTATTCGGAACGACATCGAAAAAAGTCCATTATTCTCTCAAAACGATTTCCGTTTTTATAGAGAATAGCGGACTTTTTCATAACATTATATGTATATCAATCTTCAATTGTTTAATACAATAGTTCGTTAAGCTTTTAGTTATAGGTTAAATCAGGTCTTCCCGATTCATTAGACTAAGGGTTTTCACATCATTAATTTTCACATCATTAATAATGATGAATAGAAACTAACTTAAGAGTATTTTTCGATGATAAGCAGTGTCCTGCTCAAACCAACAGTAAAGATAAACAAATAGTGTGAGAAAATTCATGCCTTAAACGATATTTTCAATTTGACAAAATGATATTTTCGCCCAAAATAAAAATTTAACATTTGGAGCGTTTTTTTGCCGATAAGGAAAAGACGAGAATTTTGCAACGAGTATAACATATTGATAATCAAGCAAGTACAAAATCATCAAAAACATTCAAAAAAACGTGCTGGACGCAAAATTCTGAACATTTTGAATATTTTTATAAATATTTGATTATTAATAAGTTATAGCTAATTTATCCGTTTTTACCCTCAAACACCATCCAAAATATCCCTTCTTTAGGGTTGGGGTCCAGACTGTTTTCCAAAGCATTTATTTGTACATTTCTTAACATTTCAGCTGAGGCAAACAGTT
>X363_Desmarests_Spiny_Pocket_Mouse__coassemble_746_pt1 | contig 16128 bp, 11 predicted proteins | sample X363_Desmarests_Spiny_Pocket_Mouse__metabat2_low_PE_006 | metagenome-assembled genome bin X363_Desmarests_Spiny_Pocket_Mouse
CACCAACTCCATTCGTGTGAGTGCACTGTCAGAAATTACAGGCATGAAAGAAATGCTTGATTTTGCATTTGTCAAAGCGGATGACTATAAACTTGTGTTGAGGAACAAGTCCAACAACGGCAATGATATCTATTACAAGGTTGTAAATACATACAACGCGATTGTAGGAGAAGACATAACAACCGACCTATCACAGATTGGTTTTGAAGCTGTAGAATACATGTCTATCAACTCCAACATTGCCACCGTTGATAACCACGGCATAATCAACACCAAAGGAATCGGCACGACTTTTATTATCGCAAAAGACAGCAAAAGCAACAAAGTAACCATAAAGCTTGAAGTGATATCATACGTCGAGATACATGCCTCAGAGATAAATAGCGACATTGAAACGATTTATAAAACATACGGGCAGCCGGATATAGAACAAGTCCAAGACAATGGTTCTACTGCAATCTTGTACAAAAACCAGTCAATCGACAAGTCTGCTTCAAAAATCCAGTTTAATTATAACAGCACAAGCCACAAAGTGACTCGCGTCCTTGTACTGTATCAATCGAGAGAAGCTTATCTAAAAGACACCGAATACCTGCCTTCAGTTTTCCATACAGTAGAATTTGGAAATTATTATTTCTGTGACACAGATGATTTCTATTCATCTACGTTCCATATTTTACCATTTGAACAAGGCGGTTCCTACTATGCATCCTACGGCAGCACGTCACAGATGATTCTATACGGTCATTATTAATATGTATGCTTAATTGGTGATAGGGGTGTTTTCAACAAAAAAATCCATTGAAAACACCTCTAATCATTTCTCCTCACCCGCTATAACAAAAAAGTATTTTTGCCAGCGCTTATTCCAACAAAATTACTTTGGCGGTTTTATTGTCCATTCCGGGCATAGTCATTCCTACCGGAGCATTTATATATGTGGCATCAGCAATTGTGAATTTCCTGTTGCCAAGCAGTATATAGTCGCCAACATCACCGCTGTGCTGCGTCAGTTCCACAGCTGAAGCCAAATGCCCCGGATAATAAATCAATATGCAACGTAACCCCAGTAAATCACGCACTAAGCGAGTAAACAGAATACTGCGGTCTTCGCAGTCGCAATAAGGATAATATAACGATTCTTCGGCAAAGAACGCACGGTCGCCTCCCCATACCTTATCATCGTATTCATAAGTAAACCCAGTCTGCACGAAATTAAGCAATTTGTTTACAGCTTTCAATTGATTGCAGTTGCTTATCGCCCTCTTCAGATCGTTATAAATCTGACTTTTCATGTTCTCGCTTATCGGTGTATTTGCATACATCGCCCATCGACTTACCATGTTGTCGCCAATCATGGAGGTAGGATAAATGGAGTAAAAATCCATCAGATTCTTGTTCGACTTGAATGTAACTCGTACATCCGGATATTTATCAGACTTTCGAGTCCGAGCCGATGTCATTGCTTCACTCAAATTCGGATTTCCCGATATAAGCAATGACAGGCTTTGTTCGCCCGGAAAAGCTTGGTCGCAGATGTATAGCCTTGTGGCATCTATATTGTATGGATAGAAAAATTCCCCGCCAAGAGTATAATAAGGTTGTCCGAATATAACATGCTGTGAAGCGTAAAGTATATGCAGTTTCCCGGATCCGTCACGCGCCAATCTCATCTTATATCCTGATTGACAAAAGATATATGCCATTAGCAATGTGGCTTCATTACTTTCTTTGCCGCAAAGCGCATCGCTCATGGCTTTCAGCATTGTAAAATAAGCCCAATCGCAAAGGCCGTATTCTGTGCGCAGTTGCAGACAATCATACGCAAGATTGGTATAGACATCGTCCGAAGACATTTCCTTCCACGCATCGGCAATATTTTGCTCCTTTGTTCCACGCAGTTTTAATGCATTAGAGAGGTTATAGCGTACATGCATATCTGTACCAAACCATTGAAATTTCACTCTTTCCACATCCACAGGATTTGGCACATCTTCCAGCGGCTCTATCGGCACTGGCTGCGGCTTTATATCCGGAACACGAATTACGTCTTTATAGGGCAATGGCTTCGGCTCTGGAACAGGAATATTCAAATCGTCTTTCGGGTATATTACCGGAGGAACAGTTTCTTCTTTCGGCTTCGGGACAGGTTTCTCCTTTTCGAACTGTTTCCATGGATTACTCAAGAATGAGGCATACTCATCATTACATTTCTTGCGAAAGTCTTCAAAATCCTCATTGATGGATTTACGGAACGACTCAAAATCATTTTCAAAGTTATCTTCTTGGGCATAGCCGTGCATATAAAGACACAAGACCATGCCCAATGTTGTCAGCCATTTGTTCATCTGACTATTCAAATTCGCCGGAAAGCACGTCTTTTACAACATCGTTTAATTCGTCGCCTTCCATTTTCAGTTCTTTCTCCAACTGGCGCTTCAGTGACGCCTTCATTTCTTTCTTGTCGTATGCCACCTGCACTTGTACTTGATAGCTGTTATTAGGCAGTACACGATAAACATGTATGACCGGTGTCATCATGCTCAACGTGGCATCAGTTATAGACTGGACGCGCTGGTTGAACTGGTCGTTAGACGTAGCATTGATGGCGGAAGACTGACGATTGTCCAATGCTGCTTTCATGGCCGCGGCTACTTTTGTCTTCAACATTGCGGCAATCTCCACTTGACATTGATTGCGTGCACTGGCATATCCAGCCGACTCCGAGCCGGAGGTTACCATGGCCGTGTGGAGAATGTAGCGGCGCACCGGCTGTCCGTTTTCATCAGCCATAAGCTCTTTGTTCATCAGCTGTCCGCGTGTTATCTGGACAGCCAATGCGTCACCTCCGACAGGAACCTGCCATCCATCTTTTTGCAGTTTCTTTGCTTCTTTCTTTGCCTCTTTCGATGGTTTTGCGTTGAGCATTTCCATGTTGATTTTGTCGAGTTCTCGCTGCTGCTTTGCCAACTCGACAGCACTTTGTGCGTAACTTGCTGTAGCAATCATTCCCACAGCCAACAATAACGTAAGTCTCTTCATAACATTATAGTATTAAAATGAAACATAATTCGTTTTGCCTTCTATTTGTTATAGAAATGTCCAGCAGAAAAGATATTCGACATGGAAACCTCATTCGGTTGCCATGTGCGCACCTTTATCTGCGGAGCATCATGATCGGTCATGTCAACCAACAGGAAGAGATAGCCTTTGTCTGCATAACGAGTAGAAGTGTATTCTTGTCCTATCTGGATACCATATATCTCTTCATCTTCGTATTTATCCAGCCACTGCACATCGTTGTTCGTAAAACGAATGTTGATAAATTCGTTGTTGTTGAATGTACGTTCTACGTTCTTGATATAGGTGTTCTTGTCGTAGCGGTTATATTTTATAATGTCACGTCCTTCAGATGATATATCATGGCGTTCCGGTGACTTAAGCAAATTGCGTTTCACCACATTGCCGACGATTATCACCGCATCATCCGCAAACATGTCCCTTATGAAGTCAATCCGTTTCAGACTGTACGCTGTCTTGTAGTTCTCCAGAAACTCCATAATTAGCTCTCGCGTCTCGTCTTTCCATCCGGGAGCATACTTCGTCATGATATCCGCCGTTGCCACTTTTCCGAGTCCGAAAGCGAGATTACATATTTTCTTGTTCTGATCGAAAGTGAACACCACATCTTCCACAAATGTTGTTTTTCTCGGATTGTTGAACGAAAAAGACATTTGCAGTCCACGCGCCACCACATTACCTTTATGCGCCTTGAAGTAAATCATGTTCGGAGTACCCACGATTCGTCCTGCACCATACGATATGAGCTTGTTGTATATCTCCAGCCCTTCAATCGTGAAGCATTGGTTCGCATTTGAATAGTTGCGCGTTCTGATGGCTTCGATGACTTTGTCCATGACTTTGCCGTACACGAGATCATCGTCCACAGTTTGTGACTCTTTGGGTTGCAACGTCGGTTCCGCTATAGTAAATTCTTTTCGTGCCGAGACTTTTTCTCCTGTTTTTTTCGATGTGCCGGCAGACACGATCATTCCGCCATTCCCTGTTGCTTTAATGTCTAAGCAGGCTTCAGAGAAGACACTTCTGGGGATAGTGTTCAACACGGCATTCAGCTCATCGTCGTTGCGCGACAGATTCTTGAACTCGTATTCGATGGTCAGATGGTAGTATTCGGGGGTGTAGCCGGGAATCATCTCAATCATTCCGCGCCCATCCTTTGCCCTACCATCGCAGCCGTCTTGCCGTCCGTCGTTGTACTGGAAGTCGAGACTGGAAACGGGGATGCCTCTATATTTGAAAAGCAGATCAACACAATCGTTCTCGCGCTTTTCAAATTGCACGCTTATGTCCTCCAATATTTCGCGAATCTTTATCGGAAGCATCGTTACAAGGCTGCGTCCGCTTGCGTCTTTCACTTCCGACGGATGCTGCAGGGAACGCAGGAGCGAATAAGCCCAATAATAATACTGGAGTGCCATATCCACTTTCGCCTTCTGCTGAGCTTCTTCGGCAATATAGACCATATCCTGCACTTTTTCCTTACGCTTCTCGTAAATCTTTTCCAGTTCCGAGCGCGGCATGTAGCACCTTACAGTCACTTCCGGCTCTTTGCCTTGCACGTCATACTTATGGACATTTGTCAGCGAGGCGGAAGAATATGTACTCATGCAGTTGCGGACAAAAGTGTTGTGGTCAAGCTCTCCGTTGGATGTTTTATCTACAGCTTCCATCTGAAAGTTGCTCGCCACATGCACCGCTATCATCTGCACGAGCTCTTGCAGTGCCGCCTTGTTCGCCTCATATTCCGTCTTTCCTGTGCCAACACCGTAATAGTATTCATTCGACGTGCGGATGTAGTCCCAGCTCTGGGCTTCCGTCTCGGGTGAATACAACCATAGTGCCAACAATATAGAAACAATACAGATTCTCATACGTGGTGTTATTTTACAAGAACAGGACGGATACACATGTGTTTATATTTATAATAACCGGAATAGAAATCTTTTTCGCTAGAAGAAAGTTGAAGACAATATCCCTCGTGGCTTTGTGATCCTTCTGTTGAAGTCCAATAATATCCATAGCTACTACTAAAAACGACTCCAGTTGGGATTCTATCATAAACAGCATACATAGGTAGATATATTTGGTTGCCGTTCTTGCCGGTGACAGTATATCCGTACATACTTTTTTCAGAATCGTATGCGTATGTCCATGTGCAGTTATCCATCAACTCCTGCCATTGTTCCTGAGAAGGAATTTGCCAGCGTTCACCCCATTCCTTTGTAACAATATCATATTCTGGATTACCAGCGATAGCATGTACACTCTCCTTGTAATAAGAATATGTAGAAGTGTTTGTTCCGTCTGCATCACCCCAAGAGCAGAATATTCCGGCTTCATAAGCGGTAGTAGCACCAATATTCATTGTTGCCCAACGCACACTCAGACCCAAGTCGACAGCACTTTCCGGATAATAATAAACGTCTGCCCATCCTTTGTTTTCCTCTTGTGAAGGCATTGTTATATATCCGCTTTCACCTGCTGCAAATTTCTTTGCATCGAAAGTCTTTGTGTATTGCCAATAATTGTCTCTGAGCGTGATTTCGTTCTTTTCATTTAAAGACACATACATATAAGGTGTATAGCCATCTTCCCCAAATTCAGTGCGGAACTCATCACTACCACTTGTAAACTCTTTCTTTGTCAAATTGAAAGAGGTGTTGTATATTACAGCAGAGACCCAAATCTCTTTGTTCGGTGTACCCTTTATTCGCATACGCGCAGTCTTAGGTGCCAATGTGGCGGTTACATACAGTTCGCCGTCTTCAACGATGTAGAAAGCGTCTTCGTCTATGTATGCGCCGCTCGTGCCCGACAGTTCTATATTGTAATTGTCTTTGGCATTAGCTCCGGTAAAGAAGAATGCCTCACACTTGCATTTGCTGCCCACTGAAATATTGCCGTAATAACTCAACTGCCATGCCGATTTTGTCGCATTATAAACGGCTTTGCCGCAGATTACGGTTGTGTTGTCGGTCAAGAAAAAGCGCAAGTAGATGATGTCACCATTGTTCCATTCAGCCGATGTGGCACGTGTCTGCATGTCATCGTATGAAGGACAGTCACCGTCGAAGTGCATAACCATCGTCTTCTCTTCTTTGTTTTGAATGTCGTCTGTGACGGCATCGCTTAACTCGTTGTCACATGATGTCACAGTCATTGATAATGCGGATGCGACCATAAGAGTCGTAAAAAATCCTTTGATGTTCTTAAAAGCTTTCATTATCTATATCGTTTTTACTGTTATTTTTTGTCTTTATTCTTTAGAAATCGAAATTCTTGTCCTCGCCATACTCCGCGCGATCAATCTCCGTTTTTTCGTCAGCGGGTGCAGACAGGTCTTTGTCTTCGCCGTATCCGTCGATGGCGAATCCGGCATTCTCTTTGTATGTGACTTCCAAGTCTATGTCCTCATCGAAGTCTTTGCGTGTGAATATCGTATTCTTCGCATATTGTCCTACGGTCACATCTATCACCTTCGCCTCCGAATTTTCTCCCGTGAGTCCGGTGAGATAGAAAGCAATCGTGGTCGTGCGTGAGTCGTCACCGTCAAACGGCTGCGCCTCTATTTCCACAAGATTGTTGTTTGTCGTCACCGTCAGCCAGTCTGCACCTTGCTGTTTCTCAATGCGGAACGTACCGTCAGTATCCACAGTAATCGGTTTTGCTTTTCCGCCCTTACTAAAAAACCATATTGCTTCGGAATCTATTTTCAGATACCGTCCGTACTGTCTCACCACGAACTTTACACCCTGATTATTTGCAGGAGTGAAGATGATTGTATCGGTGCGCGACTCCAACGACGGGTTGTCCTTCGCCGTGATCACCAGTTCGGCATCGCCCTCTCCTGCTGTAGCCGACAGCGTGAGCCATGAAGAGCCGTTCTTCACTTCCGCCTTCCATGTCTGGTTGGTGGCAATGCTCAAGTCTATGCCACCGCCGGTAGAAGGTATGGCACTTGAAGAACCTCTATCAATGGTGAAGTAGCGTCCTTTCTGATATACGATGAAGCTCTGCACGGTTGTTCCTACCGTTACGTTGACTTTTCCTGAACGCTCGTCGTCGCCATCATTGGCACTCACCATCACGTACAATGTTCCGATTCCGGATCCGGTTGTAGGACTTAAGCTAATCCAATCACAATTGGTTTCCGCCGTCCATACACCGTCAGTCTTGATATCTACCGTTGATGTCGAGGCCGTGTTTCCGAATTGCAGCGTTTTCTCGATGTCATCGAAATATTTGCCTTCCTGAGTGATATTGAAGATTAATTTATAGGACATTCCGTCATTGCCGATAACCAATTTACCTGTTCTTTCACTTACAAGAGGATTGTTCACGGCCTGCGCTTTGACGGTGGTCGCTCCTTTTCCTCCATTGTCAGGCGAAACTGTGAGCCAATCAGGCTTCTCCAATACTTTCCAGAATGACAGATTGGTATTTATCGCGAATGGTACTGTCCCTCCTTGTGCCTTGAAAGCCAAAAAATTACCTTCCACATTTGAGTTGATATAGATTCCGGACTGAAGCACTGACAGTTCTATCGTCTTCGTGCCGGCGGTAATATAGACGCTTCCTTCACGGACCGTAGTCCCATTATGGGCTGTCACACTTACGGACAATGTGGAAGTTCCGGCTTTTCCGCTTTTCGGTGACACATCAATCCAGCTTGTCTCCGTGTTGGCATTCCAAGCCACATCCGAGTTTATCTCTATCGTTTTTGTTTCAGGGTCGTTGCCAAACTGCAAGAGTTGTTCCGCGGCTGTAATGTCGGGAATACTTTGAGTCACCTCTATATAATAGGTGTATTTCGTTTCCGATGAGTATTGCCCAGTCTTTTGGTACACATCAAAATACACTCTGCCGGTTCTGGCATATCCGGTCGTATTCTCTGTCGTAGAAACGATTATCTCACCGGTATTTGCGTTGTAAACGGCTGTAAACCAAGCCTCCCCTGCACGCACTTCTATCTTAGGAGAGTTGGTGCTTACAGAGACTGTGGCGCTTGATGCGGATGCACTCATCTTCACTTCCGTTTCAGACACATAGACATTCGGCTCAATACACGTTTGCTCTGCGATGATATTTTGAGAATAGTCATAGTTCTCCTTGTCTCCTGATTCGAGACTGAGCACAGACAATCTGTAGTAAGAAGATGAATTTGCCGTTGCGGTCAACGTAACATAAACTTCTTCCTGCTCTCCGTCACCCGATGTCTGATTTGCCGTAAGCCAATCGTTAGGAACATTCAGTATCCACGGTGTTTCTATAGATGTCACTCCTATCGTTTTCGTAGATTCCTCGGCACTGTCAAAAAGCACATAGTCTGTTGCTTGTAGAAAATGCGCTTCGACAGACGGTATTCTACCGTCCTCTTCAAAATAGTCATCGCATGAACTCATCGTCCATAATGCGGCTACACAGAGTAATAAGAATATATTTCTTTTCGTTCTCATCTTTTTTAATTTTTGTTTTCATATTTGTTAGAAGAAAAAGAAAAACTCACACCTGCAATTGAACCCTTCAGTCCAGTCTTTCATCATCGGCAGGTCGGAAATGACTTCGAAACTGTCGCTTTCAAGTGCCTTGACAGAGTATTCAGGTATTATACCTATTCCCAACCCTTTACACAGTGCCAATTCAAAGCGTAATCCCGCTGTACCTGAAATCACGTATGCGTCAAGGTTGTCACAGGCCATTTTTATGAAGTTACATCCTATCTGCGGCGTTATGCGGACATGCGTACCGAGGATGAATCCCCAACCTACTTTTCCGCCTGTACACATTTGCAATGTCATCTCGTCGGCTTGAGGACGAACACCGCCCTCCGGAGACAGCCAATAGAACGGCTCTTTTTTCATGCCCATCAAATAAGAACCTTCCATGTTGAAGTTGCCGGCATAAAATCCCATAGTTCCGCCAAAAGCATTGAGCGCACCGAACTGCGCATCACCGCCCATATAGAAAATGTTCTTTTTCATGTACTGCCGTCTCATCTTAATGAAGACATTAGGATGAGCCACATTGATATTCATGCTTTTTGAAAAACGGTGATAGCGTTTTCCTCCATAATCCTTTGTTGCCCTTATTCTGTATATGCCCGATGCCATTTCCTTCTCCACCGGCATCATTCCCACGTATTCATTGTTAATGTAGAGATTGGCACCACTTGCGTTGCTCTTGAAAGAAACCTTGTTGATTGTTCCGAGAGCTACGTCGAGGTTGCATTCCTTTCCTTCTTCAATGTTCACCGTCCGTGTCTCCGTCTTGTGGTCAGCCATCGAAATCTCAACCTTGTGCTTGCCAATGAGCATGTCATTTATGTTACGCGGAGTGACACCGTAACTCTTGCCGTCGATTTTAATTTCTGCGCCCGACGGAGACGACATAACAGAAAGGAAGCCGACAATAGGTTCCGGAGCTTCGAGAGTGGTTGTCGATGCCTTGTCTGCTTCTATCACCACTTGTTGCTGCGTCGGACGGTGATTCTCTTTGCGGCATTCCACCAGATACGTACCGGCTTTAAGCGGTCCTGCCCAACGTCCAGACGATTTGTATTCGCCATCAATATAGATGTCGGCATTGTTGTCAACCAAGAATGTGGTCTCAGCGAAATTCGACTCCAGAACAGGCGATATGACAGTTGTCTCACCACGATTAATGGTAAAAGTCTGCGTGAAGTGCTTGTAGAGGTCTTTCACAAGCATAAGCTCATGCGTACCGCAGTCCAGTTCGGCCTTTCCCGTGTACGGCACACTTCCTATCTCCTTGTTGTCAACAAAAACCTTAGCCCCGCCGGCATTTCCAGGATTCTTAATTTCCACATAACCGAAATCAGGAATCAGCGTAACCTGCTCGGTGTATGTCTCTTCCGAATTACTGAGAGTCAGACGTCCACTTCCCGGCTGATATTTGTCGAGTTTAACCTCATAAAAGTAAGTACCGAAGCCCAAGTTCAAAGCCACGCTACCGGTCTCGTCCGTAGGCTTCACCTCTGCGGCTTCGTGCTCGCCCTCACGTGTAAGGCTGACCAAAGCCCCGGCCACAGCCGGGACGACTTTTATTTGCAACATCTGCTTCTTTGATGTACGGACAATCCTTTGCTCCACTTTGTCAAAAGATATCTTCATCTCGTAATTCTTACCTTCCCTTATTGTAGTTTTCAAATCAAACTTTTTGATTGGCGCATAACCTTCACGTCTGATTGTCACAGAACGTGCATTCTTCTGTACATAAATCCATAGTTCATCATCCTGAACGACTGTTTTATGGCTCATGTTGCCGAAGTCAAACGTGAAACTGTTCCAGTCGTCTATCGACACAGCCGGATCGGCGGATGAAACCTTGATAATTGCCATTATCGAACCGTTGCCGTCTGTCTGACTGTACCCGCTTGATGTAGCCGTCGTAGCCGATGGATCTTCACTAAAGCTCACGATGCTGAACTTTGGCAACACCTGTTGAGCAGAACTTGTTATTATGCAGCAACATAATAACAGCAAGGATAGTGTTCTTTTCCAAATCTGTGTTTTTTGCATAACTTCTATCATTTGTCCCTATTTATACTTGAAACCAACTTCTTTTGTTATGTTATCACCCCTGACAAATGGAAGCTATTAAAACTTTATATGATAAGCTTTATAACTTGTCTATATTTGTTATACATATAATATTCCCATTTCATTACGGAGGCTATTTGCACTATTTATGTGCATGCAACCGGCATTAATCATACAGAATACATAAAAATATATCGCAAATCAAAATGCCTTTCATTCAATCTGTCACTTCGTTTGTAAATACCCTTTGATAATTGTATTGGATTTATTGTTTTTACACATTTTTCAGTTGTACTCTACAGGAGAGTGAAAGTACGTATAAATGTTTTTCGCATAATTATCTGATAACAAGGTTGATTGCTATGACAAATATGCTTATGACGTTGGTTGTATATAATTTATTCAAACAAATTATTAAAATTTTAGATAAAAAGAAAGCACAGATTCAAAAAAAATGTATCTTTGCAAAAATTAGTTTCACTCTCCTGTAGAGTACAAACAAATACGAATGTTCTATTTCCAAATGTATTTAGTTTCGGAGTAACATCTTCATAATCTTTCTATTTGCTTTACAGACTTCACCTGTCCTTATTCCTGCCAGATAAATACGCGTATTCGTTTCGTTGTTATGTCCCAACGCTTCACTAATAACCGAGATAGCGATATTGTTGTCGCGTGCAATAGTCGCCCAGCTGTGGCGGGCTACGTACATGGAAAGAGGAGATGACAAATTCGCCATTTCTCCTATTTTTTTCAGTTTTCGGTTTATGAGCATCAGTGCGTTTTTGTATTGCCTATGCTCATCAATGCCTTCGTCCGTTATAATTGGTAGCAGATATTTTGTACTGTTTCCATGCTTATCTACTATTTCCTGCATCTCCTTTTCCCATTTTATTATTATAGGACTACCGGATTTGCAGCGTCGGTAGTACAACATACTTCCCGAAATGTTGTTTTTACACAAGTATGCCATATCGACAAATGCCATTCCGCATGTGAAAAAGCTGAACATGAACAAGTCGCGCGCTTTCTGCAACATAGGTTTGTCAGAAAGGTCAAGACGCGCTATTTTTCTTATGTCGTCAGCCGATATTGCACGTTTGACAGTTGTATCCACACCTGTATAAACATGTCCGAAGAGTCTGGGGTGCACCGGCATTCCACATTCTGATGCTTTGTTGAACATAGAGCGAAGTGAACGCATATAGAATGAAACCGTATTCCTTATGTTTCCCCTCGCTTTCAGATATGCCTCAAAATCTTCAATTATTTCGGGCGAAAGCACGGAAAAGTTCAAGTCTTTATGTTCCCTGAAATTGATGAATCGCACAAGAGCAGAATTGTGATTGTTTGCGGTGCTCAGTCGCCCGAGTTGTTTCATCCGCGCAATGTGGTCGCGACAATAATTGAAGACTGAACTTTCGCATTTGCTTGTGTGGTTAAATGCCATGACCACATCATTAACGGAATAAGTGTGCTTTGCCAACTCCAAGTCATTGATAATAGCAGAAATTGTTTTGATGCCATGCTCCACCCCCTTTTTTATGCTTACGATTTGCAAAAAACGATCATCATACGAAGCGGGTATGACAACAGACTCTTTTTTCTCATCCCATTCCCATGTGTACAACACATATCCTGTCTTTATCCATTTTACTTTACGCTGATGGATGATTTGGTAATAAAGTGAGCCTTTTCTTGATTTTGCTGACAAGGCTTTGAATTTTAGTTTTATTGATGCCATATTTTTCTTATATATGATTCCGGCTTGATGAATATAGTAACATATTCCGGCTCAGGCTTTTCACAATAAGTCGATGATGTAGAGGTAGTGGGACAGGTTTATATATCATAGGTAAACTATTCGGATATTTCCATAGCAGAAAACTATGTAAATGTATGCAAGAGTAGTTGATAGGGAATAGACTTGTGTTTAATGATTGCATTTGACGTTTTCATTCGACTATTTTGTCGAATGAAAACAGCGAATAATATATATGTGCTGTAGGGAAGATTGTCAAATGCAACCATCAAACATAACAGACGACTATACGATAATTTTTGCTGAACACACCTTTTAATTATAAAGATATATAAGGTATGGTTCAATTTTGCTCATAGAGTTTTAGCACATCTTTTTCAAGCTTCTTTGTCTGCTTCCAAAGAGGAGATGCTCCTGTTCAACACAAGGATGCTTTCCGGACCCATATTGAACAGTAAATCGATGATGCTGAGGTTTGGCAGAAAGCCATGCTTGCCGGCAAACACCTGATAATATTCCTCGGGAACAAAGCCGCGGTCACACCTCCAGTCCGTCTTTGGCGACAAAGAAGTTCTGAAGTCATTACATGCTCCCGGCATATCGCCCGGCTGCACATAACAATCTGTGCGCAGGATAGAAGGACTGACATCTATCAGTTCGCAGCATTTCTCCACAAGAGCCTCATTGAAGTCAAACAGGAAGTCCCAACGCTTTTCATAGAACGGACGGAAATCGTCCTGATAATACTCAAAGAAAGGAGAATTGAAGTAGCTTGAAGCCAATGCCTGCCAATGCCTGTGCCGCCAATTGTCATGCTCACTGATGCGCACATCCTTCATCAGACACTTTGCCGTGGAAAACTTCTCCACCGGCACTGTAAGGACAAGCATACCGTTAGGCGAATCAATGACACACCGTGTCCTGTAGGTCTGCTTCACATAATTCTCATATTGCTCCACAAAGCATCTTCCTCCGGAAACCAGCTTTGTGAAATACTGTACCGGAGGAAGATATGCGGAGGATAAATATATATCCATCTTACTCATTAATATGTGTATCCATCGTTATCATTTGATGTCCGCCACCCACTTGAACAATCTGTTCCAACGTATGCGGCTTGAAGGATTGGAGTCGGGACTTATCGAGAGCCATACAAAAAGCGGTTTGCCCACGATATGATCCTCCGGCACAAAGCCCCAATAGCGAGAGTCGGCAGAACAGTGGCGGTTGTCACCCATCATCCAATAATAATCCATCTTGAACGTATAGGAATGAGCCTCTTTGCCATTGATAAAGATTTTTCCGTCTTTCACTTCAAGTTCATTTCCTTCATACACCCTGATAGGACGCTCATAAATGGCGATATTGTCCATCGTCAGTTCCAGCGTCTCTCCCTTGGCAGGAATCCACAGCGGACCGTAGTTGTCGCGCGTCCATCCGTAATAATGGTCAAGAGGATAGAGATTTCCGAAGAATCCGTCCTTTATTTCCACGATGCTGTCAACAAGTGCCTTATTTGCCTCAAGTGCCTTGAGAGCCGATTGTGTGAGCGGTATTCCGTTCACATAATCAAAGATACGTGAGCGGTCGGCATCGCTTATGTCAAGCTCGTTGCACAGCTCGTCACTCAGCACCTGCCTGTCTTTCGTATAGACACGGTAACAGAACTGCACCTCTTCCGGCTGTTTCTGAGGCTTCCCATCCACGTATATCACCTTGTCCTTTATCTGGAATGTCTGTCCGGGCAGACCGACACAACGCTTCACATAATTCTCGCGCCTATCCACAGGGCGGCTCGTTATCTCGCCATATTGGTTGGCATCAGCTTTTACATACTGCTTTCCGTAGGCATACAGCTGATTGAACAGCTCCATCTGCTGTTCTGTTGACAAAGAGTCCGGATGCGGCATCTTATATCCCTGTTCCACCGCCATCTGATAGCCGATGGTATAGCACAAATCGTAGAAGTCGTTATTGTAGTGTACTGCCACCGTATCGCCTGCCGGATAATTAAACACCACAATATCGCCATATTCCACCTTGCCCAGCCCTTTCACACGGCGGTACTGCCAGTGAGGCCACTCAATGTACGACTTGCAGTTGAGCACCGGCAACGTATGCTGCGTCAGCGGCATGGTCAACGGTGTCTGCGGAATACGCGGCCCATAGCTCAGTTTCGACACTAAAAGGTAGTCGCCCGTCAGCAGTGACTTCTCCAAAGAGGAAGAAGGAATCTGGTAGTTCTGGAAAAAGAAATTATTGACGAAATAAACTGCGACAAGGGCAAAGATAATGGCATCTACCCAGCTCATCAGCGTCTTCGCCACAGGGTCTTCAAGATCCTTCCACCATGTCCAGCGTATTTTCTTGGTGATATATACATCGAAGATGAAAGGAACCACAATCAGTCCCCACCAGCTCTCCACCCAATAGAGGAACAGGAGATACAACAGAGTGACCACCACAAAATAAGTCCATGAAAGCCACTTTGGACGCGGTTTCTCTTCTATGCTCTTTTTATAATTCTGATAATAAGAACCCATTTCCGTAGAATATTTTTTTGTTTATAATAATTCAGAACTTGAACAAATCGTCAGTAGATAATAGTCCGTGATGCTCCGCCGTATATTCGGCAGCAAGCACAGCACCGAGAGCAAACCCTTTGCGGCTGTGCGCATCGTGCGTGATAGTGATGCAATCGGCTTCGCTGTCGTATATGACACTATGGATTCCGGGCACCTCGTCGCGACGTATAGAACTGATTGGAAGTTCGTCAGCAGCACATTCCTCACTGCCCGAAAGTGTACCATCGGGCGCAAGCAGTGTGCCCTTCGTCCATGAATTCTTGCGCTCCAGCTCCGACAAGATTCCTTCGGCAAGTGTGATTGCCGTGCCGCTCGGGGCATCAAGCTTATGCACATGATGAGTCTCCACCATCTTCACATCGTATGAAGGGAAGCGGTTCATAATCTTTGCCAGATACTTGTTGACAGCAGAAAAGACAGCCACTCCTATGCTGAAATTGGAAGCCCAGAAGAGCGTCTTGCCCTCTTCCGTACATGCACGGCGGACATCATCGCCATGCTCTTCAAGCCATCCGGTACTTCCCGATACCACCTTCACACCGGCTTTCCATGCCTTCAGATAGTTGCCGTATGCCACATGGGGAGCCGTAAACTCAATAGCCACGTCTGCGCTTTTGAAAGCATCCGTCTCAAAATCCTCCTGATTATTTATGTCTATAATGCAGACAATCTCATGTCCGCGTTCTATGGCAATCTGCTCTATCATCTTTCCCATCTTGCCATAGCCAATCAATGCTATCTTCATAAGTCATTCATTATGTTTATTCCAACGTCTTGCAAGCCGCAGCATGCAAACACAAATATGCTATATGGGACAAAGTTACACATTAAACAATAAAACTTCGAGATTTTATGCCGTTTTTTTATCTTATTCTCCCGATAAGCTCCTGTTTCATACAGTCAGGATGTCACTATCGGAATTTTAGCAGACATAATTCCGCCGATTTCCGACTTTGAAAACCACGCATATTGAGGCTCTATAACAAAAATTTTTATACACGAATTTTAACAAATTTATTTTCTGACAAATTGGTCGCGTATTCATTGATTTAATTTCTATTTGCTGATTTTACATTAGAGATACTGTCTTTTTGATTTTGCCAAATGTTAAAATTCCAAGCCCTCTGGCACGCGTCAAAAT
>X363_Desmarests_Spiny_Pocket_Mouse__coassemble_750_pt1 | contig 16045 bp, 8 predicted proteins | sample X363_Desmarests_Spiny_Pocket_Mouse__metabat2_low_PE_006 | metagenome-assembled genome bin X363_Desmarests_Spiny_Pocket_Mouse
GGATTCTACGCGCATTTTCTGACACCTCATTGAAATGTGAAATAGTGTTTCATTTTTGACGGTTCTTTTACATTTGTTTGTCCTTGGCGAAGAGTTCTTTTCTCCAATCTACTAAGTTTTGATATTTCCAGCGCACTGTCGTCACATTTTCAGCGCACTGTTCCGGCGACGACAGTGCGCTGAAAATTTGCGCGCTTAGTAGATTGGAGAATTTTTCAGTGTAGATTTTTTGAAAATGCGCTGTGAAAGGGGAAAAAAAACAGCGAAGTTCGCCCTAAACGTTAAGAAATGTATAAATTCTATTTTGAAAGTGCGTCTGAACAGAAGCTGAAAAGAGAATGAGTTTTTGGGGTGATTTGAGGGTGAAAACGACAAAATCAATCATAACATATTAATAATCAACAGATTACCAAAATACTCAGGGATTTCAAAAATTTGCGTCCGGCGCGTTTTTTTGAGCGTTTTGAAAAATTTTGTATTTAATTGATTATCAATAATTTATCTCGAATACAAAATTTTCGTCTCTTTGCCGTCGGCAAAAAATCGCTCGAAGTGTTAAATTTTCATTTGGGGCGAAAATATCATTTTGTCAAATCGAAAAATGCTGTTTTTAGCATGTTTTACTCCATGTTGTAAGTACTTACCAATCCGAAATGAATGTCCATGAACCACTTGTAGGGATGCACCCCGGTGCATCCGCCTCTGTGACAGTTTGTTTCGCAGAGAAACGGATGCACCGGGATACAGCCCTACATTGACAATCAATAATACATCATATTATTTTAGCGGGTGTACTCACAGACAACTATCATAAAAAAGGCATGTCCACCACCTAAAAGTCGTGAACATGCCTTAAAAAGAAAACGACAAAAGATTCGTTAGATTTCTTTGTCATCAAGAATCTTCTTGACATCTTTTTCGGCCTTCAAAAGCTTGCTTTTACAAAAGTCAACCAGTTCTTTTGCTTCTTTCAAGGATGTTGCAAGAGAATCGACATCCATCTGTCCACTCTCAATCTGAGACACAAGCTGTTCAAGACGCTTCATTGCCTCTTCGTATGTCATTGATGCTTTCTTATTCATAATGAATTGATATGTTTAAGTGATATAAAGTTCAGATTTCCAAAGCTTGTCTAATCATTTTACAACCGATACTATTTCGCCATTGGCAAGTGTTGTCACCACCACAACGCCCTTCTTCACTTGCGAAACATCGGTGAGGGCACGACCATTGACACGCGCCACACTAAAACCTAACTTCAGCAGTTTGTCGGGACTGGCACTTTCAACCTTGTTCTCCAGAAGCGACAGCCTGTGCCGTTCATTAAGCAGTGACCGTTCTACATAATTACAAACACGCTGATTCTGATTCTGCAATGTGTGATGGCTAAGGCTTATCCGCTGCAACGCAATATTTCCGGAGGATAAAAGCATACGTTCCAGACGCGCCTCTTCGCGAGTGCGGAAAACATGGAACAGAGAAGGAATTGCCCCTGCCATGCGCTGAAGTCTGATATGTTCAGCGTGCAGACAAGCATGTACGGAACGTGCAAGACGTTCGGCAAAAGAAGAAAGTCGGTCAATCTGCATTTCCTGATGGTGTATCAGAAACTCAGCAGCCGCAGTAGGTGTCTTGACTCTCGTATGAGCCACAATATCTACAATGGTATCATCGCGCTCGTGCCCGATACCGGATATGATGGGAAGAGGAAACTGAGCCACATTCTCGGCAAGGGCGAGCGTGTCGAATCCGTAAAGATCGGAAGTGGAACCGCCTCCGCGTATGATGACCACAGCATCCCATGCATCTATATTTGCGGCTATCGCATCGAGGGCACTGACGACGCTCTGTTCAACCTGTTCGCCCTGCATCACAGCCGGAAACAGACGAAAAGAAAAAGACAGTCCTTTTTTGTTTCCATCCAGTTGACTGCAAAAATCTCCGTATCCGGCAGCCGTGGGGGAAGAAATGACCGCAATGCGCTGCAGAAGTGCCGGCAAAGGCAGCTCCTTGTTCATGGTAAGGACTCCTTCAGACTCAAGCTTACGGATAATTTCCTGTCTGCGCCTTGCTATGTCGCCAAGCGTATATGTCGGGTCTATATCTATGACATTGAGAGAATAGCCGTACAGTTCGTGGAATGTCACTTGCACACAGACCAGCACTTGCATTCCGGGAGAGAGGTTCAGTCCGGTAGTCCGAACAAAATAAGGATTGATTACCGCCCATCTTCCCGCCCATATCTGACCGCGCGCTTTGGCGATGAGTGTATTCCGGTGTTCATCCTTCTGCACAAACTCAAGATAACAATGCCCTCTGCTTTGACGCACTTCGCTGAGTTCGGCATGAACCCAATATTCATCGCAGATAACGGTCTCGACAGTTGAACGGACAATACGGTTGAGTTCGTAAAGAGTAATATGTGATTGCATGATAAAACGAGTATAAAAGATTGAAGCTCTGCCATCAATTTACATAAAAACAGGCAATAAAAAAGGGTTATGCCCTACAGCATTCCCACTATATTTTGGGACGTTTGCCTGTAACAACATACTTGAAATTGTCGTAAGAGCTGTCGATAAAACTTAGTTCGTATGGAGCAACTGCAAGCGAGAAACGACTGCGTATGTCTGTGATGTCAAAATATTCACGGACGATGCTTGCCATGTTATATGACAACTCATCATTTTTTTTCAGAATGAACACACAGCACTTGCGCACCAGTTCCCGATTGTCTGCCAAATGTTTCAGTATTTTAAACAACATGTAATAGGCAAGCGGAGTGGTCACATTGATTAAAGCCGCAATACGGTTGCGCTCGTTCTCAAACCCGAAAGCACAGAACATTTTGTCGATTTGGGATTCCGTCTCCAAGATTGGTATCGCCATAGTCATAAGCTTTTGTAATGCCCCGGGCGACTTTTGTTTCAGAAACATGACCAGTTCCTCTATCCATCGGTTATCGAATGACAAAGTACCGTCATCAACAAGATGTTTCACTGCAAGTATGCAGGTGATAAAAGCCTGATGTCTATATACGACAAGATGGAACAATGCTTCCCAAAAATCATCATTCGCCAATCCGGGCAATATGTCGTTGCGCATAATGCCTTCAGTTTTGCGGAACTCCATATTCGTCATTCGGGAGAACAGTTTCCGCAAAGCATCCCAGTCATGCTGCTCCACCAATGGAAGTATGTTTTCTTTTATAGACATAATCTTTTGTGTATGGTTATTTTTATGGCGACACAACCGTCCTGCTGTGCCTACGGCATTTAGCGTGTGAGCGAGAATTTCATGCTGATTCCGAAATCGGCTGTTACCGTAGGGTAAGAATTGGCAGACACAAGAGGTACATTTTTCTGCCAATCAAGGAATCCGCTGAGAGTGAGCAGACGACTGAATGTGTAGTCGGCTGTGATGGCAAGCTTATATGCCGTGCTTCCGTTTGTAGCGGTCGTCACCTGAGTCTGGATATTCCTGTTCAGTGCATTCTGCAAACGGTAAGAGAAATCACAGCGCAGATTAAGATCATGGCTTACTCCGCGTGTCGCACGACTGTTCGCGGTTGTCTTGCTGTTCGTCTCTGTTTTATCGTTCTTCTTCGACTTCTTTGACTTGTTTCTTGACGTGCTCTGTATCTTCTTCGCACCGAACAAATTGAGGTCTTTCACTTTATAACCAAACCCGACAACAATGTCATCAGAATAGTTTTCAGTGAGTGCCACGGAAGTCATACTCAAATTGAGCACTCGTGTCTTCTTAAACTCAAGTTTGGCAGTAAGACCGCTATGGAATGTCATATCCACTCCAAGCAAAGGAGAGAACGATTCGTTGATAGACACTGTGGAAACATTGTACATGCTGCTTGGAATCGGATTGCCGGTAGTCACATCCGGAAGGAATCCAAGTCCGCCCATAAACTCCATATAGTTGGAGTATGAGTTGTATGCACCCACGGCATACACACTCTTGTAAGCATGGTTAATATTGAAACTCTTGAAATGCTGCGCAAACCACGGAAGCTTGGAAAGTCCGCTGTAAGTGACCTTCCAGTTCGGCAATATGTGCATCAACGAAGGGAATATGTCAAGCGATGTTTTCGCGGCATCCCCTCCGCAATATGCTGCAAGAAATGCCGGCACGAGCACATCAGCCGAATATTGCTGAACAGTTCCATTCTCCGGATTAAAAGGCTGTCCTTCAAAAGCCGCTCCACTTCCCGCCGGATATGTCGTATTGGCATATTGCGCTTCAAGCCTTTTCTGCACAATCGGAATATTGGCAAGGAACTGGTTGAAAGGTTTTGAGTTGTAGTTGTTATTTATATTTCCGCTTCCGGAGAAAGCCGTACTTGCCGATATAATGGTCATGTTAAAGCTTCCGCTTTCCGTCGAAGGCATTCCCTCAAACATGAAACGTATGCTCTTAGAGGAGTTGACAGTACGGCTTGCATTCAAATCAATCTTCAAGTCACGGACAGGCTCAAGCAACATCTTCAGCTGGAGGTCTTCTGTGGCATTGGTTGTTGCCGGAGTGGTGATGTTCGAATCGTTCTGCATCAGCCATCCGTTGCGTGCCGCTTTGTCAATGTATCCGTCACCCACAGCACCAAAAGCAAAATCAAGTCCGGGAGACATCACCCCTCCAATCTTCTTTTGACCAAAAGCATCGCCGACTTCTGTTCTGAATCCGGGAAGAGTGAGAGCGTATGTATTCCTGTACGTCACGCTTGCGTTACGTATGAGCATGAGTCCCCGCGCCACCACTTGCGCAGTCTTGTACCATCTTTTCTCCTCAAGTTTCGGTTTGGCAACCACAGACACTTTGAGCGAAATCGTATCGTGATTTTTTATCTTTATCGTGTTAGCATCTACACGCTTGTATTTCAGTTCATAGCTCTTTCCTTCTTTGGTAGTGGCACGTACAATGATGCGCTTGGAGTTCTGTCCATGTTTCAGTTCCACGTCCGTGCTGTCCGACAAAGTAAGTTCTTTGGTAAAACCTTTTGTCTTCTTATTCTTTTCATTTCTGCCATCGCTCTTATCATCCGCGTTTGTACCGGACGACTTTTTATTATCTTTTGCCGATGACGCTTTCTTATCATTTGATTTCTGATTTTTCGGAAGGGTGTTCTTACTGCTTCCTGAGAACCGTTTCTCTGCGTCAGCCAAGAATTTCCATTTCTTGTACAGAGTCTCAAAGTTTAGCTTACCGTTAATATTTATGGTACGCTGTGTGGTAACAGTATGTCCGAGAGAAGTTCCGTCTTCCAGCTCCGTACCACGCGTCCAGCCATAGTTGGAACTATAGCTTCCATCGGCATTAACCCAATCGAAAATAGGAATCTTATTGAGCGGCAATTGATAAGAGCCGTTAAATGTGGACTTATAGGTAAGCGGACGTCCGAATGAGCGCAGACTATGCTTGACAGAATCTTTCCACGCATCATATTCATCAGGATAAAGGTCTTTGTTAATAACCGTATAAGGCTCCTCTATTTCCGCATGTGTGGCAGAAGTCCAGCTGAGTTTCATAGACTTGAAAATATCCCAACGCACAGACAGTTCCCTGTTCCAAAGGAATTGTTCGGAAAATGAAACTGGCAATTGAGTACCGGCATCTATATCACGTTCCTGAAGCTCGTAATAGCTTCGCATAATGTCAGTATTGAATGAGATATTCTGAGGCAGCCAATTTAGGTTCTGTGCTTTGATAATATCAAGCCACTTTGATTTCCCTTTCATCTTCTTGAAAGGTTCCAAAGCCTTGTATTTAGGTGAATAGTCGTATGAAAGGCTTGCTTTCCAGTTCTGCTCATTCTCATACACAGTAGTCTCTCCTGTCGTATATCTTTGATTGTAAGAATAGCTCACTGCAAAGTTAGCAGGATCATACGGCATCGGCTTCCTGCTTGCATAATTGGACTTCCAATTGCTCAGAGAGAAATTCTTCGTTGTCGTAACTCGTTCTGAGAGACTACTGAGTGAATCGCGCTCACGCTGACTCTTACACTCATCAAGCGCATCTTTCAGAAGCATATCCGTATCAAAAGGATTATACTTCGGAGAAATCTTCTGCCAAGAATAAGAATAATATAAAGGCAGATTCATCTTCCACTTTTCAGGAAATATCTTACCAATCTCAAAGTTTGTGGTTATACTCCATTCATAGAGGTTATCGTCACGACGCTCATTTACTTTCTCTTCAAGTCCGCCGAAACCGGCAGTTTCCGCATGTCCTGTCAGATTGACTGAACCAAGATCTGAAAGCTGGACATTGAGATTTCCCTGCGCAGCCCATCCACCTTCATTATTATAGTCCTGCATACGCAACTCATTGACCCAAACTTCAATGGAGTTAGTCATACGTGAATTATTACGTACACCAATCATCATGGTCTTAACCTCTCCAAGCGAAGGATTACCCATGATGCTGACCTTGTTGTTCGGTCTGTCCGGATCATACTGATAGAACAACGAGGTATAGCTGGCAGTCCCTGCCGCACGCGCCTTATTGCGTTCATGCTTGATGTTGGTGAGCACGGAAAAGTCGATGTCAAGCATATTCTCTTCAGGCCATACCGCCACACAACCGGCATAAGTGTATGTATCATACCGTCCTTCAGGTGTCAGTTTCAGAGGAATCTCATATTCATAATAGTTACTCTTATAGTCACTTCCCAATCTGATGAACACGCTCATCTGATCATTGGAAAGCCGGTTATCTCCCTCCAAAGCATTGGCATGTACAAACATCTGTAAATGCTTATACTGTCGCAAATCCAAATTCAGATTCTTATAAACGGCACGTGCGTCTCCTGAAGCCAAATCTTTAACAGTAATGGCAAGTGCCTGTTCATTATCTTGAGTGAGTTGCGGCTGACTCGGGTCAAGGATACGACTAACTCCCGGAGGCAAGACATAGTTGACAGGTGTCTTGTCATTGTTCTCCTCAATGTTCACTGAGGATGTCTCAAGACGACCGCTCACACTTGGCTTATCACCGGTAAACAAAGCTTGGGTATAATTGCGCCACTCGCCTCTCACAAGATCGAGAGAAGCAAAACGCAATACAACTGGTTCCTGAAAGTCTGTAAGATACATTCGCATAAAGCGTATGCTACTAAAGTCACTGATACTTCCTACTTTTGATTCAAATTCATCCACAGGAATACGGAATTGATACCACGTAACTTCTTCCGGGTCACCGCCTTTACGAAGATTGACTTTTGCCTTGCGCTCATCCACAATATAATTGCGTCCGACAACCAAATCACCGGGACGTATGCTGACACGATACTGGAAGAAATTCTCATATTCATTCATGGTATAGTCGAGGTTCACATCTTCCACATCCGGAGATGATTTATATGCAGTGCTATAGCTCTCTCCCGACTCACTGGAGTTCGGTGAGTTACCTTCCACACCATTGATATGCTTATAGCGGTCAAGAATAGAAGTTTGAGCAGCATCAAAATCAGAACCACGGAAATAATGATAGTCGTCACCGGCAGGGTCATTATAAATGGAATCGAACACCTCCGGACTGACCTTTCCTTTTATCTGTTCCAAATAGTCGCTATATATGCCATAGCTACGCTCATCATTATCATTCAAACCATTCAAACCAATATCCTGACGTTGACGCGCTCCGCTTTCAGTACTGAAAGAATAAACCACACTTTTCTCAGACGGAACTCTTCCCCACACAGTCTCTGTATAGTTCTGCGCTCCATTGACAGGCATACCGCTTTCATAGAACTTCTTACCGTCTTTAAGTACGTCTTCGCTTACATCTCCAAGGTTGATATAGAAATCACCTCCATAATTGGGATCATCCTTTGTATAAATAAAAGGATCCAGCATCCAGAACTCAATGTACTGCACATTTGAAGTCTCAAAGTCACTGGCATCAAGCTTTCTCATCATACCGCCCCATCTTTTCCGAGGAGTATTCAAACGACCATTATAGTTAATATCCGGATCAAGGTTATAAGGACCGCGTTCACTCGGATAATAAGCAAGATTGAGCACAGGCAAGGTGTTACTCTCACCTGTTCCAGTATCCTTGTTCGGATATACCTCACGCACATATATTTCACGTACATAATGATTCGACAATTGTTCAAGGTCGCTCTTTATATGACTTGGAGTCAAAGAAGAACTTCGCCTTGTGAACAGCGGGTCAATATTATACCATGCAAGCAAAGCACGGTTATACCCATATTTGACATCGTTGGAAAGAGTTCCATACTCCATGTTTGCCGGAGTAGAAGCAAGCATCCATGAAGTAGGAGTACTGACATCAATTCCATTTTCCGTACTTTCAAAATCATCAATGTATGAAGCATTGCCCTGAACACCACTTGCATTGCCCGCGATAAGCTGGGCAAATTCAGCTGAAAGTGAGATATTAGAAGGTTGGCTCACGTTTATAAACGGAATCTTGTCAAGCATATTGGTCAGCCACTGACTATTCTGCTTCCAATTCATATTAAGCCCCCACAAAGTATTGTTCAACGGCTCCTCTCCCATTGCCACTTTAGAAGTAAGAGGCTTTTCCGTCAGTCTCATAAGTGTACCGCCTATTTGGAAATTTTTGGAGAAATCATAACTCCAGTTCACACCGAGCATAGTTTTCCTGACCGTTGAGAACTCCGACTGGCTTTCAAGGCTTACACTGACATTAGTTCCGGCATCAATTATGCTTTGATTAATGATGGTCACACGTCCCATAGAATAATCAACTGTATAGTCGGAACCTTCAGTCAAAGTCACACCTCCGGCTGTAACAACCACAGAGCCTTGAGGTATATTCATGCTTCCAAGATCAATCTCACTCCCTGAAGACGCTTTATATTCACCGACAAGCGAGAATTTATTCTTTTCCGCAATCTGTTTGGCAACCGTCTTCGTAGAATCATAAAGTTCATCATAGCAATATTTATCCGCTATCACATCATTTCCTATTTTCTGCCTCAGCCAATCACCAAATGGCTCCACAACAGGAAATATAACACGTCCAGTCTGAGAAAAAACAGTATATCCTTCAATATAGTCGAACTTACCGTTTGGATTGGTCTTCATGTTATCATCCAGTCGGTCCAAGTTCATCATTTTCAAGAGTGTGGTCTGCTTGAACGGCTCTTCCGGTAAGTATGTAAGCTGCACTCCTGTCGTATCTGACAAATACTTCACGTCAAGTTTGAATTTCTCCTTTTGAATTGAATACGCATTGAGAGAATACACATTCTTCATCATCAAATCCCAGTTACCTATACGCGGAGAATTGCTCGTATTCTTCAACAACTTCACATACAAAGCCTTGTCATTATCCTTTATGTCTTCGGAAAACTCACCGACCTGATACGTCATACCTCCGTATGTATATTCAAAAGCAATAGCTAACACCTGATTGGTCTGCAATGTCGATTTAAGAGACACGTATCCCAAATATTTATTGAGCGTATAATCAGACGACGACAGCAAACGTGCATTCTCAATCTTTTCATAATCCACACCTCCGGTAAGAAAAGCATCCAGAATGTTGCTTGTCCTGTCAATGTTACGCGCCTCACTATAGACTGTCGCCATAGTGTTATAAAGGTCATTGGCTGAATTTTGAGGTACACTCTGCCCGACTCCAGTCCACAACGGATTGCTAATTTTTTCACGCTCTCCCAAATCTACAAAACCCACAATGTCACGAGTGTTCTCTGTCGCTCCCGATGTGTTAGTCACCCATATCTCAACACGGTTTATTGTCACTCCGGAAGTAATGTTAGGCAATGTCGAACAAGCCTTGTCGTAAGTGTCACGGAAATATTGGGCTATAAAGAAATGGCGGTTTTCATCATAGTTATATGCTTGAATATCAAACACAGACAACTGAGAACCACCTTTTGAAGAGACTGTTTTCGACTGCGACTGCTTCTGGCTGACAACAGTCTGCAAATTCAGTCGTCCAAACTGCAAATCAGTGCGAATACCGAAAAGAGAGGTAGAACCTCTGATAAGCGATGAATTTGTCGGCATAGACACATTACCGGCTTCAATAAGCTTTACAATCTCATCCTCCTTGCCTTCATATTGCAGTTTCAGATTCTTTGAGTCAAAATCAAAGGTAGCATCAGTGTTGTAATTGATGTTGAATGCCATCTTATCACCCACCTTAGCATTGACACTTAAATTAATTTTCTCGTCAAAGTCAAAACTCGTGGTTTTTCTGTTTCGCTCGGAAAGCGAAGGATTATCCGTAAACTTATAATTATAGCCGAACTTCAGTTCCGCACTTCCCTGTGTTTTAATCTGCACACCTCCGGGACCGAATATCTTTTCTGCCGGACCAAGATCAAACTTCATATCCGAAAAATCGAATTTATCTTTTCCTTTGCTGACGAACAATGAATCATTCCGCTGACGGAAATAAGCATCTATCGACTTGCGTTCTGTCCATTTAAGATATTCCTCCGGTGTCATCAACCAAGGAGCACTCAGAAAGTTATCTCCCAATTTAGAGCCGACCTTATACAATCCGCTCTTTTCATCATATTCACCTGCTTCCGGTTGCAGATTCTCCGGGTCTTTAAGGTCAAAAGCATAATCTTCCGGTCTTTCTCCCGTTGGATAATCCGTTTTTTTAACTTTGCGTACAGTCAAGGTATCTTCAACTGCCACATCCGGTGTTGAAGCATCAATAAAAGACTCCTGCATATAAGGTATCCACATACTATCCCCTACACCGGCGATAGCACTAATACTGCACATTATCAGCAGGATATATAATATTTTACGTAGTTGTCGTCTCAAAATACACAAATTTTCGTCTTCCGAAGATTGTCGCGCGCACATTTACGCACACGCGTACTAAAATATATAACGACTGATACCTCTTTTTATTGTATCAAACAGAGAGGTCATACAGTTCGCTTACTTATCATTCAATAAAAATCTCATGGATTCATCCCCAACACGAAGAAAACAATGAATACAACAGAAACAGGAAAAGGCTTACCATCCTAAAAATACAAAGTGCCCAAAACTACTTATCCTTAACCGAAGCATCTGATTCAAAATAGGCATGACGCATTGCCGCCACTATGCTGTCCGCACCATTTATAAAACATCCGGAACCATGATTCATAAAACCGGAACATTCCGCACCCTTGCCATAGCTGCCGTTATCCCACAGAAATAAAGAAAGCCCATGACGACGAGCAGCACTACAAACATATTCAAGATAATATTTCCTAAACTTTTCATACTTGACATCCTTCCTGCGAGTACAACCAAACTCTCCAATATAAAGCGGAATACCCTTGTCAACAAATGCCGATTTCAATTCTGCGAATACAGAATCCACATGATGTTCATCGCCATAAGCTCCGTTATTATGCGATGCCATATATCCCCACTCATCAGATTTATTATCAAGTGTAAAAAGATATGGGTCATAAAAATGCACAGCCACCCACAATCTGCCAGAAGTAACATCTTCAGGAAGACGGAAATGCTTGATTGTCAGCTCCAGATTGGTACAATATCCGGGAATGCCCAAAAAACGTGTGGTATTTTTTCCACCTGCCGCACGGACTGCATCTACAAATGTCTGATTCCATTCATTGACCACAGCATATTGTCTTCCTCCATCTGTACGGTTGTCGCCCCATCCCCATTTGCCGTCATGGATTTCATTCATGGATTCAAACACAAGAAAATCGCCTTTATCTGCAAAACGCTTTGCAATCTGAGTCCAGAGAGAAAAAAGCTGCAACTTTATCCTTTTGTTCACCTCTTCATCTTTTGCCGCGCTCTTGACATCAAGCCAATACTTACTGTCGGCTCCATCATGATGAATATTCACAATAGCTTTCAGTCCGACATTCTCCGCATAACCTACCACTTCTTCCACCCTGTCCAACCATTCCTTGTCAATTTCATAGTCCGGAGCGGCACCAATATGCCCAAGCCATGTCACAGGAATACGGACCGCCGTAAAACCGGCTTCTGCCACACGGACAAATGTTTGTTGTGTAGCAGACGGATTTCCCCAGCAATTCTCATTTGCCACACCATCGCTAAAAGCATCCAGTTGATTTCCGATGTTCCAACCTAAGCCCAGAAAGAAAGAGTCCGTCTCATCATCTCCGGGCAATGCAACCACCTGCTGCGCACACCCCAAAACAAGCAACAGCGTGATTCCTTTTCTCACAAATGTATGTAAAAAGCTCATCTTCCCCTTTTTTTAATAATACGACATTGGATTCTGTTCCATATCAACTCCGAATCAAGTCCGAATCAACTCCGCTCCGCATCCGTCAAATTTCATCCACACTGACAAGACCATGCATAACCGCATAGACAGTCAACGCAGAAACTGATTTCAGGTGAAGTTTCTCCGTAATATTCTTACGATGAGTAATGACCGTCGTGAGACTGATGTTTAGTTTATCAGCAATTTCCTTGTTTATCAGTCCTTTCACAATTAACGAAAGAACCTCAGCTTCTCGTTGCGATATACTTGCAGCAGGAACAGAATCCGTCATTGCCCGAGACGAATAGGCATGTCCGCCTTCACCGCCATGCCCCATCTGATGAAGCCGCAAGACTGATTTTATGAGCTGATGCTCAGGCTGACAAATGTTCAAGGTATTAAAATGAGCAAACTGCTGCCCCGGAACCTGCCGGGAAACAAGCACAATAGTCCGTTGCTGATTTTTCAGAAAAAATTCGGACGAAGAAAGCAACACCTTCGATGAAACAAAATAATGCGAAAACGCATCCCCATCATCACACTGCATGTCCGAACAAGACGCAAAGACAACAACCTCTGCCATCGGTATAATCTCAGCCAATATAGATTTCAGCCCCATAGCCTGAAGTGTGTTGTCATCGACTATAGCTATACGTGGAAATATCACTTTTTCAAGAAAACAATTTTAGTTTATAAAAACCAAGACACAGAGTCCCGGACTATCATCGTACATCAGAATGTCCGTCTCTGTGTCTTAGCTTCTATTTAGTCTGTCATATAAAAATATCAGTCAAGTAATCCTTCGTTCTCCTCAATCATGTCCAGTTCCTTGCCTGTGAGCTTCGCCATAATCTGCTGCTCTATTTCGTCTGCAAGTTCAGGATTGTCTTCCATCATCTTCTTTGTAGCATCGCGTCCCTGAGCCAGTTTGCTGTCATTATAGCTGAACCAGCTGCCGCTCTTCTTCACAATGCCCAACTGAACACCTAAATCGACAATCTCGCCGCTCTTTGATATGCCCGAGCCGAACATGATATCGAACTCCGCCTTACGGAACGGAGGAGCCACCTTGTTCTTCACCACTTTCACACGCACCTGATTTCCCTTCACTTCATCGCCATCCTTAATGGAGGTCACACGACGAATATCAAGACGGACTGAAGAATAGAACTTCAGTGCATTTCCTCCTGTAGTTGTCTCCGGATTTCCGAACATGACACCTATTTTCTCACGGAGCTGATTGATGAAAATACAAGTAGTGTTGGTTTTGTTGATGGTAGAAGTAAGCTTACGGAGTGCCTGGCTCATAAGTCTTGCCTGCAAACCCACCTTATTGTCACCCATGTCTCCCTCTATCTCCGCTTTCGGAGTCAGCGCAGCCACTGAGTCAACCACTATTATGTCGATGGCAGAAGAGCGTATAAGCTGATCGGCAATCTCAAGTGCCTGCTCTCCACTGTCGGGCTGAGAAATCCACAAATTATTAATATCCACACCCAGTTTCTCCGCATAGAAACGGTCGAAAGCATGTTCCGCATCAATGAACGCTGCAATACCGCCCTGTTTCTGAGCCTCGGCAATAGCATGTATCGCCAATGTGGTCTTACCTGAAGACTCAGGACCATATATCTCTATGATACGTCCCTTCGGATAGCCGCCCACACCAAGTGCGGCATTGAGACCGATGGAACCGGAAGGAATCACCTCAACCGCCTCAACATTGTCATCGCCAAGCTTCATGATGGTGCCTCTTCCAAAACTTTTCTCTATCTTGTCCATTGCAGCCTGAAGTGCTTTCAACTTCTCATTGTTCGGCTGAACGGTTTGATTCTGTGCCATTTGATTACTAATTTTAAATATACCTTTCTATTAAAACTCCGGAAAAGAAGAATTGTTCGGCTTACAACTCAAGGTCGCCATCAAACACCTCATGCCAAGGCAGTCCCTGACAGTTAAGCTGCTCCATAAACGGATCCGGATCGAACTCTTCCACATTCCATACTCCCGGACGCTTCCACAATCCTTTGAGGAACATCATGGCTCCAATCATGGCAGGCACACCGGTTGTGTAGCTTACACCCTGCATACCGGTTTCCTGATAGGCAGCCTGATGCGAACAGTTGTTATACACGTAATATGTACGTTCCTTACCGTCTTTCTTTCCACGTATGCGGCAACCGATACTTGTTTCACCCTCATAGTTCTCGCCCAGATCCTGCGGATTAGGCAGCACAGCCTTCAAGAACTGCAAAGGAACAATCTTCATGCCCTGATACTCAACCTCGTCGATACGCGCCATACCAATGTTCTGTATGACACGGAGGTGAGTCAGATACTCCTCGCCAAAAGTCATCCAGAAACGCGCACGCTTTATCGTCGGGAAGTTCTTCGTAAGAGATTCAAGCTCTTCATGATACATCAGGTACGATTCTCTCGGACCGATGTTAGGATAAGTCAGCGGCTTGTGTATCTCCAAAGCTCCTGTCTGAACCCATTGTCCGTCCTGCCAATAGCGTCCCTTCTGGGTAATCTCACGAATATTGATTTCCGGATTGAAGTTAGTGGCGAAAGCCTTATGATGATTGCCGGCATTGCAGTCAACAATGTCAAGATATTCAATCTCATCGAAATGATGCTTTGCAGCGTATGCCGTATATATGCCGCTCACTCCCGGGTCAAATCCGCAACCGAGAATAGCCGTCAGTCCAGCCTCTTCAAAGCGTTTCTTGTAGGCCCACTGCCAGCTGTATTCAAAATGAGCCTCATCGCGCGGCTCATAGTTTGCCGTATCGAGATAGTTCACTCCACTCTTCAAGCAAGCTTCCATGATGGTCAAGTCCTGATAAGGAAGAGCAAGGTTCATCACGATGTCCGGTCTGAACTCATTAAAAAGAGCCACAAGTTCATCCACATTGTCTGCATCAACCTGAGCTGTCTTTATATTCGGATTGCCTATCGCCTTGACCAAAGCATCACACTTAGACTTTGTGCGGCTTGCAATCATTATATCTGTGAATACATCGCTGTTCTGAGCCACCTTATGTGCCGCAACAGAGGCAACTCCGCCGGCACCGATAATAATTACTTTTCCCATTTTTATGTCTTATTAATTTTTTCGTGTACAAATATAACACAAGTTCATAGAATGACAAAATTTTGAGAAATGTTCAATAGGCATTATCAAGAAACTATTTTTTGTCCTCGTAAAATCGTTTCCGCAACTTTCTGACAGCCAAAAGCCGATTTCCGCAGAATTTAATTTTTGACTGCCACCAAACATGTCACCATACCATCTTCGGAAATCTGACACTTTGATTTTCGTCCTTCGGCAAAAATTAACATTTGAAACATTTGTTTACATTTGGAGAAAACATGCCAAATTCATTAATTCGCTATAAATCAACCAAATAACGATCTGCAAAAAGGTCTCAGTTTTACCTTAAAAATCAGCACTTCCGATTAAAACAGTAAATATCTGATTTACTGTGTGTTATCTTTTATAATACTTGATTCATGTCAACTTTTATTTCTCTCGCCCATTTTTGTACGGATTTTCAGGCAAACAGAGAAATTTACATCTATTAACGTAAAATTCTGTATTCAGCGTTTTTTATTCCAATCCCAAGAGTTTTTTCAGCGACAGTGCACTGAAAATTTCTCCAATCTACTAAGTTTTTAAAATTGTAGCGCACAGAAAAGAAAATTGCAGTGCGCCGTGGCGAAAAAAACAGTGCGCTGAAAATTTGAAAACTTAGTACATTTTTCTAATAGCTCTTCGCCGGGAATAAAT
>X363_Desmarests_Spiny_Pocket_Mouse__coassemble_752_pt1 | contig 16023 bp, 12 predicted proteins | sample X363_Desmarests_Spiny_Pocket_Mouse__metabat2_low_PE_006 | metagenome-assembled genome bin X363_Desmarests_Spiny_Pocket_Mouse
CAAAAAGATAGTAAATGCACTCAAAATAACAAAATAAGATTCTAAACACCGAGATATGCTGACATTTTGTCAAAATCGAACAGGCCTCAAAAAAACGATGTCAAAAAATTTTTTATGGAGACAAAAAAAACAGAGCTATATGCCCTAAATAAATTCATATACAAACTGCAAGTTTTCAAGCACAAAGGTTCAAAAACTTGCAGTTATCTTTCAAAACGAATCAAAAATTTTGTAATTGATAGTCATTACGTATCATTTAATTGACAGTCATTTAAGCATACAACCATCAGATGTTACTTCTAAGCGTGCAGTTTTTGCAGTTTTCCCACTTGAATTTTTAAGCGAAAATACAATTGTCAAAGTTCCGCTTATTCCAGACATTCCATAAGAAAATGCTTCTTTAAGAGAGTCCATCTGTTTATTAAAATAATAAATAGCCTGTTCTCTATTTACATTTCTCCATACATAAGCTGGACCAAGCTCCAAATCGCCATCAGTATTAAGCGTGTTTTGAAGTTGGCTACATCTCTGCGGGGATAAACCTCCACCAGTCACAGAAGTACATTCAGAATACCAATCACTGATTTCCACTACAGAATCATCATCATCGTCATCACTACAACTTGAAAGTGCGAATGGCACAAGAAGCATTAACAACAATCCCAAAATTTTAGTTACTTTTTTCATAAAGTTCAGTTCCAAGGCATGATGTGAATCTTTCGCCTAACATCTGCCACGGAACAAATTTTTAATGCAGACGAAAGTTCCTCTGCCTCCCCGAGAAGATTTATAACCTTAAAAAAGAAAGCGTGGGAGACTGTTTCATGCTCGCTCCACGCTTCAGAGGCTCTGGCATTGCCCATTTCAGTCAGAACGAGCAATACGCAGAAACCCACGTAGTATGATGATCCGAGCACGTTGCCCAGAAGTTCATTGCCATATAAAATTCGCCCATGACGTATGCCATGAAAGCAGAACATAAACATATATGCCATAAACTTGCACCCTAAAAAAGGGTACAATCAATCATACATGTAGGCATCTACCATTGCAAGTTTTAGACTGAAATTAGAAACTGCCAGATTTCTGAAACGTCAAAACTTAGCGCATGATAAACGCTTCCTATGATGTTATCTTCTTAAAGTACAATTCTCAACAAAGCAAGAACAGCCCTAAGAAAGACGTCGCAAAGATAACACTTTTATAACTCAATACAATATATTTTACCCAAAAACGACTTTACGAACAAATGTTTCTTCATTTACCATTTCTCCGATAAACATCCCAGCGTCTCATAATGTCATAGACATAATTATAAGTTTCCTCGCCACGAAAGTAGCCATGCTTCACAGACGGGTCGTTATAATACCTTTCATCGTCCATTTTAAGTACATAGCCATCGACATTGTTATTCCATACATTTGGATTCAGACCAGACTTAGCGGTCAAGGTCCTCGCATCATCAACATGTCCCGGACCCGCATTATAAGCGGCAAGGATGAATTTCCGACGTTCACTTCTATCGGCAATGTCGGAATAATGAGCGTCAAGTTCCTTTATCAGTTTCACAGCACCTTTGACATTTATCTCCGGATTAAAAATACTTTCTTCTTTTATTCCCAAATGCCTTGCCGTTGCAGGCATTATTTGCATAAGCCCCATCGCTCCCATCCAAGAGACCGCATTGCAGTCAAATGCAGACTCTTGATAGGCCTGTGCTGCAAGCAGCCGCCAATCCCAATCGCACACAATAGAATAATGTTTAAAGATTCTATCATATACTGAAATCTCACCTTTTGCAAGATTCAACGCAGGAGCATACACATTGCGTCTTGGCAATATCTTATTACCTTTTCTATCAGAAATTGTAACTGTTGCCATATCAAAAAAGCTATTTCTGTTATTCAACATCCACGCACAAAGAGAATGAGCCAAATTACCAGACTGTTTTCTTACAGCCCATGCCATATTATTGGAAGAAGAATAAGAACTTATAACCTTCATCTTCAAAAGACTATCTATAAAACATGTAATCTCCTCCTCTCCGCAATATATAACTTTATCTCTCAAAGAATCAGAAATATTCAAATTATAGGCAACAATATCACCCTCCCCTCTTTCCAATTTGTTTATAAGTTCTTTCTGAGAACGTGACACATCCACCCTTATACCGACCCCTATACTTTTTGCATATTCATTAGCAAGCATATACTGATGTCCAAAACAAGAGCCATGAGATTCAAAGTAACTGACAGGTCCATAAATTGTCAGAATGATGAGTTCGCCAGACATCTGAATATCTTCCAAGTCCCAATTTTCAGACTGCACAGCTTGTTGTTCCTCAAAAATAACAGATGCTCTTCCAGCCCCATTTTCTTCACATGAAAGAAATAACACGCTCAATAATACAACTACACCTATATAGACCCAATAACTCTGTTTCATGAATAATTAAAAAGAAAAAAGAGCGGTTCTGCACTCCATTCAGCCAGAAACCGCTCTCTATACATTATATATTATCTATTAAAAGAATTTATAGCGCAAATCTTTAACATTAGCATTCTGATAGAGGTCATATATCACTCCATTCATCGCCATTCGCAATGCAGTGTTTGCAAGATTAGACTCTTCAGACTTAGCATCATATTTTTCAGCCGTTTTATTCTTGCCGATAACTTTGAGCATATAAACACCGTTATTACCTTTTATAGGACCGGCAAACGAACCGTTAGCAGCCTTTGCTGCAGCCGCACTTACAATTGGTTCACTCGCGTTAGTTGCTCTTATAAATGAAGGATTAGCAAAAGAAATATGATTTACAGTATCAGATATAACATTCTTAGCCTTTACTGCACTTTCAATACTATTAATACCTTTTACTTCCGCCATTATCATCTCAGCCTTTTTGTCGTTCTTCAGGGTTTCTTTAATTTCATCCTTAACTCTATCAATCGGACGATACCCTATCTCATTAATACCCGTAAGAGCCACGAGCATAAGATGATTGTTATCACCGCATTCATAGAGTTGAGAAACAGCACCCTCTTCAGCTTCATCAAACAACCATTTTACAATGTCATTTGTCTTATGAACACCGGCTATGTTGTGAGCATTGTTTGCAACATCATTAAGAGAAAGAAGGCGATACCCATTCTTTTCAGCATTAGCTTCAAGTTTATCAACTGTTGTATTAGAAGCCACAAATGAACTAAACTTATTATACTCGTTCTTATATGTCTCATCAGAGAACTTGAGTTCCTTTACAATAGCCGCAACATTATATTTTGTAATTGGATTCTTCGTATCAACAACTTGAAGTACCACAGTGTAACCATTAGGCAATGAAAGCTTCTTAGTTTCACCTTTATTCATACCATATAATGTTGAAATAAACAAAGCATTGTCTGCATCAAGATTTGAGTTCTGGTAAGCAGATGTTGTAATCCACATAGAATCCCCCTCCTGATTATATTTCTTGGCAATAGACTTGAGTGTAGCACCTTCGTTTATAGCCTTTATAATACTGTCTGCCTTTGTTGAGATTTCCTTCTCATTATTACCTATTACAGCAAGCTGACGATAAAGTACAGAGTCTGCCTCTACAGTCTTATTAAGAAGCTTAAATGTATAATAAGTATTAGTCATTGCATCATAAGCCGGCTTCACAGCCTGTCCTACAGACATAGAGTCAAGCTGCGCAGAAATCATTGCAGGATAAGCTTCTTTGCCTTTCAAAACATTTGAATATGCCATAAGCGAAGCGTTAGAACGTACCACATTACCCGCTGCATTATTATCAGTAGCAACCACCAATTTACTATAAGCATCGTTCATTTCGTTCTCAGTAGCAATTCTATCCTCACCGCTTGCCTGTATCTGCACATCAATGTATTTAATATCGCGTGTTTCTACAGTCTGACGATACTTTTCCTTATCTTCATTATACTTAGCCTTTACCTCCTCATCAGAAACTGAAATTTTTGCATCGTCAACAGAAGAGAAAGGTATTGCAGCCAGCACAATATCACTTTCTGTGTTACGTCCTTCAAAAGACATCTTTGCCTCTACAGGATTTGACAACAGACATTTTGCAACGAGAGTCTGATACTTTGAGCCAAGAAGTTGATCACGTACTGATTTCTGTACAAACATATAGTATTTATACAGTTTCTCATATACCTCAGGCACTTGCGTATTAGAATCCTTCATTTTCTTATATTCAGACAAAAAGTTCTGAAGAGAAGAATAGTCATAACGTCCAGTCTGCTGATTCATAAAGAATGGCACTTGGAGCAACTGAGTGGCTCCCATTCTTACTATTTCAGCAATTTCTTCATCTGTAACAGATATACCCAATATATCACACTCTTTTTTAATCAGACTGCTCTGAATATAATTCTGCCATGCCTCATCCTTAATTCTATTAAGTTCATCTTCAGAAAAAGAACTCTTCTGGCTCATTATTTCATAATAAACCTGAAGTTCATCAACCATTTTCTGATAATCTTGAATAGACAAAGACTTACCATCAATCTCACCTGCTTGTTGTTTGGACTGCGCAAACAAGACCTCTCCACCACGCAATGCATCTCCTACAACGAATAAGAAAAGTGCAACTGCAATGCTGGCTACAAGCAAAACTCCTTTGTTTCGGATTTTTTGTAATACTGCCATTTTTATCTGTTTTTTATTTTTATTATTTCGTTTTATTATTTTTCTATGATTTACCGCAGAAAAAGCAATTCATCAATGCAAATAAGCAATCAAGAATTTTCAAAAACGCACGAAGATACAAAAAATAATTTGCCTATAAATATTATAATAGTACTTTTTTCATTTTTATACAGACAAAAGACTATTTATTACAGATTTTACCCATAAATAACATTCTCCAATTTAAATATCAAATCAGATTTGCTTGTCTTTTATTGTATCAACGTCTTCTTCCAACCTATCTTCTGTAGGAGGAACAACTTCTTTTTCCTCCAATGGGAAAGCACCTTTAGAACTATGAATAATATAATCCGTCATTTGCTCATTTGAGCTAAAATTATATCCGGACAAATCCTGTGCTTCACCATCAATTTCCATATACTGATCAGAATATATACGGTGCACAGCCTGATCCCAAAAAAGCAGCGAAGTCTTAAAAGTTTCTCCTTTCTGATTTTTGATGAAAACTCTTCCACGTAACTCCCACAAGCGTTTCTGGTCATAATAATAAGCCGTATCACATGAAATAAAAGCCTCTACATGGTAAGCCTCGTCAAACTTCTCTATGAATAATCCTTTTTCAAATGACCAATACGTAGGAGTTTTTTTATCATAAACAAACCACTCTTCGGCTATCATCTTATATCTTATTACACCAGAGTCAGAGATTAAAGTAGATACTCCCACCGTTTTAAGAACAGGCAATGAATCGCGAACCCCAATTTGCGGAGCATCCGAAACCTCATCACTTTGACATGCCTGTAGAAAAAAAAGCATAACGGCTGTCATCAATACAACCGTTATGCTAAAACATTTTGTAAGTCCTTTTATCATACAGGGCTATTTTTTCACATATCAATCTTACTTTACGTCTCAATTAACGCAGACGCAATGTAGTAGTCTCACCCATGACTGTTACAGACTGACCAGCCTTCAATCCGGCAAAGAAAGCCTCAGACTTAGGATAATATCCGGCAGTATATCCGGCAATCTGACGGTTTGCACGTGCTGCACATGCAGGGTCAACAGCCTTAGCCTTCAAACACTTGTCTGTAGCAAGACAATAATAATAACTCTTCTGCAAGTGGTCTCCGCTTGCGCTTCTTATAATGCAGCTTGCCAAAAGCAAATACGCATCTCCATAACTTGGCATATACTTAAGCGTTTGGTTGCAGTATTGACGGCATTGAGCAATATTTCCATTACGATATAGGATTGCAGCAATTCCGTATGAATATTTCGCCTTCTTTGCAACATCTTCTTCCAGCTCTATAGCCTCTTTAAAATATTTCAACGCACCTTCTGTATCACCATTTTTCCACAATTTCTGTGCTTTACCAATAGCAGCATCCGGAGTCTTGTTTATTTCATAAGCATAGTCAGAAGCAAGATAATAGATGTTGCTCTTGTCACACTCAAACTTTGTCAAGACCTGAAGCACTCCATTAAGATAAGCCAAGTCTGTCTTGTTTGCTTCAACCTTTTCCGTATAAATCTTTTCAAGGGCATCACAATCGGCAGCACCAGATTTCACAAACAAGTCATTACACTTCTCCTGTGTCGGCTGATAATTACCAACAATCTTCTGAGCCATCAACGTATCAGTCTCTGCATATTCCTTTGCTTGTTCAAGAAGGTTGTCACAAATATCATTACACTCCATATAGTCTCTAATGAAGTCTTCTCGTGCAGCCGGATTAGCATGGAAACGATTATATGAACATTCTATGAAATAATACAACACGAATGCCTCTGTGTTAGGTCCCATATCATTTATTCCAGAACGGAACATTTTATATGCTTCCTCATTATTCATCGACGGGCTATAGCAATAATAATCGTATGCCTTTCTGCATATCACGTTACCCTTCGTTGAAGTGGTCTTCTTGGTTGCAAACGAATTAAGATCATCAAGATTCTCCAGACGCTGGTCATAAACCTTCATGAGCATATCAAAATACTCTTTCTTCTTAGCCTCATCTGTCTCCTTGGCAATCATATTTTCAAGCATCCATGCACCATCTGTATATATACGTATCATCGCAAGCGGAGCTTTTTCAAATACATACTTCCACGGTTCGTATGCTTCCTGATAATTCTTTGCCTTATAAGCTTCCTGGTAAAGGCTTAGATTGTTAATAACTTCGATACTATCCTGCCCATGACCTATACGATCATACATTTGTGTTCCTGCATACTTCTGAGCTGATACACTTATAGCAGACAGAGCCAGAGCACATGCAAAAAAGAAATTTCTTTTCATATCTGTTTTAGTTTTAATTTATTCCTATTTATATTATTACTATTGTATTACCACATTCATCATTGTACCTTCCATTTATAGAACCAGCGTTCACTGAATGTAAGTCCCACACACAATTTCAAATAATTCTCAGTTAATTTATCTGCCCTTTTGGTCTGAGAATTCAGATATGGAATATTACTATGTACCCATTGGAGTGAAACATTCACCTTCGGACTGTTATACCATACATTCCGGTTGATAATAGGAAATGCCACACCGGCAGACACTCCAAATTCATACGGTTTATCAGTTATAGTACCTGTCATATCTGCATTGGCATAAGATTTGGAATAATATCCGCCAATCTTATAACTTACGTGATTCAAATACTTTCGTCCGAATGGATTCGGAATGTAATCTGCTCCCACAGAGATACGCATCTTGTCATTCAGCAATCCTTTTGCAGAAATATAAGAAGCACCACCTCCATTGATACTGGTTTCTTGCGTCGGGAATCTGACATCACTCCATTTCTGCAACTCGAAATCTGCCCCCACACGCAGTTTGTTCTTATGATAATAAGTTAGTCCGGCAGCAAAAGAATGCGGCAACTGGAAAGCATTACTGATAGTATCTCTCGACTCTCCCGAATTTGACGTTGACGTATATCTTACAGCCGAACCGCTCATATCATGTCCCAAAGAATAAGACAATCCCAAAGTAAGTTTGTCTTCTTTATTCAAGTTCATCGTATATTGAAGACCCAAATCAAGCATATAAGTAGCTATATCCTCGGCTGTATATCCTCTATTTATGGAATTGATACTGCTCTCACTAAATGACAAAGCCATCTTATGCGAATAAGAGCCGTAAAGATAAGAAGCATTAAAACCTATAGACAAAGGTTTTACGATTTGCCATCCAGCCCCGACAAAAACCTGATGCAAACCTCCATCACCACTAAAAGTATATGAAGAAGATATATTGTCAGCAACTCCTTCTATCCTTTCATCAGCAGAATAAAAGCTATACTTTATATTAGAATACGGCAATATTCCGGCTGCAACTCCCACACCCTTGGCAGCACGAAAATGAAATGCCGCATAATCAAAGCTTGAGTTTTTTGCATTCTGCTGCAATTTGCCCATCTTATAGTTTCCATTGTAAAGGGACAATCCAAAATCAAACAATGCAGTCAATGAATCAACAGCTGAATACGAAGCAGGATTTGCCACATTTATTTCCTGTCCATTACGAAATCCCTGTGCAACTCCTCCCATTCCCTTGTTAAATCCCATGGAACGATCAGACAACATACCAAACCCATATCTTGAATACGGGGAGTTTATACCGTTCTGAGCCATACCGGAAACCGAAGCGGCAGCAAGTATCGTCGTACAAATTATCTTATATGATTTTGCCATCAATAATCCTTTAATATTCTATTCAGACCTTTTAATACAATGTATCTATCGACAAAAATACGTTTTTTTACGGAGCTGCCAAAATCGAAGATGTTTCCTCCTGTCAAAAAGACGACAAGATAAGGATATTTAACTATTAGTTCTTTCACAAATCCTTCTATTTCATGCCTTACTCCGTCCAACACACCACATCGTATTGCGGTTTCCGTATCTATGCCCCAGAAAGGTTTCTCACCTTCTCTATCCACTTTAGGCAGCCTTGCCGTAAATTCATGCAAAGCTTTCAGCCTCATCTCTATTCCCGGTGAAATATTGCCGCCAAGATATTCTCCCTGCGCAGTTACCAGTTCATAATTGATAGCCGTCCCCATATCTATCACGAGCGCATCACGACCTTCGCTTTGACTGTATGCCCCTACAGCCGCCGCCAAACGATCTGCACCCAATGTTTGAGGAGTTCTATACAGATTCTTTATCGGAATACGTGTTGTGTTGTCAAAATAGACAATCTTTTCAATCCCGGTAGAGCAAACCTTAGATTTCATCTCATCAGTCACATTAACGGTGGAACTGACAATACATTTCTCGATTGCATAATTCCGAGAAATTTTCTTCAGCCCCTCAAGATTGTGCCCTTCAAACTTTTCGTAATGCACAAGTTCCTGACCGTCAAACACAGCCACCTTAACAGTTGTGTTTCCTATATCAATAGCCAGATTCATTCCGATTTGCTTGTCAAAATAGTATTACTATCCTTTTTCTTGGCACGACCTTTCGTCCATTTTCCATTTCCATGCTTCTTCTTACCGGCAGCTTTATCGGCTCCCGCCTTTCTCCTCTCCGGCTTAAATTCGGGAGAACCTCCACATCCATCCGGCAAGGACGGTTTCTCGATTTTCTTCTCTATCAGCTTTTCTATTTTCTCCAGACTCGGAATATCACGCTGCGAAACAAGTGTCACAGCTTGTCCGTCCCGATTTGCACGAGCCGTACGTCCGATTCTATGTACATAGTCTTCCGGATCGTGTGGAACATCATAGTTTATTACCAATTGTATATCATCAATATCAATTCCTCGACTGACAATATCCGTAGCTATCAAGACACTTATCCGACGATTCCTAAACTCATACATGATATTGTCCCTTTCAGACTGCAACAAATCTGAATGCATTGCCCCGGAGTTTACACCCTTCTGTTTCAATATACAGTCAAGCTCTTTTACCTGCGACTTTTTAGAAGCAAACAATATTACCCTATCCAGTGTCTTGTCACTCAATATTTTTTCTACAATCTTCTGTTTCTTCTCCTCATAGCATATATACGCAATCTGCTTTATCTTGTCCGCAGGTTTAGATACAGCAATTTTGACTTCCAGAGGATTATTCAATATATTATGGGCAAGCTTCTGAATATTCTCTGGCATTGTGGCAGAGAACATGATTGTCTGTCTATCCTTGGGCATGTAAGAGGCTATCTTCATGATATCATCATAAAATCCCATATCAAGCATACGGTCAGCTTCATCAAGAATAAAGAATGACACCTTTGACAAATCCACATTTCCTGTCGCCAAATGGCTGATCATTCGTCCGGGAGTAGCGATTACGATGTCAGCACCAAGCTGAAGCCCTCTCCTCTCCTGTTCATACCTTATACCGTCATTTCCTCCATACACAGCCACACTTGATACAGGCATGAAATAAGCAAAACCTTCAACCTGCTGGTCTATCTGCTGGGCAAGTTCTCTTGTAGGCGACATTATCACACAATTTATAGCCTCCTGCGAATATTTCCCGGTATTCAGTTCGTTAAGTACAGGCAACAGATACGCGGCAGTCTTTCCGGTTCCGGTCTGCGCCACTCCTATCAAGTCTCTGCCTTCAAGCAATGGCTGTATCGTTTTTTCCTGTATCGGAGTACACCGGGTGAAATTCATTGCATCAAGCGCATCAAGTATAAGATCATCCAATGGAAGTTCGTCAAAATACATATTATCTTATTGTTTTTTATCGTTCGTTTTATACACCTCTATTTCGGTGCTTTTTTATATACATAGAATGCTATGAATATAAATATGACATTAGGAATCCACACCGCCACCACCGGAGGCATATTGGCATTTATCGCAAAAGTGGAAGAGATTGTCTGGAACAAAATATAGGCAAGAGCCAAACCTATTCCTATTCCAAGCGATATACCCATACCGTTTTTCCTCTTCTTTGCCGACAGCGACAGCCCGATTGCCGTCATAATAAATATAGCAAACGAAGAAGCGCCTCGCTTCCAATACTCCACTTCAAACTCTTGAATATTGGCAAATCCGCGTTGCTTCTGTCTTTCTATATACTGTTTCAGTTCAGGAGTTGTCAGTGTCATCTGCTGTCCTTTAGTGATAAGAAAATCCTGTGGTTCCATCCTTATCACAGAGTCCAGACGCATTCCGTTGCTCAAAACTTCACGCATACCTTGCAGGTTCCTCACCTGATAGTTCTTCACTATCCAATGATACGGTTCCTCCGAAAGAGTGTCATACTGGATGGTAGATGCCTGCAAATGACTGACAAGTTTCTTGTTGACAAACTTGTCCAAGGTAAATTCATACCCTGTCTTTATATTATCTTCATATCTTCCTATGTACGCAATCACTCCGGTATCCACTTCAAGCTGCACATTCCTTGTATAAGTCGGGACATTTCTGCGCTTGTACGTATTCTCAAACTTCACCATCTTCACGCTTCCCCGAGGAATCACATACGCACCAAGCACGTAGGTCAGACATGCAATGACCGCTGCCGAAATCATATATGGGCGCATCAGTCGCCTGAAACTGACTCCTGTTGACATCATCGCTATTATCTCAGAGTTCTCCGCAAGCTTGGTCGTGAAGAATATCACGGAAATGAACGCAAATAGCTGACTGAAAAGGTTTGCATAAAAAGGGATAAAGTTCAGATAATAATCAAACATTATCTCTGATAAAGGAGCATTGCGGGAGAGGAACTTATCTATATTCTCGTTGAAGTCGAAGACCACTGCAATAGAAATAATCAATGCAATCGAGAAGAAATAGGTACCAAGATATTTACCTATTATATATCTGTCAATCAAAGAAACGAGCTGATGACGAGCCATAAAATCCCAGATTTTTCTCAGCCATTTATTTCCCGTCCCAGTCTTTCTTTTACCGAAAATCTTGCGTTTCTTCCGCGGCTTCACACCTCCGGTCTCCGGTACAGACATTTTATCATCTATATCACTACTGTTGGTCGTCATATACATCTAATATAATAGGAGCAAAGTCTATAGTCTTGTACCGAGAACATCCACCATCTTTGATTTCCATACAGAGAAATCACCGCAGATAATATGTTTACGTGCTTCACCAACAAGCCACAAATAAAAAGCCAGATTATGAATCGACGCTATCTGCAAAGCCAACAGTTCCTTGGCTTTGAACAAATGATGCAAATAAGCACGGCTATATGCCGTATCCACGTAAGAATCTCCTTCTGCATCTATCGGTTCAAAATCCATCTCCCACTTTTTGTTTCTCATGTTCATGATGCCATGTTTGGTGAAAAGCATGGCATTTCTGCCATTGCGCGTCGGCATTACACAGTCAAACATATCCACACCTCGCTCAATGGCTTCAAGCAGATTAATCGGTGTACCCACTCCCATGAGATAACGCGGCTTTTCCTTCGGGAGAATGGCATTGACCACTTCTATCATTTCATACATAACCTCAGTCGGTTCGCCCACGGCAAGCCCTCCGATGGCATTTCCATCGGCGCCCTTGCTTGCCACATTCTCTGCTGCCCTTTTACGCAAGTCCGCATACGTACATCCCTGCACTATCGGGAATAGAGACTGGCTGTACCCATACTTAGGCTCTGTCTCATTGAATCGCTTGATACATCTGTCAAGCCAGTTCTCCGTCAAGTCCAGCGATTTACGCGCATAGTCAAAATCAGAAGTACCGGGAGGACACTCGTCAAAAGCCATGATGATGTCGGCACCGATGGTACGCTCTATATCCATCACCTTTTCCGGACTGAAGAAATGCTTCGAGCCGTCTATGTGGGAACGGAACTCAGCCCCGTCGGCAGTCAACTTTCTGATTCCTGCAAGCGAGAACACCTGAAATCCGCCACTGTCCGTGAGCATCGGTCTGTCGAAACCGTTGAACTTATGCAGTCCTCCGGCTTTTTCAATCACCTCAAGCCCCGGGCGAAGATACAGATGATAGGTATTGCCAAGTATTATCTGTGCTTTTATGTCATCTTTCAGTTCATGCAGATGCACACCTTTCACACTCCCTATCGTACCGACAGGCATAAATATGGGAGTCTCTATCTTGCCGTGATCCGTAGTTATCACACCGGCACGCGCATTGGTCTTTGAATCTGTATATTGAAGTTCAAAAGTCATTTCTTCTATTTATCTGTTTTTGCAAACGATATTACACATCACATCACCGGACAGACAGGAAGGCATCACTTGCCCGCCTCCTCCGTATGCTGAGGTTCGCTAAAATCCAGAGGGTCAGCCACCTTCTCATTAAGCAGTGCAAAACTCAGCACATCCTCCACATTCTCTACATAATGGAACGTCACCCCTTTCACATATATTTCCGGTATCTGCTTTATGTCCTTCTCATTCTCATGGCACAGCATGATGTCCTTGATTCCGGCACGCTTCGCCGCCAGAATCTTCTCTTTGATACCTCCCACAGGGAGCACCTTTCCGCGCAACGTAATCTCTCCCGTCATGGCGATATTCTGACGCACCTTCCGCTGAGTCAACGCAGAAGCTATAGATGTGGCGATGGTTATACCGGCAGAAGGACCGTCTTTCGGCACTGCACCTTCCGGCACATGTATATGTATGTTCCAATTGTCGAAGATGCTACTGTCTATACCTAATTTGCCCGCATGAGCCTTCAGATATTCAAGTGCAAGCACAGCCGACTCCTTCATCACATCACCGAGATTTCCGGTCAGTGTCAGTTTACCGCTCTTGCCACGGCTGAGACTTGTCTCCACAAAGAGTATCTCTCCGCCGACAGCAGTCCATGCAAGTCCGGTAACAACTCCGGCATACTCATTGCCCTGATACTTGTCACGTGTAAACTCAACAGGACCAAGATAAGTCTCCACATCTTCCGGCCTCAAATCACGCTTCGGCAGTTCTGCCGTCTTTGCATAATTCAGTGTCAGCTTACGCAACAACTTGTTTATCTTCTTGTCAAGCTCACGCACACCGGACTCTCTTGTATATCCTTCTATCACCTTCTCTATGGCTGGTTTGGTCAACTTGATACCGGAATCAGCCATTCCGAGATTTTCAAGCTCTTTCGGGACAAGATGGCGACGTGCGATTTCCACCTTCTCTTCCGTCAGATAACCGCTCACCTCTATCAGCTCCATTCGGTCGAGCAAAGGGGCCGGGATATTCGATATATTGTTTGCCGTAGCAATAAACATCACCTTCGACAAATCATAGTCCACATCCAGAAAATTGTCGTGGAATGCAGAATTTTGCTCAGGGTCAAGCACTTCAAGCAGAGCCGACGAAGGGTCTCCGTTGAAGTTCTGCTGCGACACCTTGTCTATCTCATCCAGAATAAATACAGGATTGGAACTCTGGGCTTTTATCATGTTCTTTATGATACGTCCGGGCATGGCACCTATATAAGTTTTTCTGTGTCCGCGTATCTCCGACTCATCATGCAGACCTCCGAGGCTCACACGCACATACTGCCTTTTCATCGCTTTGGCGATGCTCTTTCCAAGCGAAGTCTTACCCACTCCCGGAGGGCCGTACAGACAGATAATCGGGCTTTTGAAATCACCTCTCATCTTCAATACGGCAAGATGCTCAAGGATACGTTCCTTGACCTTCTCCATGCCGTAATGGTCTTTGTTCAGCACTCTTTCCGCATTGGTAAGGTTCAGATTGTCTTTCGTATATTCATTCCACGGCAGACTCAACATCGTGTCAAGATAATTATACTGCACGTTATAGTCAGGGCTTTGCTCGTTCATGTGACACAGCTTCTCCACCTCCTTCTTGAACACGGCAGCCACTTCTTGGCTCCACTTCTTCTTCTCCGCACGTTCATACAGACCGTCAATCTCCTCCTGTCCCGTATCTCCGAGTTCCTCCTTTATGCTCTTCATCTCCTGCTGAAGGAAATGCTCACGCTGCTGTCGGCTTAAGTCCTCATGTGTCCGCATCTGTATAGATGCCTTCAACTTGGCATACTGATACTCACGGTGCAGAATCTCAAGCAGTTTGGTGGCGCGGTTTTGCAAACTGTCCTCTTCCAGCAACATGATACGTTCATTGTTCGAAATAGGCAGATTGGCACAGATGAAGTTGATAAGGAACACTTTGTTCTGTATGTTGTTGATAGCAAACGAAGAAGCAGCCATCATACCGTCGCCGGAACGCAGGAATTTGTCAGCTGTCTCCTTACATGCATCCACATACACCGTAAACTTAGGGTCGTCCTTGGAAGGAATCTCCTCCGGAGCTTTCCTCACATGACCGACCATATATGAAATTTCCTCGTGCAGTTCACACAAATGGATACGGTTGAAGCCCTGAAGCAATGCCGTCTTCGAACCGTCCGGCAACTGAAGTATCCGAACAACCTTCGCTATGACACCTGTAAGATAAAGCTGGTCCATGTCCGGCTCTTCCACATTGTCGTCCTTCTGGCAAAACACACCTATCAGTTTGTTAGTCTTGTTTGCCTCATTGAGCAGTTTCAATGATGACTTGCGTCGTATGTTAATAGGCAACATCGTACCCGGAAAAAGCATCATATTGCGAAGCGGGAGCACCGGTATTTCCTTCTCATCATTAAAGTCAACTTCAAACGTGCTGTCTTCAGCCGTATCAAAGTTGGCAATCAATGAAATGGAATTTTCTCTTGGTGACTCCTCAAAAATCTCTTCTAACCTTAAATCTTTCATGTTTCAGTTTCAGTCTCTTGTTCGTATTCTATAATTGCTTTTTAAGTACATCTTCCCGGATTATTACCCAATAAAAGTTTCCGGATGTACACCGATTGGCATAAATCGGGGCAAATTTACAGAAAAACAACGGAATAAATGTACAAAATCAAAATAAATAATATTAAAAGCGGATGATTTAGAGACTGTTCCAAAAGCATCCGTCTAATCACAGACTCATAAACTAAAAAGTAGTCTGCCAAGTACCCACATAAACCTTGTAACTAAAGCAGACATTTAGGTACCTTACAAAATACGTGCCAACAGCGAAAAACGAAGAGAAAAGAAAAACGGTTTTATCACAAAAAAAGATAAACACAAAACAAAATGACAACAAATACAGTCAATTACTTTCTTTCTGATTTTATCAAATGTTAAAATTTCAAGTCCTCTGGCACGCGTCAAAATCGACCGCGCCGAACTTTTCTCGGAGAACGGGGATTCTACGCGCATTTTCTAAAGGCTCTGCGAATTGTGAAATAGTGTTTCGTTTTGGAACGGTTCTTTTACATTTTTTTATCCTTGGCGAAGAGTTCTTTTCTCCAATCTACTAAATTTTGATATTTCCAGCGCACTGTCGTCACTTTTTCAGCGCACTGTTCCGACGACGACAGTG
>X363_Desmarests_Spiny_Pocket_Mouse__coassemble_758_pt1 | contig 15924 bp, 11 predicted proteins | sample X363_Desmarests_Spiny_Pocket_Mouse__metabat2_low_PE_006 | metagenome-assembled genome bin X363_Desmarests_Spiny_Pocket_Mouse
GGTGATGGTATTGACCATGCTTGCATTGGCATTAGGAAAGGAGCGCGGTACAATTGGAGACGTGGAATACAGAGAACTTGTATATGAACTCCATTCTATACCGGAGAAAATGAAGATTCTTTTGAAGGATAGTGAAAGAATCAAGGATATATCCCGTATATTTACATACGCACATAATTTCTTGTATCTCGGACGCGGCTACAATTATCCTGTAGCCCTGGAAGGTGCTTTGAAACTGAAGGAAATAAGTTATATACATGCAGAAGGTTATCCGGCTGCAGAGATGAAGCATGGACCTATTGCTCTTATTGACGAGGAAATGCCGGTTGTCGTGATAGCAACAAAAAATCCTTTGTATGATAAACTGATGAGCAACATACAGGAAATAAAAGCCAGACGTGGTCGTGTGATTGCTATTGTGTCTGAAGGTGATACACGGGTGAAAGCTTTGGCGGACGATTGTATTGAGCTTCCTCATACAGTGGAATGCCTTGAACCTATGCTTGCCACGATTCCACTTCAGATGCTGGCTTATTATATAGCTGTATGTAAAGGCAAGAATGTGGATCAGCCGAGAAATCTTGCAAAATCGGTTACTGTGGAATAAAGAAAATACCGCTTTCTTGTAAAAAGGAGTCTGTGTATCTTTGGGTGCTGAAAATGATTCTCAGTATTGACGATACATGCCTGAAAAAGAAATGCGACAAATCAATAAAGATTGTAATTTTAATTAGGTAGAAAGAAGAGAAAGTATTATGGAGCCTCTCAAACATGAATGCGGAATAGTGATGATTCGTCTGAGGAAGCCACTGGAGTATTACCAGCAGAAATATGGTACTTGGATGTATGGCCTGAATAAGCTTTATCTCATGATGGAGAAACAGCATAATCGAGGTCAGGAAGGTGCCGGTGTCAGTTGTGTGAAGATAGAAGCTGAACCCGGGGAGGAATACATGTTTCGTGAAAAGGCTCTTGGATCGGGAGCTATTACTGAGATATTCTCAAATGTGCATAAAAACTTTCATGGTTATATGCCAACTCAGATAAATGATGCTTCATTTGCAAAGAGCAATCTTCCATTTGCTGGAGAATTATATATGGGCCACCTTCGGTATTCAACTACCGGAAAGAGTGGTCTTTCTTTTGTCCATCCGTTTCTGCGCCGTAATAACTGGAGGGCGAAGAACTTGTGCTTGTGTGGAAACTTCAATATGACGAATGTGGATGAGGTCTTTGCCGAGATTACAAAGACCGGACAGCATCCTCGTGTTTATAGCGATACATACATCATGCTTGAGCAAGTGGGGCACAGACTTGACCGTGAGGCTGAAAGGTTGTTTGTACAGGCAAAGGAAAAAGCACTCTCCGGATATGATATCACCAATTATATTGAGGATAATATAAAAATGGAAAATGTGCTTGCTACTGTTGCGCCTCTTTGGGATGGAGGATATGTGGTTTGCGGACAAACCGGTAGTGGCGAAATGTTCTCTATGCGTGATCCTTGGGGCATACGTCCGGCTTTCTATTATTTTGACGATGAGATTCTGGTTGTGGCAAGTGAGCGTCCTGTAATACAGACTGCTCTTGGACTTGAATACGAGCATATAAAGGAATTGTTGCCCGGACAGGCTGTGATTGCTGACAAAAAGGGAAATGTTCGGTTCTCCCAAATCATTTCACCTAAGCCAAATCGTGCTTGCTCTTTTGAACGGATATATTTCAGCCGTGGTTCTGACCGTGACATATATCAGGAACGTAAGTCGCTTGGAAGACAGCTGCTTAATCCTATATTGAAGGCGATAGATTATGACATTGACCATACGGTGTTTTCTTTTATTCCGAATACGGCAGAAGTTGCCTATTATGGGATGCTGGATGGCTTCAAGATGTATGTTAATGAACTGAAAATAAAAGAGATTGAGGCGCTGGGACATAAGCCAACTCATGAGGAATTATCCCGTATCTTGAGTTCAAGAGTAAGAAGTGAGAAGGTTGCGATAAAAGATATAAAGCTTCGTACATTTATAACGGAGAGCAATTCACGTAACGATTTGGCTGCACATGTTTATGATATTACATACGGTTCATTAGAGCCGTATGTGGATAATCTTGTGATTATTGATGACAGTATTGTACGTGGTACGACGTTGCGGGAAAGTATCATTAAAATTCTTGATCGTTTACATCCTAAGAAGATTGTGATAGTTTCTTCTTCTCCTCAGGTTCGTTATCCTGATTATTATGGTATAGACATGTCTAAAATGAGTGAGTTCATAGCTTTTAAAGCTGCTGTAGAACTGCTTGAAGACAGAGGACTCTCAGATGTGATAAAATCTGTTTATGAGAAGAGTGTACATCAGATGAATCTTCCGAAAGAACAGATGGTAAACTATGTAAAGGAAATATATGCTCCGTTTACGGATGAAGACATCTCGAAAAAAATGGTGGAGATGTTGCGTGCACCGGAAGTAGAAAGTGAGATTGAGATTGTATATCAAAGTCTTGAAGGGCTTCATCATGCTTGTCCGAATCATCCCGGCGATTGGTATTTCTCTGGAGACTATCCTACTCCAGGAGGTGTACGGTTGGTGAACAAGGCATATATCGATTGGTATGAGAATGTATATATGAATGGTAAATAATAAAACAACAAATCATAACATAATGAGAAACGTAACACTTATATTAGACGACGGAACTCGATTCCATGGTAAGTCTTTTGGATATGAGAAGGCTGTGGCAGGAGAGGTTGTTTTTAACACGGCGATGACAGGTTATCCTGAAAGTCTTACAGATCCATCTTATGCTGGTCAGTTGATGGTGCTCACATATCCTTTGATAGGAAATTATGGAGTGCCGGCTTTTTCGTTTGAACCGAACGGACTTGCCACTTTTATGGAAAGTGAGAAGATTCATGCAGAAGCCATCATTGTTAGTGACTACAGTACGGAGTTTTCGCATTGGAATGCCAAAGAAAGCCTTGCAGAATGGTTGAAACGTGAGCAGATACCGGGAATTACAGGCATTGACACTCGTGAACTGACAAAAATGCTGCGCGAACATGGTGTTATGATGGGAAAAATTATTTTTGACGATGAACCGGAGAACATTCCTACTGCTCAATATAGTGGGGTGAATTATATTGCGAAGGTTTCTTGCAAGGAGGTCATCAGATATAACGAGGGTGCTGGAAAGAAAGTTGTCCTTGTTGATTGTGGAGTAAAACAGAATATTATAAGATGTCTGTTGAAACGTAATGTGGAGGTCATACGTGTTCCTTGGAATTACGATTTTACGGATTTGGAATATGACGGATTATTTTTGGCTAATGGTCCCGGCGATCCTGATACTGCAGTAGAAGCTGTTGAGAACATCCGTAAGGCTATGGCAAAGAATGCAAATCTTCCTATTTTCGGTATCTGTATGGGTAATCAACTTTTGGCAAAAGCCGGAGGTGCAAAGATTTACAAATTGAAATACGGTCATAGAAGTCATAATCAGCCGGTACGTCAGGTTGGAACGAACCGTTGTTTTATTACAAGTCAGAATCATGGATATGCTGTCGATAATGATTCGTTGGGAAGTGACTGGGAGCCTTTGTTTGTGAATATGAACGATGGTTCGAATGAAGGAATACGTCATAAGACGAATCCTTGGTTTTCTGCACAGTTTCATCCTGAAGCAGCCAGCGGACCTGTAGATACCGAGTTTTTGTTCGATGATTTCGTACAACTTTTATAATTGCTGTAATTAAAAGCGAAACAGTGCCCACTGTTTTACAGAATCACAAAGAAAAAAACAACAATGAAAGACGAGAATATAAAGAAAGTCCTGATATTGGGTTCAGGCGCACTTAAGATTGGCGAAGCTGGTGAATTTGATTATTCTGGTAGTCAGGCTTTGAAGGCCCTTAGAGAAGAAGGTGTTGAAACGGTGTTGATAAACCCTAATATTGCTACGGTGCAGACTTCTGAGGGTGTGGCTGACAGAATTTATTTTCTGCCTGTTACTCCGTTCTTTGTAGAGAAGGTTATTCAAAAGGAGCAGCCTCAGGGTATTCTTTTGGCATTTGGCGGACAGACTGCTTTGAATTGTGGTGTACAGCTTTATGAGCAGAAGATTCTGGAGAAATATAATGTAAAGGTGCTCGGTACTCCTGTACAAGCCATAATTGATACAGAAGACCGTGAACTTTTTGTGAAGAAGCTCGATGAGATAGACGTAAAGACTATTAAGAGTCATGCTTGTGAAAATACTGAGTCAGCCAGAGCAGCAGCAAAAGAGTTGGGATATCCGGTCATCATACGTGCTGCATACGCATTGGGCGGACTTGGTTCCGGTTTCTGTGACAATGAAGAGGAACTGGATAAAATTGCAGAAAAAGCTTTTTCTTTTTCTCCTCAAGTACTTGTTGAGAAAAGTCTGAAAGGCTGGAAAGAAATAGAATATGAAGTTGTAAGAGATAAGTACGATAATTGTATTACTGTTTGTAATATGGAGAATTTTGACCCTCTCGGCATTCATACGGGAGAGAGTATAGTCATAGCTCCAAGTCAGACTCTTACCAACTCTGAATATCACAAATTACGTGCATTGTCTATTAAGATTATACGTCATATCGGTATTATTGGAGAATGTAATGTGCAATATGCATTTGACCCAGAGTCAGAGGATTATAGGGTTATAGAAGTGAATGCACGTCTGTCACGTTCTTCTGCCTTGGCATCTAAGGCTACGGGGTATCCTCTTGCTTTTGTAGCAGCTAAACTCGGTATGGGATACGGATTGTTTGAACTGAAGAATTCAGTGACGAAGACAACAAGTGCATTTTTCGAACCAACACTTGATTATGTGGTATGTAAGATACCTCGTTGGGACCTTGGAAAATTCCGTGGTGTAGATCGCGAATTGGGCAGTTCCATGAAGTCCGTAGGTGAGGTGATGGCTATCGGACGTACATTTGAGGAGTCTATTCAGAAAGGTCTTAGAATGATTGGACAGGGACTGCATGGATTTGTTGGTAACAAAGAATTGCAGATTGAGGATATAGACAATGCACTGAAGGCACCAACCGATAAGCGTGTGCTGATTATAGAGAAAGCTCTTACTTTGGGCTATACTATTGATCAGATTCATAGCCTCACTAAAATTGATAAATGGTTCCTTCAGAAATTGCAGAACATAAGGAATACATATATCGAGCTTCAGAAGAAAGGTGCTTTGAACAATGTGGACGTAGAACTGATGCGTCGTGCGAAAGTGGAAGGATTTACTGATTTCCAGATTGCACGTGCAATAGGGCTTGAAGCACGGATTGATAGTGAGGCTGCAATTGGTATGGTTCGTAAATACCGTAAAGAACTTGGTGTTTTGCCTGTAGTAAAGCAGATAGATACGCTTGCAGCAGAATATCCGGCTCAGACCAATTACCTTTATCTTACATATAGTGGTGTTGCCAACGATATAAACTATGAGAATGACAAGAAATCCATTATTGTACTCGGTAGTGGAGCTTACAGAATCGGTTCAAGCGTAGAATTTGACTGGTGTGGTGTACAGGCGCTTAACACGATACGTAAGGAAGGTTTCCGTTCTATTATGATTAATTATAATCCGGAGACTGTTTCTACAGACTACGATATGTGTGATCGTTTGTATTTTGATGAGCTTACCTTTGAGAGGGTGATGGATATTTATGAACTTGAATGCCCTTATGGAGTAATAGTTTCTACCGGCGGTCAGATACCAAACAATCTTGCGATGCGTCTTGATGCAGAACAGGTTCCTATTTTGGGTACTTCTGCTAAGAGCATTGATAATGCGGAAGACCGTGACAAGTTCTCAGAGATGCTCGATCGTATAGGTGTGGATCAACCGAAGTGGAGTGCGCTGACTTCTATGGAAGATATACATGAGTTTATTGACAAGGTTGGTTTCCCTGTACTTGTCCGTCCAAGCTATGTGCTTTCTGGAGCAGCCATGAATGTATGTTCTAATGAAGAAGAACTGGAACGCTTCCTTCGTTTGGCTGCGAATGTGTCAAAGAAACATCCTGTTGTCGTCTCTAAGTTCCACGAACATAATAAGGAAATAGAGATGGATGCAGTTGCACGTGATGGAGAGATTATTGCATACGCTATATCTGAGCACATTGAGTTTGCCGGTGTACATTCCGGAGATGCCACAATACAGTTCCCTCCACAAAAACTTTATGTTGAAACTGTACGTCAGATAAAGAAAGTATCTCGGCAGATTGCGAAAGAACTGCATATATCCGGTCCTTTCAATATTCAGTTCCTTGCAGAGAAGAATCATCTTAGGGTTATTGAATGTAACTTGCGTGCATCGCGCTCATTCCCTTTTGTCAGCAAGGTTCTGAAGATAAATCTCATAGAGATAGCAACCAGAATAATGCTTGGATTGCCTGTTGAGAAACCTGCCAAGAATCTTTTTGATTTGGATTATGTAGGTATAAAGGCTTCGCAGTTCTCTTTCAATCGTTTGCAGAAAGCTGACCCTGTGCTTGGAGTCGATATGTCATCAACGGGAGAGGTTGGATGTCTTGGTGACGATACGGCATCAGCTTTGTTGTGTGCCATGTTGTCTGTGGGACACCGCATACCAAAGAAGAACATATTACTTTCTACCGGAACAGGAAAGCAGAAAGCAGAAATGCTGGATGCTGCGCGCCAGTTGATAAACAACGGTTATAGTCTGTACGCAACAGGAGGCACAAGCCGTTATCTTGCAGATAATGGTATAGAGAATACTCTTGTCTATTGGCCGAGCGAGGCTCCTCAACAGCCGCAGGCTCTTGACTTGTTGCACAATCACGAAATAGACTTGGTGGTGAATGTGCCGAAAGACCTTACTGTTTCTGAACTTTCCAATGGATATAAGATACGTCGCGCTGCGATAGACTTGAATATCCCGCTTATCACCAATTCACGTCTTGCATCTGCGTTTATTGATGCCTTCTGCTCAAAGAGCCTTGATGATATAGCAATCAAAGCATGGGAAGTTTATTAATCACTAATTTATTATAGAAAAGAAAGCACAGGGATATTCAGATACTACAGTCTCTATATCTCTGTGCTTGATTTTGATAAGCTGGAGTGTCACTTCTTTCAGCCTGTAAATAATTGGATATGAGAATTGATATTATAACCGTATTACCCGATTTGTTTGGCAGTTTCTTTGACGAATCTATAATAGGTCGTGCTCAAAAGAAGGGGCTTGTCGAGATACATGTACATAACTTGCGGGATTATACAAAGGACAAGCATAAGAGGGTAGATGATTATCCGTTTGGTGGAGGTTCGGGAATGATAATGCAGATACAGCCTATTGCAGATTGTATTGCATTTTTGAAAGAGAAGCTTATGACTGAGAAAGGGGAGGAGTATGATGAGATTATTTATACTTCGCCCGACGGAGACTTGTTCTCACAGCCTGTGGCTAACGAACTGAGCCAGAAAAAGAATATTATTATCTTGTGCGGACACTATAAAGGAATTGATCAGAGAGTTCGCGATAAACTCATTACCCGCGAGTTGTCTGTCGGAGATTATGTCCTTACCGGTGGTGAGCTTCCGGCGGCTGTCATGACTGATGCCATTGTGCGTGTTATTCCCGGAGCAATAGGGGATAGTCAGGCTGCTCTTGACGATTGTTTTCAAGACGGACTGCTTGCTCCGCCTATTTACACTCGCCCTGCAAACTATGAAGGCTTTGGGTCTGTTCCTGAAATTCTGCTATGCGGTGACCCCAAGAAAATACGTGAATGGGAGATTCAGCAGGCAATAGAACGAACGAGAAGCCTGCGCCCTAATTTGTTGGATGAAAAATAGTAACTATTCAGCGGACAATTCGTCAGTTGAGACAGTTCTAAACGAGAAAATGCTTTATATTGGTAAAATATAGAAGGGAAATCAAGCAAATAGTAAGTAAAGATTCGCATTCTCTCTAATTTCCCTCCATTTTTACAATGCGTTATTTCTACAAAATACTGATTTACAGCTACATTTGTCCGCTGAATAGTTACGAAAAATAAACTCTATACTAATATATTATAATCAATAAAAGAATTATGATGAAAGCAATATCAACATTGAATGCGCCTGCAGCTATAGGTCCATATAGCCAGGCTATTGAAGCAAACGGAACAGTATATGTCAGCGGTCAGCTTCCTATAGACCCTGCAACAGGCAATTTCGTAGAAGGCGGAATTAAAGCTGAAGCTCGACAGAGCTTGACAAACATTAAGAATATTCTTGCCACAGTGGGACTGGATATGAAAAATGTGGTTAAAGTAACAGTTCTTTTGGTAGACATGAGTAGTTTTGCTGATGTGAATGAAGTCTATGCCGAGTTCTTCGAGGCTCCTTATCCGGCACGTTCCGCTTTTGCAGTCAAGGCACTGCCTAAAGGTGGAAATATTGAAATAGAAGCCATTGCAGTAAAATAAAAGCAGAGGATATGGGCATGTCTGATTTCCGTCTTCCGGCAGAATGGGAGGAGCAAGAGTTTGTTCAGCTTACTTGGCCGCATGATGAGACCGATTGGGCTTCAATACTTGATGAAGTTGAAGAGTGCTATTGCAATATGGCGAAGGAAATAGCCTTACGTGGCAATCTGCTTATTGTAACCAACGATTCGCTTCGCACTCGCCGGATATTGGAGAGTCATGGTGTTTCCACTGAAAATATAAGATTGTTTGAGTGCGACACAAATGATACATGGGCGCGTGACCATGCGTTTATCACATGTGTCCAAGGAGAGACAAGACTGTTGACAGACTTCTGTTTCAACGGCTGGGGTATGAAATTTGCGGCAAACTATGACAACCAGATTAATCGCAAGCTCTATGAAAGCGGAATGGTGGAAGGAGTATATGTGCCGTGTCTTGATTTTGTTCTTGAAGGCGGAGCAATAGAAAGTGACGGCTACGGTACGATTATGACCACATCGTCCTGTCTTCTTGCTCCTAATCGTAATGACTCTATGACTTGTGCGGATATAGAGAAGCAGCTACTTGCTTTTTTCAATGCCAAACGTGTTTTATGGATTCACCACGGATATTTGGCCGGAGATGATACAGACGGACATGTTGACACTCTTGCACGGCTGTGTCCGGACAATACGATTGCCTATGTACAATGTTCTGACCCGGATGATGAGCATTTCGCTGAGTTGAAGATGATGGAAGATGAGCTTAAAGCATTTCGCACTTTTTCCGGTGAATCTTATAACCTGATCCCTCTTCCTATGCCGGATGCGGTGTATGGAGAGGACGGAGAGCGTCTTCCTGCTACGTATGCTAATTTTCTTATTATGAATACAGGTGGGAAGAAGGCTGTCATATACCCAACTTATTCTCAGAAGGACAATGACAGGATAGCCAAAGAACAATTGTCAAGGGCTTTTCCTGACTATGAACTTGTCGGGGTTGAATGCTCAACTCTTATCAAGCAACATGGTTCCCTGCATTGTTGTACAATGCAATATCCGAAAGCATAAAAAACAGTTTCTTAATAGTATGCGGACATCTTTGACAGAATCCTTCTTTGTTTAAGCTGGATTTTTTCAAAGACTTCTTTTATAACAATGGTTCGTAAAACTTCTAATCAAAAAGCTTTATGAACCATTGTTATATATTTTACCTGCTGATATTTTTGTTCTGTTTCTATTGGAATGATTCCAAAAAAGGCATAAGTATTGAGCGTCTTAGTTGCTATAGAATTGAATCTCCATAAAAATTTTTTTGAATTCGTTTTTTTTAGGTATGTGTAATTTGATAAAATGATAGCATATTTCGTAATATTTGGTCGTAATTTAATTATTTGCATTAAAATACTGTCTTTTTGATTTTGTCAAATGTTAAAATTCAAAGTCCTCTGGAACGCTTCAAAATGAAGCGCGCCGAACTTTTCTCGAAGAACGGGGATTCTACGCGCATTTCGTGAAGCCTCTGAGAATTGTGAAATAGTGTTTCATTTTGAAACGGTTCTTTTACATTTATTTATTCCTTGCGAAGAGTTTTTTGAAAAAAAGTACTAAGTTCCTAAATTTCTGGCGCACAGTCGTCACATTTCCAGCGCACTGTTTTTTTAACCACAGTGCGCTGCTTTTTTATTTGCTGTGCGCTGAAAATTTGGCAACAGCGCGCTGAAATTTGAAAAGCAGTAGGAAGCCGAGAAAAAGGCAGTTTGCATCGGCTGAAATGTTAAGAAATGTATAATTTACTGCTTTAGAAGAGTATCTGAACAAAAACTTAAAAATAAGTGATTTCAAGCTGGTTTTAGAGTGTAAAAATAGTTAATTTTAATGTAATGTATTAATAATCAATAAATTATCAGAGTACTCAAAACATTCAAAAAATTGCGTTCGGCACGTTTTTTTTGAGTATTTTGAGGAACTTTGTATTTTACTGATTGTCAATTAGTTATCTTGAAGCTAAAATTTTCGTCTGTTCGTCGTCAGCCCAAGATGGCTTCAAATGTTAAATTTACGTTTTGACTGAAAATATCATTTTGTCAAATCGAAAAATGCTGTTTTAGCGTACTTTTTTTGCTGTTTTCAGTGGATGTATTCAATGTTGGTCTAAGCAGGGAGTTTGTGAATATCCCTGCATGATTATAAGAAATAAAGTTTAGCGGAAAATTTGACATATTCAGTTAAAAACCACTTCTTAGAAGTGGTTTTTAACTGGCAAGAGAAAAAATATGTCGTTCTTGAACTCAAAATCAGCAGGTTGGTCGGATAAATCCAGAGTATGTCCGATTGGGCATTCTTTAAGAATCCAAGGTGAATATGGAACGCAGTTCTGCATCAGACATTGAGGAAATCCATTTTTCGCCTGTACCGACAGTGAGTTCGGCAAGTTGTTTTTTATCTTGGATTATTGCATTTATTTTTTCTTCGAATGTCCCTTTGGTGATGAAACGATAAACCTGAACATTGCGGTGCTGTCCGATACGATAAGCACGGTCTGTGGCTTGGGCTTCAACTGCCGGATTCCACCACAAGTCGAAATGAATTACATTGGTTGCAGCCGTGAGGTTCAGTCCGGTCCCTGCCGCCTTGAGAGTAAGTACAAAAACTTGGGGTGAGCGTTGGTTTTGGAAATGTTCTACCATTTCTGTCCGTTTTTTTAGCGTACATCCTCCATGATAGAACATCGATGCGATATTTGCTTTGTCGAGCATCGTTACAATCAAGTCGCCCATTTCCTTGAACTGAGTAAAAACCAGCACTTTTTCTCCGTTGCTCACGATGCTTTTGATAAGGTCTATAAGCATCATAGTTTTTCCGGAAAGTTCAGCATCGTCCTGCTTTGTTTTTAGGAACTGTGCCGGATGGTTGCATATCTGCTTGAGAGCCATTATCATTTGCAGTACGAGTCCTTCACGTTTGAACAGCGATTCTTTGTCTTGTCCTCCCATACTCTCAATCTCACGCATAGCTTCATTGAGGGTTTGTTGATACAATGCTGTCTGTTCTGTGGTCAGCAAAGCATATTCATCACGTTCTGTCTTGTCTGGGAGGTCGGATATGATTGACTTGTCGGATTTCAGACGTCGCATCATGAACGGAGCAGTTGTTGCTTTGAAGCGTTCAGCGGCATCTTTGTTGCCTTCAATCTGAATGGGACGTCCGTATTGGGTGTTGAACTCTTTAAGTGAACCCAGCAAACCTTTGTTGGCAAAATTCATTATGCTCCAGTATTCCGATAGACGATTTTCGACAGGTGTGCCGCTCATGGCAATATGCGCACTGGCTGTGATGGAATTGATAGCTTTAGTCTGGGTTGTAGTGGTGTTCTTTATGTTCTGAGCTTCGTCAATGACAAGGAGTTCCCACTTCTGTTTTTTGAGTTTATCTACATCGCTGCGCACTATTCCGTAGGATGTAAGCAGCACATCAGCATCAAATTTGTCGATATTACGCATCGTTCCGTGATATACACAGACAGTCAGTGCCGGAGCAAAACGAGCGCACTCTTGTTGCCAGTTGGTCAACAGACCTGTTGGGGCTACGACTAAAGCTTTGTGTTTGTCCAGACGGTTGTTTTCTTTGAGGTGGAGCAGAACAGCGATGACTTGAATGGTTTTTCCAAGACCCATGTCATCGGCTATTATGGCACCAAATCCAAGTGAAAGGTTATGTACCATCCATTCGTAACCTCTCAACTGATAAGGGCGCAGATTTGCTTGAAGTCCGTTTGGTGCGGGGAGTGGTGGTAGTTGTCTGAACTTGTCAAGAAGTTCACGACATGCTGAGGTGATAGTGACAGGAGCATCCTTATAGTTTTCAGCAAGAGCTACAGCCAATATTTCCTGTGGAGTCATCTTTCCTCCTTTTGCCAACTGCTTGCTGATTCGTTCCAACTCTTCTGGGGTGGCATAAATATAGCGTTCTTTGAATTTGATTAATTCACCGGCATGTTGCATCATTTCTTGAAATTCTTCTATCGAAACTGATGTGTCGCCTAATGAAATCTCCCAGTCGAAAGTCAGTAATTCATCAATACGTACATAACTCTTTGTGTTGCCGACATCCTTTCTGTCGATTTTCATTGATACCTTGGGAGTTACAATCTCGCGAAGCGACTTCGGCAGAGCAATATCCAGACCGAGAAGCCGCATCAGTGGTAGTGTCTTGAATAGGAAAGACACAAACGAGTGGGAATCGAATGTCATGGGATTCCTGCCGTATCCGATGATATAGTCACGCAACCCCGGCATGTAATCAATCAGTGCCGTGAGTTTGGTCATAACTTCAAGTTTCTGCTGCTGAAAATCCGTATTGTCGATGAAGTCGGTGAATGGAGTGTGTCTTTTAAGCGCACCTTGGGGAACTGTGGGAGCTATAAACAGAGAGACAGTGAACTTTGTCCTTTTCTCTTCAATGTGTAGTGCAAATTCACAATTATCATGGAGCATAAAGAACTTGTCCGTCCAGACACTGATTCCTCCGGCAATACCGCCTTGACCGATAGCATCGAAGCATTGCGGTTCATCGAGGAAGAAGATTCTAAACAAGGGGGTAAAGTCATGTCGAATATTTCTTCCGATTTGTGAAATCATGGTGTTGAGCATATTACACAGCAACCAATCGCCGCCATTCTCTACACATTTTCCCTTGAATACTACAGTGGTTTGCGGAATACTTTTTGTGATGTTATTGACTATTGCGCGTATTTCGGTATGAAGAATGGCTGGTTGCCATATTATCCTATAGTCCTTCCCGACAGAAACAATACGCGGTATTACATCTTGACGTGAAAGCAGATTGGCTGCGAGCAACCACATTTTATGTAGAACTTCCAGCCAAGGCAGGCTTGTAAGAAATGATTCTGGGCTTACTCCGGACAGTCTTTCTATGAATTCCTCAAAAGGAATGACCTTAGTCTTCTTGTCGGGAGAGATAAGTTTAATTTCTGTCTTATATTTAGGGGTTATATTGAATGCAATATCTGTTTCCGGTTCAAAGTTTGCATAGGACTCTTCTCTTCCGAAAACGGTGTTCAATGTTTTGGTTGCTGACTTGCTGATAGTGCTGAGATATTTGACATATTCTTTTTTGAAGTTACCCTCTATTGAAAATGGAGGGTCATCTGTTAGCAATTCAAGTAATTCGTTGCTGATTGAAGGCAGTTTTGAGAAATCCGGGTATGGGATTGTCCACACCGCTTCTTCGTTGCTTGAACTATGGGTTGTCTTAATCAGTTCTTCTATAGAGACTGGATCCAGACTCTTGGCTGCCTCAGTTGTTAGCATTCCCCTTTTCTTCAACTCCTCAAGAAGGTCAAGTCCATGCAGTTCAAACACCAGAAAAGGGTTGTTGTCGATTTCTTCACTTACTTTATATATGACAGCTGCAAGATGTTTGCACGGAATTGCCCAGTCGGGACAGCTGCATTTCATTTCTAAGTCTTTCCATGAAGTGGGGAATACTTGAAGACCGCTCTCTTGAGCTATTTGCAGTACCTCCGAATCGAGTCTGCGTTGCATCAATGAGGCAAGAATAATAGGATGTGAGGTCAGTTTGTCAACAAAATCATTAATCTTGGTTTTGTCAAACTGAGAAACTTCAATGATTTCTTTATAGGGTGTGGGGCGGGATCCAGCCACACGTGCAGAGATACGTCCCTTTTTTATTTCAATACTTCTCACATAGCCGTTGCGCGCATACCGTGCACCACGAGGCAGACGGTTGCCATAGTCTATATGAGCAAGAGAGTTAAGCCATTGCTCTCCCCACCATGTTGTTCCAAATTTCTTTGCCATGTTTTTTAAGGAAAACGTCTGTAGATAGATTTTTTTAGACGTTTGTAAATGTGTAGATTTATATGTTTAGATGTTGTTTCGACCATAATTATATATTTTCCATTGTATCGAAACAGCATCCAAACATATTGAATTTTGCAGGTTCTGTATCTTCAGAATCTTTGTCGGCTGATTATTTCTTCTTGAACAAGAATCCGGTTTTCATTCCCTTATATGAGGATGCAACTCCTGACAATGCCGATATGGTGGTGTTCGACGATGCAGCTCCGAGTGTTTGAGCGGCAGACATTAGCTTAGACGAGTCAAATGTTATGGCAAGGTTGTTGGCTGATACTGTGGCATACGCTGTAGCCAAATTAAATCCGAGATTACCTTTGATGGTAAGCAGGTGGGTCTTGTTGTCATATTCGTATGAACCCGTATGTTCCTTTCCTTTGATCGTGAAGGAGCAAGTCTGGTCTTCGTTGAATGTGAACGAGATAGAACCAGCTTTGATGCCGACTTTCTCATAATAAGGTTGGAGCTTCTTTACCACAGCTTGTCCTGCAACTACTCCGCCTGCCTGTGCGAGCAGATTTTCGCTTTCAAATTGTACAGTCGGTTCAGTATATGTCCATGTTCCTACGACGGAAGTTTGCGAAGCGGAAGAAGTCAGCTGACCTATAATACCTCCTATCAGCGAACCTGTATTCATTGTGTTTTCTGTTGAGTTTCCTGCTGCTCCCCCAAGCAATGAACCAAGAATTGCACCCGGACCACCTCCTTCGGCTGTAGTTTGAGTGTTTTCTGATGCTGTTGAATTTGCCGGCATAGAGCCTCCTCCACAGCTGCATACGATACTACACCCTAACAATATGGATGCAAATGAAATTGTTTTGCTTCTTTTCATGTTTTTCTCCCTTTTTGTTATCAACCTGTTTTTCAGACAAGATTGATTGTTTATGAATTTTGTTTATTGTCGCAAAGGTACATGAAATATCTGGAAATGTCGAAAAAAAGGGGACAAATGTCTGTAAGCCTTTGGTGGAGCATGTATTTTCTGTAATTTCTTTGTGACTTCAATCTATTCATCTAAAAAATGCTTTAATTGGGGATTAAGGGAGAAAATGCTGTCTGCTAATCCTTTTGTGACAATGTTTCTGATAAATTCTTTTTCTGTTGGGTATTCATCAACTTCTACCGCTATATAGTCAACATTATCCCCCTACACCTGTATTTTCAGGCTAAATTTGCCGAAAAACTAAAAATCTTATGTACAGGACATAAGAAAATCAAGGCTCCATAATAAAATTTTTGACATCGTTTTTTTGAGAAATTTTTATTCTGACAAAATGATAAGAATTTATATGAAATAAAATCGTTATTGATGTTTTTATACTGTATTTGTGACTTTTTGATTTTGTCAAATGTTAAAATTCCAAGCCCTCTGGAACGCTCCAAAATGAAGCGCACTGAACTTTTCTTGAAGAATGGGGATTCTACGCGCATTTTTTGAAACGTCTGGGATTTGTGAAATAGTGTTTCGTTTTGGAACGGCTCTTTTACATTTGTTTATCTTCGGTGAAGAGTCTTTTTGAAAAAACTACTAAGTTTTCAAATTTTCAGCGCACTGTTTTTTTCTTCACAGCGC
>X363_Desmarests_Spiny_Pocket_Mouse__coassemble_760_pt1 | contig 15834 bp, 16 predicted proteins | sample X363_Desmarests_Spiny_Pocket_Mouse__metabat2_low_PE_006 | metagenome-assembled genome bin X363_Desmarests_Spiny_Pocket_Mouse
GGATTCATCCAAAAAAATGAACGTGCCAAAAAGGAAAAATACGACTTAATCAGTCTACCAAAATGATATTTTCGGTCAAAATTGAAATTTAACACTTGAACCGATTTTCTGCCGACAACAAAAAGACAAAAAATCCAACTTAAAGACAACTAATTGATAATCAACAAAATACAAAACCTTTCATAATATTCAAAAAAACATGCCGGACGCATTTTTTTGAGCATTTTGAGTATTCTGATAATTCTCTGACTATTAACATATTACATATAAATTCACCATTTTTGCCCTCAAAAGCCCTCAAAGACACACTCACTTTTAAGTTTATATTCAGACGCTCTTCCGAAATAGTGAATTATACACTTCTTAACATTTAGACCGAAGCAAATTGCTTTTTTCTCCGCTTCCCAATGTTTTTTTATTTTCAGCGCGCTGTTTTCAAATTTTCAGCGCACAGTGAGCGAATTTCCACTGCGCTGCAAATAAAATTGCAGCGCGCTGCGAAGAAAAAAACAGCGCGCTGAAAATTTGAAAACTCTATGATGTTTTTTCAAAAACTCTTCGCCGGAAATAAATAAATGTAAAAGAACCGCTCCAAAATAAAACACTATTTCACAATTCGTAGAGGCTTCATGAAATGTGCGTAGAATCCCTATTCCTCGATAAAAGTCCGACACGCTTCATTTTGGCGCGTGCCAGAGGGCTTGGAATTTTAACATTTGACAAAATCAAAAAGTAACCAATTTCACGAATAAGCAGACACATTAGTTATTAATTATCAAAATCAGCAATCAATATGTCAGAAAATATTTTTGTTAAAAAATGCATATAAAAAATTTTGTTATGAGGAGTTTTATAAGACAATTCTGTAGTTGTATTCGACTGTTCAAGTTTGTGTGTACACCAACATAACTAATACGAAAAAATTAATGTGGATTGCAATCTAAAGACAAGCATCCATTTCCTAATATACATATTGCTTGCCACTAAACAACTTCTCTTACGGAGAGATGGATTTTTCGAGTGCAAAGATACGAAGATTTATATAAAAGCCTCAAAAACAGCCAGATTTTTTACTTATTAGCTCCCAAATAATTGTTATAAATCATTTCATATTATACAAAAAGAATGCTCATGGAACGATAATTTATTCAAAAACAGAGATATAAGAAATTTGTCCATCTCTCCGTAAGAGACGGATAAAAAAATACACATAGAGAGGGGACTCCTGACGCATTCAATTTATTAGTAACGACACTTGTCTGAGTAAATGACAAAACAGTGCATCACATTTTTTTGCATGGGGAAGAGCCAAGTTGGAAATAGAGGGGATTTATCTCCAACTTTTACTAATAGTTCGTATAACTACTTGAATTACAATAATATTTGCATTCAAGCAGGATTGGAAGGTATGTACCATATTCAAAGCTATGACTTCTGAGGATGACAAAAACAAGCAGTGGTTTGTCATGCGCGACTTGAAACGCACAAATGCCAAACAACCGGCATACCGTCTTCTTGCAGAACAGCAAGTAGAGGTATTCACCCCGATGAAATGGACACTGGTCACAAGCAAGGGCAAGAAAGTCAGAAAAGAAGTGCCATTTCTGCAAGATTTAGTTTTTGTACATGACACCCGGGAGAAAATCGACCCCATTGTAGCAAAATGCCCCACCCTACAGTATAGGTTTTTAAGGAAGACCTACCGCAAACCGATGACAGTGCCGACCTCCGAAATGGAGCGTTTCATTCATGCTGTCAGCAGTTCGGAATCGCCCCGCTATTATCTTCCGGAAGAGATAACTCCAGACATGTACAGCCGCAAGATACGCATTGTGGGAGGTCCGCTCGACGGTTACGAGGGTTGCCTGCTTACCATGCGCGGTTCAAAGGTGAAACGTCTGCTGGTGGAGCTTCCCAACCTGCTTACTGCCGGGGTGGAAGTCAGTCCGGAATATATACAGCTGGTGAAATAAACCCAATGCACCATACACGTCTTAAACATTGAGATTCAACATAAAACAGATAAGAATCTTCATATTTGCTTGTATCAATAGAAAGCAGTAACAGAAAGCCTAAGAAAACAGAAATAGAATTAGCACGCGAAGAAGCACAAACCGGCAAGGTCACAAAATGGGAGAATGTAGATGATTTATTTAATGAGATTCTCGGGGAATGAAATACACCATTTTTACGACCAAAAGATTTGACAAGGCATTAAAACGTTGTGCAAAACGAGGCTATCCTATTGAAAAATTACGCATAGTTATCAACTTGTTATGCGAGAATGGATTCTTACCCAGTCAATACAAACCACATTTGTTACACGGTAACCATAGTAAAGAATGGGAATGTCATATAGCCCGATTGGTTACTTATATGGGAACAAGATGATGAGAAATTGACATTACTTATGTTATCTACCGGAACTCATTCAGACTTATTCGGAAAAACAAAAAGATAAAAAATAGCAAAAGGTATCAGAATATCAAGGGGAATCCGTATCTTTACGTTTAAAATCCCAAAGAACGTAAGTTATGATAGACAAGTCCATATATAATGAAGTGAGGTTTCCTGTCGGTATTCAGACATTCTCGAAAATTAGAGAAGGTAATTATCTGTATATTGACAAAACGGAATACATTTACCGTTTGGTTCATTCTGCCTCCAATTATTATTTTCTGAGCCGTCCCCGCCGTTTCGGAAAATCATTGCTTGTATCCACTTTCCACAGCTATTTCTCTGGCAAGAAGGAGCTGTTCGAAGGACTTGCCATCAGTAGAAAGGAAACAGAATGGACGGAATATCCGGTTCTGCACTTCGACATGAGCCTTGGCAAACACATGGCTAAAGAAACATTGGAGCGTTACCTGAATAACCAATTGGCCAACTATGAAAATTTATATGGCATTGTCCAGCCGGCTATAGACACCAACGACCGACTGACTAACCTGATCAGGAGTGCTTACAACAATACCGGGAAGCAAGTGGTTGTCTTGATTGACGAATATGATGCACCACTTCTTGACGTGATGCACGAGGACACGGAACTTCCCATTCTTCGCAATGTGATGCGCAATTTCTACTCTCCGTTGAAAGCATGTGACCCCTATTTACGCTTTGTATTCCTGACCGGCATCACCAAATTCTCCCAACTGAGCATCTTCAGTGAGCTGAACAATATAAAGAACATCAGCATGGACGAGCCGTATGCAGCGATATGCGGCATTACGGAGGAGGAAATCCGCACGCAGATGTCTGAACATGTCGGCAGACTTGCAGACAATCTCGGCACGGACTTTGAGGGTGTGATGGAGAAACTGAAGGAGCACTATGACGGCTATCACTTCACATGGCCTTCGCCCGACATATACAATCCTTTCAGTCTGCTGAACGCTTTTGCAGACGGAAAGCTCAAAGACTACTGGTTTGGCAGCGGAACACCGACTTATCTGATAGAAATGCTCCGCAAATTCAATATTCTGCCGTCAAAAATAGGAGGAGTAGAGGCAGTATCAGCGGAATTTGATATGCCAACGGAACGAATTACCACGATAACTCCGCTTCTCTATCAAAGCGGTTATATCACGATAAAGGGTTACGACAGCCTGTTCGACATATACACGCTTGATATTCCCAACAAAGAGGTGAGAATCGGACTGATGCGCAGCCTCATTCCTTCATATCTGACACCGGACACGCTCTCTGCCACGACAACGATAGTGAATTTGGCACGTGCGATATACCGTGACGATATGGACATGATGCTCAGCACATTGCAAGTATTCCTTTCTACCGTTCCATATTGCGAGAACACAGACTACGAGGGACATTACCAGCAGGTTCTCTATATCATATTCTCTCTGCTCGGACAATACGTGGACATAGAAGTCCGGACTCCGAAAGGCAGAGTAGATATGGTGCTCCGTACACAGACAACTCTCTATGTCATGGAACTGAAGCTTGACCAAGATGCAAGTACCGCTATGCAACAGATAAATCTTAAGGACTATTCTTCTCGTTTTGCCCTCTGCAATCTTCCTGTGGTGAAAGTTGGAATAAACTTCAGCAGTGAGGAGAGAACTATTACAGACTGGAAGATAGAGAAGCTCTGATATCATACGCGTCTCAAAACAGAAGTTGCATCTTCATATTTGCTTGTTTCAACATCATACAACTTTTTCTTATAAACTTTATTTCAACAAAATAATTGAGACTGAGTAATTTTGATTACAATTTATATGTACAGTATAAATTGTGATAATCTCAGGCTATGGGTGAATTGTACCAAAAAATCCGATTCTCATCGGAAATATAATTCATAAATTCATAATGAAAGATTTAAGTAATATAAAGATAGCCGTAGCCGGCACAGGCTATGTCGGCTTGAGCATTGCCACGCTGCTGGCGCAGCACCACCGTGTGACCGCCGTGAACATGTTGGTAGAAAATGTTTATACGAAGGATATTTTTCAGGAGAGATTAAACAAAGACTGCACAATACATGATTAAAGTAATAACTTATGGTACATACGATTTTCTTCATCAAGGCCATATCAACCTCTTGCATCGTGCCAAAGAATTAGGAGACTATCTTATAGTCGGTGTTACAGTGATAGTTTTGACCGTGACTGTGGAAAACTGAACGTACGCAATAACGTCTTGGAGCGGGTTAAAACTGTAAAGGCAACCGGACTTGCCTACCAGATAATTATTAAGGACTATGTGGGACAAAAGATTGATGACATTCAGAAATACAATGTGGACATCTTTGCCATCGAATCTGACTGAAAGAGAAATTAAATTATCTGAATGAATTTTGCAAAGTTGTTTACTTGCTACACACGGAAGGCATCAGTAGCACGATTTGAGAGCAGAGTCCCATGAATTAGTTAAGACTGGCATTGAATAAAATAAGAAAATATTTCAGAGGAGGCGAACATGGCATCTATTATAATATCCTAAAATTAACAGTAAAGATGATACAAATTACAAACATGTTAGAATCAATTTCTAACAATTATAAAAACAAATGCGTCTTAGTTACAGGGGCGACAGGCATGATAGGTCAGAATATCATTTACCTACTCATATCCATGAATGACATTTATAGGGCCAATGTTCACATAATCGCTCATTGTCGGAATTATACTAAGGCAGAGTCGACATTCAAGGATGTAATGGAACGTAAAGACATGGAGTTCCTGACATGCGACATAAAAGAGCTGGATACGGACAAGCATGTTGATTTTATTGTGCATACGGCAAGTATTACAGGAGGCAGCAAGCAACATCTTGATTATCCGATGCGAACAATCTCAACGGCATTGGAAGGGGCCAAACGTGTACTGGACCTCGCATTAAGGGACAAGGCGGCGGCTGTTTTTCTCTCTTCACTTGAAGTCTATGGCTTTACAGGAGAAAACCTTGAAGAAATTTCTGAGACTGATGGAGGATACATAGATTGTACGAATCCACGTAGCAGTTATTCAGAAAGCAAACGTATGTGTGAGTGCATGTTTTCTTCATACTACAAACAATATGGCATACCTACATTTATTGCCAGACTCACTGCAACTTTTGGCGCAGGAGTCTCAAAAGAGGACAAACGTGTCTTTGCACAGTTTGCACATAGCATTATTGAAAAGAAAGATATAGTATTGAAGTCAACAGGCAAGACTGTCCGTAACTATTGTGATGCAGCGGACGCTGCTACAGCATTACTTATCATACTTGTGAACGGAAATCCGGGAGAAGCATACAATGTGGCAAATATGGAGGCAGAAATCTCCATAAAGGATATGGCTCAAAGATTCATTGATTTATATCCTTCAAGAGGTTCAAACTTTGTATTTGACTTGAGTGAAGATGTTACTAAATTAGGCTACAACAAAGAGATGCGTTGTGTGCTCAATTCAACCAAGCTCCTTGGTATAGGTTGGAAGCCGGTTTATAATATGGATGATATGATACTGCATCTTGTAGATTCAATGAAAAAACAAATAAAAAGTTGATATATGGAAAAGAAGTACCGTAAAGGATTTACAGTCGGGACATTCGATATGTTCCATCGTGGTCATTTGAATTTGTTCCGTCAGGCAAAAGATTATTGTGAATATCTGGTTGTAGGAGTACATTCTGACGAGTGGGTTATGCACTGCAAAAACAGGTCTACGGTCATTCCATACGAAGACCGTGCTGACATCGTAGGAGCCATTCGCTATGTTGATGAGGTAGTAAAGAATGAGACCCGCAGCAAAATGGAAACATGGGAAAAACTACATTTTGATGTGGCTTTTATTGGTGACGACTGGAAAGGGACCGAAGTATGGAACAAGATAGAGGAAGAGTTGAAGAGTGTTGGTTGTGATGTTATATATATACCTTATACACAAGGCATATCAACAACGCAACTTAGAGAAAAATTATCTGGAACATCTTCTGTCAAGACAGAACAGAAACAATAATTGAATGGCAACAAACAGGATTGCATATATTGACATAGCAAAAGCATCTGGAATTCTTCTTGTTATTTTAGGACATACTGTATCATCGAATACTTTATGCAAAGAGATTTTATATGCTTTTCACATGCCCCTCTTCTTTCTTCTATCTGGTGTCCTGATAAAGGAAAAAGAGAGTTATAATGCTATGACATGGCATACATTTCTAAAAAAGCGTTTTTCTCAGTTAATGATACCATATATCTTGTTTGGATTGGTATATTCCTCATTCTCATTCAAGAATTTAGCATTTTTGCTTTATGGTACCCGTGAAACACTGATACATGCAGGATCATTGACTTCATTGTGGTTTCTTCCTGTATTATTTATAGCGAATATTATCGTTGAAATTGTTTTACATATATGCCACGGAAAGCTGTGGTATCATTATGTCATCGCAATAATTATTATATTCATTATTGGTATGACATTCCCTCATTTCCATCAATTAGGAGATTTATGGGGGGGTAGATATAGCATTTGTCGCTGCTTTCTTTATGCTCTTGGCGAAATCTTTTTCGCCTGTTTTTGATAAGATGGTCGAACACATTAAACTCTCAAGTATAGTATTCTTTCTATGCATCGTGATATTCACTATAATACTGCCATTGAATCATACAGATGTCGGGTATGTCCTCATGGCAAATGCCATTTATGGTAATCGCTTCATATTTGTATTCACGGCTATCGTCGGATGTCTGTCAGTGCTTGCTGTTTCCATGGTAATGGTTAAATGCAGATTAGACTATAAGTATATAACATTTGTAGGACAAAACACACTTGGTATATTTCTTGTACATAAACCATTCGTTGAGACAGGACGCAAACTCGCTTTATTTTGCGGATTTGATTACAATAATTTGATGATTGCATTAATTATAGCCTTTGCATCTCTTCTATTTTCTCTTATAGTTATTCGTATAATTGATAATTATGTTCCTGTGTTTTTAGGATACAGTACAAGTAAATACAAAGTTTAGAATATGCAGAATATAAAACTTTTAGATTGCACCCTGCGTGATGGCGGTTATGTCAACAACTGGGAATTTGGGAAAAATGTCATCTCCCGTATTGTAGAGAAAGTTCTCCTCTCTGGTATAGATATAGTGGAGTGTGGATATCTAAGTCAGAAAAATGCCGGTGCCGACGATACAGCCCGATTCAACAGCATAGATGATATAAGAAGAGCCTATATGCCGGTAAAATCAGACAACCAACAATATGCCGTCATGATAAATTTCGGAGAGTATCCAGCCGGTTGTTTGCCAGACGCACCTCAAGACAGCCCGATACTTCGTGTCGCGTTCCATAAAAAGGATATGGATAAGGCTTTCTTGTATTTTGAAAAATTGCAGGAGAAAGGCTATAAGTATTTCGTCCAACCGATGGGGGCACTCAACTATACGGATGAGGAATATGTGCAACTGATTCACCGTACAAATGCTCTGAGTGCAGAGGCTTTCTATATCGTTGACAGTTTCGGGGTTATGGAAATGAAAGATTTCCGACGCCTGCTGTTTCTCGCTGACAATAATCTTGATGCAAACATTCAACTCGGCTATCATGCACACAATAACTTGCAACAGGCCTATAGCAATGCAAAATATATGGTAGAACAGAACTTGGAGCACGATCTTATAATAGATGCCAGTGTGTTCGGCATGGGACGTGGAGCAGGAAATCTGAATGCCGAGCTGTTTGCAAAGTACTTGAATCAGAATCATGGAAAGTCCTATAACATAGAACCACTTTTAGAGGTATTTGATGAATGCTTAAAGCCTATATTTATCCATAGTTTCTGGGGATATTCATTACCATTCTATCTGTCGTCCATTCATAATTGCCACCCCAATTATGCAATGTTTTTCTCGGAAAAGAATACGCTGTCCATCAAGTCTATGCATGAACTGCTACAGATGATAAGTGAGGAAGACAAAACAAGTTTTACGAAAGAAAAAGCAACGGAGTATTATAATAAGTATCAGGAAAATTATATTGATGATAGCGCATCTTTAAAAGAACTATCAAACTTATTGCACAATCGTAACATCCTTATACTTGCACCTGGCAAAACGATAGCCACATACGAGGAAAAAATAAAATTCCACATAAAAGAAAACAACCCAATAATAATAGGTGTCAACAGGGTATCAGAGGCATACAATTATGATTTCCTGTTCGCATCTAATGAGAAACGGTTGACTGAAGCAAAACCAAATAATGTCAGAAGATTTATCAAGACTTCCAATTTGCATAAAATATTAGATGATACCATATTACTAAACTATGCGTCTTATGTTTGCAGTAATGAAATCGTATCGGAAGATCCAACCTTAATGCTCCTAAATGTTTTGATTTCCATTGGCATTCATAAAATTACGATAGCCGGATTTGACGGTTTCTCAACCAACCCTGATGAAAACTACTTTGCGAAAGGACTTTCTCTCGGTTCGAATGTGTCATCCAAAATGAAGAAGAACGAAGCGATACGGACTGAACTGAAGAAGATAACTGAAAAAACGAACTTGACATTCCTAACTCCATCAAAATACGTGTAACTATGGTTGATGTTTTTAATACAGGAGAAACACCAGAAGAACTGAAAGCAAAATATAATCCGGAAGGCTCGGAACTGAGAAAAGTGCAGCTACGTCTGTTGGATATGCTTCTCTATTTGGATGAAGTGTGCAAGAAACTTGGTGTGGACTATCGTTTGGATGGTGGCAATGTGCTTGGTGCTATACGACACGGAGGATTTATCCCTTGGGATGACGATGTGGACATTGTGATAGAAGATAAAAGAGACTATAAGCGACTATGTAATTATCTGCTTCATAGTGGGCATCCGCAATACGTATTGCAATGTAATAAGACGGATAAGGGATATTTTGGTTTCTGGAGCGTCCTGAGGGATCTGAAAAGCGAATATATCCAAGACTCTTTGGTTCATAATGCACGTAAATACAGAGGGCTGCAAATTGATATTTTCCCACTTGAGCCAGGGCGTATAGTGTTCCTTAATAGCATATCGACAAAAGTTGTAAGAGCAAGGACTCTATTTGTTGGTAAGAACAAAGTCATGGCTCAGATGGTCTATGATTTCCAGCGTTATATTCTGAATCCGGCATTCAATCTATTGAGCGATATGTTTGGAAACAAGAACTATTATATGCATTCTTATGGAGATGGATGGGAGAGCAGACGGCATAAAGCTATCCTGTTGCCTCACAGGTCATTATCTTTTGAAGGATACACATTCCCTGGTCCTGCTAATCCAGACAAGTTTCTGAAGTCATTGTATGGGAACTATATGGATCTTCTGCCTGTGAATAAGCGAGATCACCATAAGGCTAAATATAGATTGTGGGATTGATGAGATTATGGCAAATAGTCTAAAAAAGAATTTCGGTTACAACCTTATCCTGACATTTTGCAACTATCTGTTCCCATTGCTCACATATCCTTATGTGTCACGTGTATTGGGAGTTGAAAAAATTGGTGTATGCAATTTTGTTGATGGCATCATCAATTATTTTGTCTTGTTTGCCGCATTGGGAGTAAGCAGCTATGGTGTAAGGGAAATCGCAAAATGCAAGAGTGACAAAGAAAGGTGTAACACCGTCTTCTCAAACTTATTTGTCATCAATTCTATCGGTACCATTTGTGCATCTGTTATCCTTATAGTATGTACAATAGAGGTGCCGGAAATGGCTGCATACAAGAATTTCATTTGGATTGGTCTCGTCAAACTTGTATTCTCACTGTTTCTTACGGAATGGTTCTTTCAGGGAATGCAGGAGTTCCGGTATATCACGATACGTTCCGTATTTGTACGGATTGCCTATGTGATATTGATATTCGTACTCGTCAAAGAGAAATCTGATGCGGATATTTACTATGGTTTAACATCTTTGGTAGTTGTTGTCAATTCCGTTTTCAATTGGAGCTATTCACGCAGGTTTAGGAAGTTTTCTTTCAAAAGCATAAATCTTCGTCTTTTTATCGTTCCTGTTCTCGTTTTTGGCTATTATCGGATACTGACATCCATGTACACTTCATTCAATACTGTTTTTTTGGGGTTCACATCTGGAGAAGTAGAAGTAGGATATTTCACCACGGCGACAAAACTTTATAGCATCATAATGGGAGTATTCACAGCGTTCACAACGGTAATGGTGCCACGTGCAAGCGAACTGCTTAAAGAGGGAAATATCGCAAAGCTACAGGATATGGCGAACAAGACATTTTCGTTACTTTCAATTTTAGCTTTACCAATGATTATCTATTCTCTCTTTTGTGCTGATAATATTATTCTTGTTCTGTCGGGGCAAGGATATGAAGGAGCAATAGTGCCATTTCGAATAGTGATATTTCTGCTTTTGATCGTGGGTATGGAGCAAATTTGTATACAGCAGTTCTTGATGGCATCCAATTCAAATAAGTCAATATTCAATGTGAGCACGGTTGGTGCAGTGACAGGCATTCTGCTGAACATTATTCTTACCCCAAAATTAGGTGCGATAGGCTCTTCTATGGCATGGGGTGTCTCCGAGCTGAGTGTATTATGTGTTGGACTGCATCTGCTAAAGAAGCATGTCGGAATAGTCCTCAATTTTAGGATGCTTGTAAATAATATGCTGTGGTCGCTGCTATATATATTCCCTTTACTTATTGTCTATGTATTGAAACTTTCAATGTTGCCAATGTTAATATTGTCAGGTGTTGCTATTATGAGCGTATTTCTGATTATTAACTTGAAATTGAATAAAAATGATTTCATCGTGGAGAATGTGAAGAAAATAATAATCAAACATTCTTTTAAATAGTTTGTAGAGAGGCATGAATCACGAATTATATCCTTATATATATGCGGTTCTTTATTTAGTTGTGTATGTAATGACTATTTTTTGGGGAAAGAGAGCTGAATTTGGACGAGTTATACTGTTGATTTATACTATAGCTTCAGCTTCTTCTATTTATTTTTATTGTAATTCTTTATATTCGAATATGAAGTTGCAATTAATCCCGTATATATATTTATTTTTCACAACTATAATATGTATATGCCCTTTCCTATTTTATGGAAATATATTCAAATATAAGTTATCTGTTAGTGCAAAATTGGATGCTTTGCTTACATTCGTATCATGGGTATTGGGTGTTATGGCTTTGTGGTGGTTTTTAGAATGTTTGAAGATAGTGTTGACGAATGACTTGTCGCAAGTAGATTTTGATCGTAATTATGAAGGTTATGATTACACAGGTGTCCGAATTACGTGGTTAGGAAGAAAACTCAAGTTCGTTATCTTACATACAATAGATATATTAGTTTTTTTATTGTACTACCAATTGTGGAAAAAAGAAAAACAAAAAATCCTTATATTTGTATTGTTATTGGGGTCATTAGCCTCTCCTATTGATGCTTTTATTGGGGGGAAAAGATTTGCTGTCGTATTGGCAATGTTTCGGTATCTTATTTTTTATTTTATGTTTAAGTCCTATTTGTCAAAAGGAATACAGAATAAAATACGGGTGTTATTTATTGTTTGCGGCATTTTAGGAGGTTGTGCATTGTTTTTAATAACATTGAGCCGTTACATGAGCAATGAATATTCATTAGATATGATGACGTGGATGACACTTTATTCGGGCGAAGGACCTTTAAGATTCAATCTACAAGCATGGGATATGACTGTGCATACAGAAGGAGACAATACATTCTCGTTTGTTAAAGATATATTAGGATTAAATACAAAAACTAATTTTACAGATAAGGATTTGTATTGGGGAAGACAACATCATTTGCAATATGCTGTTTATTATACCTTTGTGGGAGATATTTTCTTTGATTTTGGTGTTATTGGGACTTTCGTTTTGTTAGCAACCCTTTCGCTATGTATATATAAAACGATATTAAATTATAGGGGGCAAATAGGATATATTTTAACAATATATGCTTTTGGAAAACTTGTTATATTTGGTTTTACATATAATCCTTATATACTACATAACTCACAAATTGATTTATTTATACTATTGTTGTTCGCCAAAATATTGAACTTAGTTGGTGAAAATAAAAATCAAATACGACTTTAGAGCTTTTATATGATATTTTTGAATTAAAAGATGCTAGTACTTATTAGAGGCTTACATGTAGATTTGCAAATTGGATGATTGCAGTAAAAGTAAAAGCATTTAATACGTATTCTTTACGAGAAGAAAATATCATTCTGAAAAGTTATATAATATGCATGATATGAAATTTTCAATATTGATACCAGCGTATAAATCGCGGTTTATAAAAAAGACGATAGAAAGCATACTTTCACAAACCTATAGCAACTTTGAAATAATAATCGTTGATGACGCTTCTCCTGAAGATATCCGTTCTATAGTAAATGCTTTTAATGATTCACGTATTCGATACTATCGTAATGAGAAAAATTGTGGGGCTGTGAATGTCGTTGATAATTGGAATATATGCTTGTCTTATGCAAAAGGCGATTATGTCATTTGTATGGGCGATGATGACATGCTTACATCTGAAGCATTGGCTGAATATAACAGGCTCTTAACGAAGTATCCACAAGTGAATTTGTTACATTCAAGAGTAATGATTATAAATGAGAATGATAAGCCGACATCAGTTACTCTTGAAAGAGCTGAATATGAAACTTTATTGTCTTTTGTTCTTCAAAGAATGCAAGGCAGAATACAGTTTATAGGAGACTTTTGTTTCAAGACATCTGCATTGCGTGAAGTTGGAGGTTTCTTTTTTCTTCCTTTGGCTTGGGCCTCCGATGACATATCGACTTTTTCCTGTGCTAAGAATGGTGTGGCAAATACCAATATGCCGACATTTTTATATAGAAGTAGTCGATATACAATTACTCGGACAGGGAATATAGAAATAAAGTTAAACGCAATTATGCAGGAAAAGCAATGGTATAAAGATTTTATCGGTAATGTGAAGGCATCGACTACCATAGATAAGTTGATTTTAAAAGAAATAAGAGAGAATCTTGACAAATCTTTTATCAAGAAGAGGGCAAGGACAATAGGAGAGGATATTAGATGGCATTGGACTCATTTGTTTAAGTGGACGGTTATGGCGAGGAAATATGACTTGAAACTGTCTGTAATAGTTCTTGCTGTAATAGAGGCGTATAAGCGTCGCCTACATTATTCATAGTTCATTAATAATCATTTAATACTCTCAATGGTTATCATAATTTTGTTTCCGTAGGCATTACTATATGGTATTATTGCATAAAGTCACCAAATAAATGAAGCGAACATTAATCGTGGCTACCGTCTCTTATGCAGGTATGGGGCCTTATGTGAGCGAGATTGTGAATACTTTCTCGCCAAAGGATGATGTATATTTCTTCTTTCATGACTATGAGGACGATTTTTTCAAGAAGAACGTGAAGGAAGATTTGCACAGAAAGAGCGTGTTTTACAGAAAGGCAAATTCGACTATCAACAAGTTGAAAGTTTTGCTACTCAATAAATCGAGTTATGACAGATTGATATTTAGACTTTGTCAAGAGAAGAATATTGAGTTGGTACATTACATCAATGGAATACCCTCTATTGCTGTACAAAGAAAGATGGAGGAAATGGGCATCATAGTCCTCTCTACGGTACACGACTTGGAGCCGCATGAAGCAAAGAAAGCTTGGTACAAAATGCTGAAGCACAATATCTCATACAAGAGATTAAATGAGAATCTGCAAGAGGCAAAGTATCTCGTGACAAATAGCATGGAGCAGTATGGCAAGCTCAAAAAGCAATTTCCCGACAAAGAGTTAACATTTCATTCCTTTCCCTCGCTTGTAACCCAAGAGATTATTGAAGGAAAGGACGTGCCATCTGAACTAAAAAAAATATCAAATCCTTATATATTGTTCTTCGGAAGAATTGAAGAATATAAGGGTATCCATATATTATATAAAGCTTTCATGGATAGTCAAGAGTTGCAAGAGAAATACAATCTTGTGATAGCAGGTAGCGGACAGATTGGTTTTAAGCGACAACAAAATGATAACCGAGTTATATTTTTAAACCGCTATATCAAGGATTCCGAGATATCTTATTTATACAAAAATGCTTCATGTGTGGTATATCCATACATCTCGGCAACCCAGTCTGGAGTATTGTCTTTGGCATTTTATTATCAAGTTCCTGTATTGACAAGTAATGTACCTTTCTTTAAGAGCATCATTAAGAAATCGGACACAGGATTACTTTTTAAAAATGGTAATGTAGAAGACTTGAAGCAGCAGCTCTCCATGCTTGTATCTATGGATGTACCGGATATGAAAGTCCGCCAAAAGGCTTATTACGAGAACTATTACGAAGGAAATTCCATACATAAAAATCTACTGAAGATTTACGCAATGGAGTGGACGGAAAAAGACTTACCTGACATGTGATATGAGCGGAAGATATTTTAATTATAAGGCAGTGAGCAAATCATTGTCTGATTCCTTAATAAATTTTTAATTGTTGGGTGTTTTTATGATACAGACGAAAGAAGACTTGAATAAATATCTTAAGGCTGATTATGAAAGGGTTGGCAAGTATCCGCAACTGAAAGACTGGATATTGAAAAATGAATGGGCTTATATCTATATATATATACACCACATAAGATATATAGAATATTATCAGAATAAAGGGGGTATCAATAAATTGTTCTTTCTTTGGCACTTCTTTTGGTATAAGCGATTAGGATTCAAACTAAGAATTACGATTTATCCTAACACCATTGGTCCCGGTTTTCGGATATATCATGCAGGTGATTTCGTGCATGTTGGTCCTAATGTACGAATTGGACATAATTGTACAATGTTACCGGGAGTTGTATTTGGAAATAAAACAGAAGAGCCAGATAATCTTCCTGTAACAGTTGGTGACAACTGCTATTTCGGTCTTGGTGCAAAAATATTCGGAAATGTAACTATTGGCAATAATGTCACCATTGGCGCAATGAGTGTTGTCACCAAAGATATTCCCGACAATGCCGTAGTTGCAGGCATACCTGCTAAAATAATCAGAATAAAAACTGAATAAATTACGATTGATAAAATTATCAAAGTAGGGCGAAGATAAGTTTCTAAAAGACACTTTGAGAAAACTCTTCTCTCAAAATTGTATTTTACCTGTTTGGTGTGCACCAAAGAGGAATATACTATCTTCTAAATCATTGGTTATCTTACAAATACATTTATAAATAAGATGTCATTTTAGTTACTATTGCATATTTTCATTGAATATACTCGTTGGTTGAATTAAAATTTTAATTATTTACAAATGAGAAAGTTGCGCA